>Ga0233425_10001239_pt1 | contig 58988 bp, 52 predicted proteins | sample Watercolumn_Towu_2_FD_181712 | JGI IMG/M metagenome (GOLD analysis project Ga0233425, IMG submission 181712) | Freshwater microbial communities from Lake Towuti, South Sulawesi, Indonesia - Watercolumn_Towuti2014_140_MG | ecosystem: Environmental > Aquatic > Freshwater > Lake | place...
CTGGCCGCCGCGTGCTTTGCGCGCGGGTCGGAGAAATTCCATCACTGGCTGATCACGCACCAGCGCTTCGGGCCGCTCGTGCGCGACTGGCAGGCGCATCGCAGCATCCCGCTGCGCGCCAAATGCCTCGCGCTTTCGATGATGTGGATCTCGATGGGCACCACCGCGTGGCTACTGCGCGGGCGCCCCGTGTCGTCGCTGACGCTGCTGGCGATCGGGCTGGCGGTCACGGTATGGATGGTGCGGCTGCCGACGCGCCCGCGCGGCGGCTACGCCGATACGGACACGCAGCAGCCATGACCGCGGCGCGCGCGTGCGGCGCCCCGTTGCGCGCCCGCCGCTGTCAGTCGTAACGGCGCGCGTCCTCGATCACGCGGCCGTCCTGCGGCAACGATCCCGCCGCCACAAACTGCACGTCGCCGCGCAGGCGCATCACCTCCCGCATCGATTCGGCAATCGCGCGCGCCAGGCCTTCGTCGTCGCGCGTGGCGTCGCAATGCAGCGTCATGGCGTCATTGCCGACCGCGCCCGTCACCACCAGCCGTGCGGCGCGGATTTCCGGATGACGGCGCACCACATCGGCCACCTGGCCCGGATGCACGAACATGCCCTTGACCTTGGTGGCCTGGTCCGCGCGGCCCAGCCAGCCTTTCAAACGGATGTTGGTGCGCCCGCAGGGGCTGGCCCGATGCGATGAATCGGCCACTACGGCCGACAAGTCGCCGGTGCCGAAACGGATCAGCGGATAGTCGCCATTGCCGAGCACGGTGACCACCACTTCGCCGGTTTCGCCCTCGGGCATCGGCTTGGAGCCGCCCGGCTCGACGATTTCCACGATCACGCCTTCGTCGACCACCCAGCCGTCGCCGCCATCGGTTTCGTAGGCGATCAGGCCGAGATCGGCGGTGCCGTACATCTGCCGCGCCACGATGCCATGGTCCTGCAACCACGCACGCAGCGCGGGCGGGCAGGCTTCGCCGGATACCAGCGCCTTCGACAGGCTGCCGCACGGCGCGCCCATTTCGGCGCCGCGCTCGATCAGCAGTTTCAGGAACGACGGCGTGCCCGCATAGGCCGCTGGCTGCAGGCTGGCCAGCGCCTGCACCTGCGATTCGGTCTGCCCGACGCCAGCGGGAAACACGCAGCAGCCCAGCCGGTGCGCGCCCGACTCCATCATCATGCCGGCCGGCGTGAAGTGATACGAAAACGTGTTGTAGACCAGATCGCCCGCGCGGAACCCGGCGGCAAACATCGCGCGCGCGGTGCGCCACCAGTCCGCCGCAAAGCCGTCGGGCTCGTGGATTGGCCCGGGCGACTGAAACACATGACGCAGCGCACCGACGCGCGTCGCATTGAGCCCGCCCAACGGCGGCGCCGCGCGCTGGCGCGCCGCCAGTTCGGACTTGCGCGTGACCGGCAGCAAGGCCAGCGCCTCACGCGAGCGGACCTCGCGCGCATCGACTTCGCACAGCACCTCGGCGAAGTACGGCGCGTGCGCCTGTGCGTGGGCGATCTGCTGCGCCAGCGCGGTCATCAACGCCGCTTCGCGCTCGGCGGGTGCGCGCGTTTCCAGGGAATCGAAGTAGTCGGCCATGGCAGAAATTTCGTGGACGATGCTGGGACGTTATGGTGGGAGTGGCGATGGCGCGCCGAGGTCAGCATGCGGGCCGGCGGTGCGCGCCGGTGTGCGGCTCGGCGCGGGTCGGCTATGACCCGCGCTCAGGCCAGCCAGCGCTTGCGCCGACGATAGCTCTTGACGTCGCGGAACGATTTGCGCGCGCCGCCCTCGGCGTCGTTGGCGGCCACGCCCAGATAGAACTCCTTGACGTCCTCGTTGGTGCGCAGCGATTCGGCGTCGCCATCCATGACCACGCGCCCGTTTTCGAGGATGTAGCCGTAGTCGGCGTAGCGCAGCGCCACCATCGTGTTCTGCTCCGCCAGCAGGAAGCTGACGCGCTCGCGCGTGTTCAGGTCGCGCACGATCTCGAAGATTTCCTCCACGATCTGCGGCGCCAGGCCCATCGACGGTTCGTCGAGCAGGATCATCGACGGCTTGGCCATCATCGCCCTACCGATGGCGCACATCTGCTGTTCGCCGCCCGACGTATAGCCAGCCTGCGACTTGCGGCGCGTCTTCAGGCGCGGAAAGTACGCGTAGATCTTATCCAGCTCGTCGCGCGTATCGCCGCGCGACAGTCCACGCGTGTAGGCGCCGGTCAGCAGGTTTTCCTCGATGGTCAGATGCGCGAAGCAATGGCGGCCTTCCATCACCTGGATCACGCCGCGCTTGACGAGGTCGTTGGGCGTGAGCTGGTCGACGCGCTGGCCGCGATATTCGATCGATCCCTTGGTGACGTCGCCGCGCTCGGCGTGCAGCAGATTGGAGATCGCCTTGAGCGTGGTGGTCTTGCCCGCGCCGTTGGCGCCCAGCAACGCCACGATGCGGCCCTCGGGCACATCGAGCGACACGCCCTTGAGCACCAGGATCACGTGGTCGTAGATGACTTCGATGTTGTTGACGGATAGCAGGGACATAGCGACGCCTCGAAATTTCCCACCGTTTGCGAGCGCCCTCTCCCACGCATGGGAGAGGGGCGACCACTCAGCCGCGCAGCGCCGCGGCTCAGGACTTCATGCACGCGGGCGTGAAGCCTTTTTCCTTGGCGTACTGCGCGGCGGTGGCCTTGAACAGCGGGTGGATCAGGTTCTTGTTGCCTTCGATCCAGTCCGACACCACCACCCACTTGGTGCCGTCCCACTGCTGGATCTTCACCTTGCCCGATCCTTCGTGGTTGTCGCAGCTGGTCTTGATCTCGGGCAGCAGGCCGGTGGCGCCGAGCTGTTGCAGGCGCGCGCTGGTCAGGTTCAGGTTTTCGAACGCCCAGCGCATTTCGTCGCCGCTCATCACCTTCTTGCCGAACTTGGCCTGCGCCACGCGGATCGCCTCGACGGTCACCACGGCCGCCGACACGCCGCGGTTATAGAGCACCGATCCCACCTTGTTCTTGTCCTGCATGTTGCCCTTGCCGGCGCCGTAGACCACCTTCTCGATATCGGCGATCAGCGGCACGCCCTTGCCGGCCACGTTCCATGTCGCGCTCATGTAGCCCTTGGCCGCGTCGCCGGCCGGCACGGTGTCTTCCTCCGATCCCGCCCACCACGAGCCGATCATCTTGTCGCGCGGAAAGCCCACCTTCTGCGCGGCCTTCAGCGCGGTCTGATTCATTACGCCCCAGCCCCAGAAGATCACGTAGTCCGGATTTTCCTGGCGAATCTTGAGCCATTGCGCGCCCTGTTCGTTGCCCGGATGCGCCACGGGGATTTCCACCAGGTTGAACTTGCCGAGCTTCGCCTCGGCCTGCAACGCCACGATGGGCTCCTTGCCATAGGCCGAATCGTGATACAGGTAGACGATCTTCTTGCCCGCGAGCGAGCCGCCGTTCTTCGACGCCAGGAACTTGACGATGGCCGACACCTGCATCTGGTAGGTCGTCACGAGCGGGAACGCATAGGGGAACACCGAGCCGTCCACCGCGTCGGTGCGGCCGTAGCCCATCATCACCAGCGGCACCTTGTCCGCGGCGGTCTTGTCGACCAGCGCATATGAGATGCCGGTGGACATGGTGTGATACGCAGTGCCCTTGCTGGTGCTGTTCTTGGCTTTCAGCCGCTCATAGCACTCCACGCCCTTGGCGTTGTTGTATTCGGTTTCGCATTCCTCCCAGGACAGCTTCACGCCGTTGACGCCGCCGTCCTTGAGATTGACGTAGTTCAGGTAATCGACAAACCCGCCGTAGAACGATTGGCCATTGGCGCCATACGGGCCGACGCGATAGCTGGGCAGCGCCACGAACTGGTCGCCGGCCTGCGCTTGCGCCGGCAGCGCGGGCGCAAGCAACGCAGCGGCGACGCTGACCACCAGGGCGACGCGCTGCATGTTGCGAAATACGGTTGTCATGACAGTCTCCTTCACCTCGAACGGGCGTTGTTATGGGAACGACTCGAAAACACCACGCGGCGCGATGCACATCCGGCAAGACGAGTCCGGCCGCGCAGCAATGCCGGAACCATGCCGACCGCACCGCTAATGCGGGAACGGCCAGAGCCGCAGCTTTTCCTTGGCGATCTGCCAGAGCCGCGCCAGGCCATGCGGTTCGACGATCAGAAAGAAGATGATCAAACCGCCAAACGTCATCAGTTGGATATGCGAGACGGTGGCGTTGGTGAACGGCAGGTGCAGCAACGCCGCCAGCGCGGGCAGCACGTTGTCGAGCAGGATCGGCAACAGCAGGATGAACCCGGCGCCCAGAAACGATCCGAGCACGCTGCCGACGCCGCCGATGATGATCATGAACAGGATGCGGAACGAGAGGTCGAGCGAGAAGCCGTCGGGCTCCACGGAGCCGAGATAGCAGAACGCATACAGCGCGCCGGCCACACCGCAATAGAACGAACTCACCGCGAAGGCCAGCAGCTTGGTGCGCATCAGCGGAATGCCGATCACTTCGGCGGCCACGTCCATGTCGCGCACCGCCATCCAGGCGCGGCCCGTGGCCGAGCGCACGAGGTTCTTGGCGATCAGCGCCAGCACCACGACGATCGCCAGCACGAACAGGTACTTCTTCACCGGCGTGTCGATCGGCACGCCGAACAGATCGAGCCGCTGGGCGGTGATCACGCCCGACGAGCTGTTGTTCGACAGCCAGGGAAACTTGGTCAGCGCCCACACCACGAAAAACTGCGCGGCCAGCGTGGCCACGGCAAGATAAAAACCCTTGATGCGTAGCGACGGCAAGCCGAATGCCACCCCAACCAGCGCAGCCGTGGCGCCGGCGAGCACGAACGTCAGCAGCACCGGAATACCCTCGATGCGCAGCTGGAAGTTGTAGGCGGCATAGGCGCCGACCGCCATGAACGCAGCCGTACCCAGCGACAGCTGCCCGGCGTATCCCGTGAGGATGTTCAGCCCCAACGCCGCGAGCGAGAAGATCAGGAATGGCGTGAGGATGGCGCTGAGCCAGTATTCGCTGCCCGTGAACGGAATCACGGCAAATGCTACGACCATCAGCAACGCAAAAAAGATGCGGTCCTGCCGGATCGGAAAGATCTGGCTATCGGCGATGTAGCTGGTCTTGAACTGGCCCGATTCGCGGTAGAGCATGAAATTCTCCAGACATCAGCAAAGTTAGCCTTCGCCGAAAACACATCGCCCGCTAGACGCGCGACTTGGACGGTTTTTGCCTCCGGCCGTCGCTGCGCGACTTAACTTTGCTGCGCAAAGTTAGCCTTCGCCGAAAACACATCGCCCGCTAGACGCGGTCGATGTGTTTTTCTCCAAAAAGTCCCTCCGGACGTACCAGGAGGAACAGCAACGCAAACACGTACGGGAACCAGCCCTCAATGCCGCCGAAGTTTCCGCCGAACACGGACTGGAATACGGGCGGGATGTAGATTTCCGCCAGCTTTTCCGATGCGCCGATGATCAGGCCACCGACGATGGCGCCGGGCACCGATGTGAAGCCGCCAAGGATCAGCACCGGGAGGGCCTTGAGCGCGGTCAGCGTGAGGGCGAACTGCACGCCGTTCCGCGAGCCCCACAGCATGCCGGCCACGAGCGCCACAAAACCGGCCACGCCCCACACAATGGCCCAGATGTGCTGCAGCGGAATGCCCAGCGAGAGCGCCGCCTGGTGGTCGTCGGCCACGGCGCGTAGCGCGCGGCCTACCTTGGTGTACTGGAAGAACAGCGCCAGCACCGCCACCAGCACGGCGGCGATCAGTGCGGCGGCCAGGTCGAACTTCGACACGACGATGTTGAATTTCGTCAGGATCGATTCGATCGGCTCGTCGACGATGCCGAGCTGGATGGGCCGGACTTCGTTGCCGAACAGGAGCGGCCCCAGCCCTTCCAGAAAGAACGACAGGCCGATGGTGGCCATGAACAGCGTGATCGGCGGCTGGTTGACGAGCTTGCGCAGCACGAAACGTTCGGTGCTCATGCCGACGATGATCATGACGACGAACGCGCCGATCACCGCTGCCCACATCGGCAGCCCCTTGTCCATCAAACCGACCACCGCCAGCGCGGCGAAATACACCATCGCGCCCTGCGCAAAGTTGAAGACACCGGACGCCTTGTAGATCAGCACAAAGCCCAGCGCCACCAGCGAATACATCAGCCCGGAGAGCAGTCCGCCGATCAGGATTTCGAAGAAGAAGGTCATGGTGTGGTCCCGGCGCGCGGCGCGGTGCGTTAGTGTGAAGCGCCCAGATAGGCGCGGATCACGTCGGGATTCGACTTGACCTCGTCGGGCGTGCCGTCGCCGATTTTCCGGCCGTAGTCGAGCACCACCACGCGGTCGGAAATATCCATCACAACGCCCATGTCGTGTTCGATCAGCACGATGGTGGTGCCGAACTGGTGATTGACGTCGAGGATGAAGCGGCACATGTCCTGCTTCTCCTCCACGTTCATGCCGGCCATCGGCTCGTCCAGCAGCAGCATCGAAGGTTCGGCCGCCAGCGCGCGCGCCAGCTCCACGCGCTTCTGCAGGCCGTAGGGCAGGCGGCCCACCGGCGTCTTGCGGATAGCCTGGATTTCCAGGAAGTCGATCACTTCCTCGACCTTGCGGCGATGGCGCACTTCCTCGGCGCGCGCCGGGCCCCACCACAGCGCGTGCGCGAACAGTCCGGTGCGGAACTGCGTGTTGCGGCCGGTCATGATGTTGTCGAGCACGCTCATGCCCTTGAACAACGCAATGTTCTGGAACGTGCGCGCGATGCCCTGGCGCGCCGCCTCGGTCGGATGCATCTGACGACGCTCCTGCCCGCGAAAGACGATGCGGCCGTGCTGCGGGTGATAGACGCCATTGATGACGTTGAGCATCGAACTCTTGCCCGCGCCGTTCGGCCCGATGATCGCGCGGATCTCGTGCTCGCAGACATCGAACGAGATGTCGGTCAGCGCCTTCACGCCGCCGAACGCCAGCGAGATGTTCTGCAGGTCGAGGATGACGTCGCCGCGCGTCTGCGTGCGCGCCGTGGCATCGGGTCGATGCGCGTCGCCGGTGCGCGGAATGTCTTCACGCACGCCTTCGGCGTGACCCGGCGGCGCCAGGTTGCCGGGCGACACCATCGCGCCGGCGGCGTCCACGCGCGCCATGCCGCCCTGCCACGCTGTCTGGGTAACCGTCATGCTGATTGCCTCCCGTCCCTGTGAGCCTTCATGCCGCGCGCGCGCCGCCAGCGGGCGGGAAGCGCTTCACGTCCACCAGCTTCAGCGTGGCCGACACGCTGCCTTCGCGGCCATCCTCGAACTTCACGCGCGTATCGATGAACTGCTCGGTGCGCCCGGCGTAGAGCGCGTCGACCAGCACGCGGTACTTCTCGGCGATAAAGCCGCGCCGCACCTTGCGCGTGCGCGTCAGTTCGTCGTCATCGGGATCCAGCTCCTTATGCAAAATCAGGAAGCGCGCGATCTGCGAGCCGGCCAGCATCGCGTCGGCGGCCAGATCGGCGTTGACCTGTTCCACGCAATCGGCAATCATCGCCGTCACTTCGGGCAGCCCGGCCAGATCGATGTATCCCGCATACGGCAGATGGCGGCGTTCGGCCCAGTTGCCCACCGCATCGAAATCGATATTGATAAACGCGCAGACCTTATCGCGGTCGGTGCCGAAGGCCACGGCCTCCTTGATGTACGGAAAGAACTTGAGTTTGTTTTCGATGTACTTGGGCGCGAACATCGATCCATCGGCCAGCTTGCCGACGTCCTTGGCGCGGTCGATGATCTTCAGGTGACCGTCGGCGTCGATCACGCCCGCATCGCCGGTCATGAAATAGCCGTCGTCGTTGATCGCTTCGCGCGTGGCGTCGTCGCGCTTGTAGTACGCCTTGAGCAAACCAACGCCTCGCACCAGCACTTCGCCGTTGTCGGCAATGCGGATCTCCATGCCGGGCGCGGCGGGGCCGACCGAATCGAACTTGACCTGGCCATCGGGCTGCAGGCAGACGTAGGCGCAGGTTTCGGTCTGGCCATAGAACTGCTTGAGATTGATGCCGATCGAGCGGTAGAAGCGGAACAGGTCCGGTCCGATCGCTTCGCCGGCCGTGTAGCCGACGCGGATCCGGCTCATGCCCAGCACATTGCGCAGCGGCCCGTAGATCAGCAGTTCGCCCAGCGCGTAGCGCATGCGGTCGGCCCATGACACCGCGCGCCCGTCGAGGATGTCGGCGCCGCAGCGGCGCGCCACACCCATCGCCCAGCCGAATATCTTGCGCTTTGCCCAGCCCGCATCCTCCATGCGGATCATCACCTGCGTGAGCAGCCCTTCGTAGATGCGCGGCGGCGCGAAATAGTAGGTGGGGCCGATCTCGCGCAGATCGGTCATCACGGTCTCGCGCGATTCCGGACAGTTGACCGTGAAACCCGCCACCATGGCCTGCGCATAAGAGAACAGGTTGTCGCCCACCCACGCCATCGGCAGGTACGACAGCACATCGTCGTGCGGGCCCAGGCCGTCGAACTGGCAACCGTTGCGCGCGGCGCCGATCAGGCCCGCGTGGGAATGGCACACGCCTTTCGGCTTGCCTGTGGTGCCGGAGGTGTAGAGGATGATCGCGGTGTCGTCCGGCGCGCCGGCCTGTACCGCCGCGTCGAAGAAGCCCGGATTGGCGCGGTCGTATTCGCGTCCGATTTCCTGCACGCGCGCGTACGACAGCAGCGAGGGATCGTCGTAATCGCGCAGGCCGCGCGGATCCTCGTAGATCAGATGACGCACGGCGCGGCCGCGCTCTGCCAGTTGCGGCTGCACCTCCAGCAGCTTGTCGACCTGTTCCTGATCCTCGACGATGGCGAACGCGATCTCTGCATCGTCAAGCACGTAGACCATCTCGTTGGCGATGGCGTCCTGGTAGAGCGGCACCGGTACGCCGCCCAGCGCCTGCGCGGCGGTCATCGCCCAGTACAGGCGCGGACGGTTGTCGCCCACCACGGCCAGGTTCATGCCGCGCTGAAAGCCGAGCGCTGCCAGCCCGCATGCCAGCTCGCGCACTTCGCGGGCTACTTGCGACCAGCTGTATGTCTGCCAGATGCCGAGATCCTTTTCGCGATGGGCCGGGTGATCGGGCCGCTGCGTGGCGTGCGCCAGCAGGCATCGCGGGAAGGTCGTTGCCGACGATTCCTGCATTGCTGTCTCCTCTCCCCGCCGACGTAGGTGCCATGCCGGGTATCAAGCCGCAACACCGGTCGCTATACTGGGTCGATCGCGCGACATTGCCGCACCGCATCAAGCCCGCCTTGCCTTTGTGGATGAGGATTGCTGGCAGGGGCCGGTTCCGTGTGATCGTAAGATAGCCGATGCCATCCGCCGGGGTTGTCGCGCCGACGACAATTCCGGGTTAATCCCTACGGAGTGCGATGCGTACCGATTCCCCGCATGATTTCATCGACCGCTGCGCCTGGGCCGTCGACCTGAGCGCCGAGCAACGCGAGCGTGTCAAACGCGTGACCACGGTGCGCGAGTACGCCCAGGGCGACTACGTCTGCCACAAGGGCGAACTGGCCGAACACTGGCTGGGCGTGGTCGAGGGCATCGTCAAGATCACCACCGTATCGCCGTCGGGCAAGTCGGTGACGTTCACCGGCGTGCCCCAGGGCGGCTGGTTTGGCGAAGGCGCGGTGCTCAAGAAGGAAATCCGCAAGTACGACGTGATGGCGCTGCGCCGTTCGCGCATCGCCTTCGTGCCGCGCGAGACTTTTCAGTGGCTGCTGGATACCAGTCTGCCGTTCACGCGCTTTCTGCTGATGCAGTTCAACGAGCGGCTTGGGCAATTCATTGCGGCGGTGGAATACGAACGGCTGCTCGACATCGATTCGCGCGTGGCGCGCGCCGTGTCGTCACTGTTCAACGAGCATCTGTACCCGGGCATCGGCAAGACGCTGGAGATCTCGCAGGAAGAGATCGGACTGCTGGCGGGCATTTCCAGACAGCGCGCCAACCAGGCGCTGAAGGTGCTGGAACAGCAGGGGCTGGTGCGGGTCGACTACGGCGTGATCGAAGTGCTCGATCTGGAAGGGCTGCGCCAATACGGCGAGTAGGCGGGCCGCCGCGCACCGGCGCGTGAGACATGGGCGTAAAAAAACGCGACGGCGGCGCATTAGACGCACCGCCGTCGCGCATCGATTCCCGCAACCGTTACTTGCTGTACACGTACACGCCGCGTCCGGTCTTGCGGCCCAGATAGCCCGCCGCCACCATCTCGCGCATCAGCATCGCGGGGCGATACTTCGGATCGGCAAATTCGGTGTAGAGCACTTCCATCACGGCCAGCATCGTGTCCAGGCCAATCATGTCGGCCAGCGCCAGCGGACCGATCGGATGATTGCAGCCAAGCTTCATGCCTTCGTCGATTTCCTCGGGCGACGCCAGGCCTTCGCCCAGCACGCAGAACGCCTCGTTGATCATCGGGCACAGGATGCGGTTGACCACGAAGCCCGGGCTGTTCTTGACCGTGATCGGATACTTGCCCAGCGCCTTCGACAACGCTTCCACATCGCCGTGCGTCGCGTCGCTGGTCTGCAGGCCGCGGATCAGTTCCACCAGCGCCATCATCGGCACCGGGTTGAAGAAGTGCATGCCGATAAAGCGGTCCGCGCGCGAGGTAACGGCGGCCAGCTTGGTGATCGAGATCGACGAGGTGTTCGATGCGATGATCACGTCCGGCCCGACGATGCCGTCGATCTGCCGGAGGATCTTGACCTTGAGATCGTAGTTCTCGGTGGCGGCCTCGATCACGATGTCGGCGCGCTTGAAATCGTCATACGAGGTGCTGCCGTGGATGCGCGACAGCGCGGCGGCTTTGTCGGCCTCGGTGGCCTTTTCCTTCTTGATCAGGCGATCCAGGCTCGATGCCACGGTAGCGATGCCCTTCTGCACCGCCGCGTCGCTGATGTCGACCATCACCACGTCGAGGCCCGCCACCGCGCATGCCTGCGCAATGCCGTTGCCCATCGTACCGGCACCCACGATGCCCACTGTCTTGATTGCCATGTCTCGCTACCTTGCGTTGTTGGAGTTTCGGAGGATTGCCGCGCTCAGCCGCGCTGCGCCGCCAGTGCGGCGATCACGCGTTCGGCGTGCTGCTTGAGCACCGCCATGTCCTGCTGCTGGCGCGCGTGTCCGCGCAGGGACTGGTCGGCATAGCGCGGCACGATATGGAAGTGGACGTGCGGCACGGTCTGGCCGGCCGCTGCGCCGTTGAACTGGCTGATCACGATGCCGTCGGGGCCGAATGCCTCGCGCACGCCGCGCGCGACGATCTGCGTGGCGCGGATCGCAGCCGCCGCGGCGGCCTCCGACAGTCCGAACAGATCGACCGCCGCTTCCTTCGGCACCACCAGCGCATGGCCGTCGGACTGCGGCATGATGTCCATGAACGCGATGGTGTCCGCGTCCTCGTAGATCTTGAAGCACGGGAGTTCGCCACGCAGGATGCGGGCGAAGATGTTGTTGCTGTCGTACTCGGCTTGCATGACTGTCTTGGAGAGATATCGGCGGAGCAACGAGTGTAGCGCCCGCGCTCCGCCGGGGGAACCATCCCACTCGTTTTTCCGCCGCGGTGTCACATATTGCGCCGATACTGCCCGCCCACCTCGAACAGCGCGTGCGTGATCTGCCCTAGCGAGCACACGCGTACCGCATCCATCAGCACCGCAAACACATTGCCGTTGTCGATTACCGCCTGGCGCAGGCGCTCGAGCATGGCTGGCGCTTCCGCCGCATGGCTGCGCTGAAATTCCGCCAGGCGGCTCAGCTGACTCTGCTTTTCGTCGTCGCTGGAACGCGCCAGTTCCAGTGTCTGCGGCGTCGGATCGCCATGCGGATTGCGGAACGTGTTCACGCCGATGATCGGTAACGTGCCGTCGTGCTTGAGCTGTTCGTAGTAGAGCGACTCCTCCTGAATCTTGCCGCGCTGATAGCCGGTTTCCATCGCACCCAGCACGCCGCCGCGCTCGGCAATCCGCTCGAACTCCTGCAGCACCGCCTCTTCCACCAGATCGGTCAATTCCTCGATCAGGAAGCTGCCCTGGTTGGGGTTCTCGCACTTGGCCACGCCCCATTCGCGATTGATGATCAGCTGGATCGCCAGCGCGCGTCGCACCGATTCCGCCGTGGGCGTGGTGATGGCCTCGTCGTAGGCATTGGTGTGCAGAGAATTGCAGTTGTCGTAGATGGCAATCAGCGCCTGCAGCGTGGTGCGGATATCGTTGAAGTCGATTTCCTGCGCATGCAGCGATCGGCCGGAAGTCTGGATGTGGTACTTGAGCTTCTGGCTGCGATCGTTGGCGCCGTACTTGTCGCGCAGCGTCACGGCCCAGATGCGACGCGCCACGCGGCCGAGCACGCTGTATTCGGGGTCCATGCCGTTCGAGAAAAAGAACGACAGATTCGGCGCGAAATCGTCGATGTGCATGCCGCGCGCCAGATACGCCTCGACGTACGTGAAGCCGTTGGCCAGCGTGAACGCGAGCTGCGAGATCGGATTCGCGCCGGCCTCGGCGATGTGATATCCCGAGATCGACACCGAATAGAAATTGCGCACCTGGTGATGGACGAAATATTCCTGGATGTCGCCCATCACCTTGAGCGAAAACTCGGTCGAGAAGATGCAGGTGTTCTGCCCCTGGTCTTCCTTGAGGATATCGGCCTGCACGGTGCCGCGCACGTTCTGCAGCACCCATGCGCGGATCTTGGCTTCCTCGTCGGCGGTGGGCTCGCGGCCATTCTCGCTGCGGAACCGGTCCAGGTTCTGGTCGATGGCCGTATTCAGGAACATCGCCAGAATCGACGGCGCCGGGCCGTTGATCGTCATCGACACCGACGTGCTCGGGCTGGTCAGGTCGAAGCCATCGTAAAGCGCCTTCATGTCGTCGAGCGTGGCGATCGACACGCCCGAGTTGCCCACCTTGCCGTAGATGTCGGGACGCTCGTGCGGATCCTCGCCATACAGCGTGACGGAATCGAACGCGGTGGATAGCCGCTTGGCGTCCATGCCTTCGGACACCAGCTTGAAGCGGCGATTGGTACGGAACGCATCGCCCTCGCCGGCAAACATGCGCGTCGGATCCTCGCCTTCGCGCTTGAATGCGAACACGCCGGCCGTGTACGGAAAACTGCCGGGCACGTTCTCGCGCATCAGCCATTTCAGGATCTCGCCTTCATCCTCGAAGCGCGGCAGCACCACCTTGCGCACCTTGGTGCCGGAAAGCGTGGTCGTGATCAAGCCGGTGCGGATTTCCTTGTCGCGGATCTTCACCACGTATTCGTCGCCGCCGTACGCCGCCTGCATCTGTGGCCACATCGCCAGCAGCTTGCGCTCGACGGCGCCCAGCGACGCGTCGCGCTCCGCCGCCAGCGCCTCGAGCGCGCAGCCCTCGGCGTTGCCCGCTTCGTTGGCGTCGGCGTTGCCGTGCGCCGCGGACAACATGGCGCGCGCCGCGCGCAGTTGCTGGCGTTCGCGCGCAAGCCGGCTCTGTTCCGCCACGCGACGGTGATAGCCCCGCACCACGTCGGCCAGCTCGGCCAGATAGCGGCTGCGCGCGGGCGGCACGATCACGTTCTGCCCCGTCGAGATGCGCCCGCTCAACGCCGGCAGCACGCCGGTCCTGAGCGACAGCCCGCGTTGCGACAGCGCCTGCACCAGTCCCTGGTAGAGCATCGTCACGCCGTCGTCGTTGAAGCGCGACGCCTGCGTGCCGTACACCGGCATGTCTTCGGCGCGGCTATGCCATTGCTCGCGATTGCGCTGCACCTGCTTGGCGACATCGCGCCACGCATCCTGTGCGCCCTTGCGGTCGAACTTGTTGATCGCGACGAAATCTGCAAAATCGAGCATGTCGATTTTTTCGAGCTGGCTGGCGGCGCCAAATTCGGGCGTCATCACGTACAGCGACAGATCGACATGCGGCACGATGGCCGCATCGCCCTGACCAATGCCCGAGGTTTCCACGATCACCAGATCGAAGCGCGCGGCCTTGCACGCGGCAATCACATCGGGCAGTGCTTGCGAGATCTCGGAACCGGCCTCGCGCGTGGCGAGCGATCGCATGAAGATGTTCGGGTGATTGATCGCGTTCATGCGGATGCGGTCGCCCAGCAGCGCGCCGCCCGACTTGCGGCGCGACGGGTCGATCGAGATCACCGCGATCGACAGCGCATCCTGCTGATCCAGGCGGAAGCGCCGGATCAATTCATCGGTCAGCGACGACTTGCCCGCGCCGCCCGTGCCGGTGATGCCGAGCACCGGCGTGGCGATGATTGCGGCCTGCGCGCGCAATTCGCTCACCATCGACGCGGCGGCCTGGCCGTTTTCGAGCGCCGTGATCAGTTGCGCCAGCGCGCGCCGGTCGCCGCCCGCCACGCCGTCGAGCGTAGTCGGCGCGTATCGCGTGAGGTCGATATCGCAACGCTGCACCATGTCGGCAATCATGCCGGCCAGCCCCATGCGTTGTCCGTCTTCGGGGCTGTAGATGCGCGCCACGCCGTAGGCCTGCAGCTCGCGAATCTCGTCGGGCACGATCACGCCGCCGCCGCCGCCGAACACCTGGATGTGATCGCCGCCGTGTTCGCGCAGCAGATCGATCATGTATTTGAAATATTCGACGTGCCCACCCTGGTAGCTGGAGATGGCAATGCCCTGCACGTCTTCCTGCAGCGCGGCGGTCACCACCTCGCGTACCGAGCGGTTGTGGCCGAGGTGGATCACCTCGCAGCCGTGCGACTGAAGAATGCGCCGCATGATGTTGATCGACGCATCGTGTCCGTCGAACAACGAAGCCGCCGTGACGAAACGCACCTTGTTGGCGGGCGCGCCGCCGGGCGTGGCGCCGGGCTTGGCGGTTGCCGTCCTGCTCACATCGGAAAGATCAGTCATTGTCTCCACCGCTTTGTTATGTGGCTGGCTGCCGCACGCCGGCGATTCTGACGATCGCACTGACGAGGGCCGGACGATTATATGACGTTTACGTTAACGTAAGTCGCGATGCGCGTGAAAGCCGCGCTGGCGGCACGTCGGCCGGATGGCTGGCCGGGTAAGTGCCCTTTGCTGGCATCGTCGCACAGAGACCCCGCGCAAAACAGTGCCTGGAAATGCGAAAGGCCGCCGGACGATCGTCCAGGCGGCCTTTGGGTCACGCGCTGTTGGCAATCAGGTGCTGATCTGCGGGCAATCGCCAAACGCGTCGGTCTTGCGGGCGTTCCAGCGACGCAGCAGCTGGTGCGCGATGAAGACGGCGCGGCGCAGCGACCACGGCGCCGGCGTCTCGGTCAGCAGAAAGCGCGCGCGCGGCGCGTCGCCGGACAGCCAGACGCGTTCGCCTTCGCCCAGTGCCGCCACATCGCCGGGGCGCAGCCAGATGTCGGCGGGATGGCCCTCCACGGTCAGCCAGAGGCGGCCTTCCAAGGCCGTTACGGTTTGCCCGTGGCGCGCGCGCCAACTGACCGGGCGATCGGGTTCGTCGAGTTCGAATGTTCTGAGTTCACGCATGGGCGTCTCCTTGCTGCGCAGCCGCGCGGATCCCGTTGCGGAATCCGGCGAAGAAAAGGGGCGCTGCGCCGTGCTTCCATTATTCATGGCGGGGTCTACAATCCCATGCACAGTTCCGAACAGTTTTCGATGAACTGTTCAGTAGTTTTTGCTGACAGTTGCCGCCCCCGCTCCGCATGAAACTCATACTCGACCCGTCCACGGGCGTTCCGCTGACCGAGCAGATCGTGTTGGCCGTGAAGTCCTGGATCAGCTCGCGCGAAGCCGCGCCCGGCGCCCGCCTGCCTTCGATCCGCGGGCTGGCCGCCGAGCACGGCATCAGCCGTTTTCCGGTGATCGAGGCGTACGACCGCCTGGTGTCGCAGGGGCTGGTCGATTCGCGCCAGGGGTCGGGCTTTTACGTGGCCGACAGCACGCTGGCTGGACGCAGCGGACGCGGATGGTCGGATCCAAGCCTGGCCGAAGACCTGTCGGTGCACATCATCGACCAGTTTCACCATCCCAGCGGCACGCTGAAGCTGGCCGGCGGATTCGTGCCCGAGGAATGGCGCGATGTGGAAGGACTGACGCAGGCGATCCGCCACATCACGCGGCACGATATCGACAGCGTGATTCACTACGCCACGCCGCTCGGGCATCCGGAATTGCGCAAGCAGGTGCTCACGCGCGTGCGGCAGATTGGCGTGCAGGCGGAACTGTCGCAGGTGCTGATCACCAGCGGCGCGAGCCAGGCGCTCGACCTGATCGTGCGCCATCTGCTCAAGCCGGGCGACACGGTATTCGTCGAGGATCCCGGCTACTACAACCTGTTTGGCCTGTTGCGCATGCACGGCGTGCAGCTGGTGGGCGTGCCGCACACGCCTAACGGCCCCGATCCGCAGGCGTGCGAGGCGTTGCTGCGCAAGCACAAGCCGAAGCTGTTCTTCACCAACAGCATCCTGCAGAATCCGACCGGGTCCACGCTGGCGCCACCGGTGGCGTTCCGCCTGCTGGAGCTGGCGCGCCGCCATAACTTTCGTTTCGTCGAAGACGACATCTTCTCGGACTTCCAGCTCAACTTCACCGATCGCCTGGCCACGCTGGACCAGCTCGAACACGTGATCTATATCGGCGGGTTCTCGAAAACGGTGTCCGCGGCGCTGCGCGTCGGGTATCTCGTGGCGGAAAAGAATCTGATCAAGGACCTGATCGACGTGAAGGTGCTGACCAGCGTGGCGGGATCGCATTTTGCCGAGGCGGTCACGGCCACCATGCTTGAGCGCGGTGCGTATCGAAAGTATGTGGAACGGTTGCGCGTGCGCACGCGCGAAGTGACGGCCGACGCGGTGAAGATTCTCGACCAGTATGGCTGGGAAGTGTTTTGCGAGCCCGCGGGCGGCAATTTCCTGTGGGCGCGTCCGCGCGGTATCGAAGATTCGCGTGAACTGGTGGCGCTGGCCGAAACCTACGGCATTTCGCTTGCGCCGGGACATTTCTTCCGGCCCGGCGGCGAAACGTCCGCCTGGGTGCGCATCAATTCCGCCTACGCCGGCGAAGAACGGTCGCGCGCGTTCTTCGCCGATTCGGGCAGCCGCTGATCAGTCCTGCGCGTCGCCGCCATGGTTATGCAGCACGGCGTTGCGGCGCGAGTAACCGAAGTAGATCAGCAGCCCCAGCACCAGCCAGCACAGGAACGCGATCCACGTCACCACCTGCAGATGCAGCATCAGGAACAGGCAGAACGCCACCGACAGCAACGGCACCACCGGCACGCCGGGGCAACGGAAGGTGCGCGGCAGGTGCGGATGCGTGCGGCGCAGGACCAGGATCGACACCGAGATCAGTGCGAAGGCGGACAGCGTGCCGATGTTGATCAGCTCCGCCAGCACGTTCAGCGGCACGAAGCCGGCGATGGTGGCGAACACGATGCCCACGGTCCACGTGGCCGTGAACGGCGTGGCGTGCACCGGATGCACCGTCGACAAGACTTCCGGCAACAGGCCGTCGCGCGACATCGCAAAGATGATGCGCGTCTGGCCGTAGGTCATCACCAGGATCACGGTGGTCATGCCAAGGATCGCGCCCAGGTCGACAAAGCCGGCCACCCAGTTCTGGCCCGCGTATTGCAGCGCCAGCGACACCGGATGGTCGACGCCCTCGAACTTCGCGAACGGCACGATGCCGGTCATGATGGCGGCGACCGCCACGTACAGCACGGCGCAGACCGCCAGCGACCCGATGATGCCGATGGGCAGGTCGCGCCCGGGATTGCGCACTTCCTCCGCGGCCGATGTGACGGCGTCGAAGCCGATGAACGCGAAGAACATCAGCGCCGCCGCATTGAAGACGCCGGAAAAGCCGAACGGCGCAAACGGTTGCCAGTTGGCCGGCTGCACGTGCCAGACGCCAACCGCGATGAACAGCACCACCACGCCGATCTTGATCACCACCATCACGTTGTTCAGGCGCGTCGATTCGCGCACGCCGTACGACACCACCCACGTGATCGCCAGCATGATCAGGATGGCCGGCAGGTTCACCAGCGTGTGGACGTCGGGCACCGATCCCGGCGCGGCGCTTAACGCGCGCGGCAATTGCACGCCAAACCCCGCCAGCAGCGACTGGAAATAGCCCGACCATCCCACCGAGACCGCCGAGGTGGCCAGTCCGTATTCGAGCAGCAGGTCCCAGCCGATCATCCACGCGATGATCTCGCCGAGCGTGGCGTAACAGTAGGTGTAGATCGATCCGGAGACAGGAATTGCCGAGGCAAATTCCGCGTAGCACAACGCCGCGAATCCGCACGCCATCGCCGCGATGATGAACGACACCGTCAGCGCCGGACCGGCGGTCAGCGCGCCGGTGCCGGTCAGCACGAAGATGCCGGTGCCGATGATCGCGCCGATGCCCATCAGCACCAGATCCACGGGCCCCAGCACCTTGCGCAATCCGTCATGCTCGCTCACTTCCAGCATGGCTTCGATGTTCTTGGTGCGAAACAGACTCATGGCGCGCCTCCGGTCGGGGTCATCCCAATGACTATAGGTTGTACAAGTACCGTCGGCGACGGGTTCTGCGCGTCATGGCAGCCGGGCCGACACAAAGCGCGCGATGTTACGCGACTTGTCCGCGACAAGCCTTGACGTGGATACCGTTTCCGCGCCGGCCAGGCAAAAAAAAGACGCTCCACGACGGGAGCGTCTTCTATGCAGTCCGTGACTGCGTGCGCAATTACTTCGCCACCGGCATCGTGAACTCGGCGCCCTTGGCGATGCTGTCCGGCCAGCGCTGCATCACGCTCTTGTAGCGCGTGTAGAAGCGCACGCCCTCTTCGCCATAGGCGTGATGATCGCCAAACAGCGAGCGCTTCCAGCCACCGAACGAATGCCACGCCATCGGCACCGGAATCGGCACGTTGATGCCGACCATGCCCACCTGGATCTGGCGAGCGAACGCGCGGGCGATACCGCCGTCGCTGGTGTAGCACGACACGCCGTTACCAAATTCGTGACGATTGATCAGATCCACCGCTTCGGCAAAGTCGTGCACGCGCACCACCGACAGCACCGGCCCGAAGATCTCTTCCTTGTAGATCGTCATGTCTGGCTTGACGTGATCGAACAGCGTGCCGCCGACGAAGAATCCGTTGTCGTGACCGTCGACCTTGTGGCCGCGGCCATCGGTCACCAGTTGCGCTCCTTCGGCCACGCCCTTGGCGATGTAGCCTTCGACCTTGGCCTTGTGCGCGGCGGTGACCAGCGGGCCCATCTCGGCGTCGGCCTCCATGCCGTTGCGGATCTTCAGCGTCGCGGCGCGCTCGGCCAGGCGCGGCACCAGCCGGTCGGCCACATCGCCCACCGCCACCGCCACGGAAATCGCCATGCAACGCTCGCCGGCCGAGCCGTACGCGGCGCCCACCAGCGCATCGACGGCCTGGTCCAGATCGGCGTCGGGCATCACCACGAGGTGGTTCTTCGCGCCGCCCAGCGCCTGCACGCGCTTGCCGTGCCGCGTGCCTTCCGTGTAGATGTATTCGGCGATCGGCGTGGATCCGACAAACGACAGCGCCTGCACATCGGGATGCGCCAGCAGCGCGTCGACAGCGGTCTTGTCGCCCTGCACCACGTTGAACACGCCATCGGGCAGCCCGGCCTGCTTGAGCAGGTCGGCGATCAGCAGGCTCGGCGACGGATCGCGCTCTGACGGCTTGAGCACGAACGTGTTGCCGCACGCCAGCGCTACCGGGAACATCCACATCGGCACCATCACCGGGAAGTTGAACGGCGTAATGCCGGCCACCACGCCCAGCGGCTGGCGCAGGTTCCAGTTGTCGATGCCGCCGCCGATGTTGTCGGTGAAATCGGTCTTGAGCAGGTTGGGAATCCCGCAGGCAAATTCCACGACCTCGATGCCGCGCGTGACTTCGCCCTTCGCATCGGAAAACACCTTGCCGTGCTCGCGCGTGATCAGCGCGGCCAGGTCATCGTGATGGCGGTCCAGCAGTTCCTTGAACTTGAACAGGATGCGTGCGCGGCGCAGCGGCGGGGTTTCCGCCCAGGCCGGCCATGCCGCCTTGGCGGCGGCCACCGCGGCCGCCACATCGTCGGCGGTGCCCATCGCCACGCGCGCCGCGACGTCGCCCGTGGCCGGGTTGAACACATCGGCAAAGCGGTCGGTGCCCGCGCGCTGCACGGTGCCGCCGATGTAGTGGTGGATTTCGGCGATCTGCCGGTTTTCTGCGATATTCACTGCGGTCTTCCTCTCAATGGCGGGCAGGTCTTACTTCACACTCTGCAGTGCCTGCTTCACGGTGTCGAACAACTGATCGATCTCGGCCTCGGAAATGATCAGCGGTGGCGAGAATGCCAGGATATCGCCGGTGTAGCGCACCAGCACGCCAAGCTCCAGGCATTTCAGGAACGCCTCATAGGCACGCGCACCCGGTGCGCCCGGACGCGATTCCAGTTCCACGCCGGCCACCATGCCGAGGTTGCGGATGTCTTTCACATACGGCGCGCCGCGCAGCGCATGCACGGCCGATTCGAATTTTGCCGACATCTCCGCGGCGCGTTCGAACAGCTTGTCGCGCTTGTAGATGTCCAGCGTGGCGATACAGGCCGCCATCGCCAGCGGATGGCCCGAATAGGTGTAGCCGTGCGGCAGTTCGATCGCACCAGCGGCCGTGGCGTTGATCACGGCGTCGTGCACTTCGCGGCGCACCGCCACTGCGCCCATCGGCACCGCGGCATTGTTGATGGCCTTGGCCATCGTGATCAGGTCCGGCGTCACCTTCAGGCGCTCGGCCGCGGTAGCTGCACCAAGGCGGCCGAATGCGGTGATGACCTCGTCGAAGATCAGCAGGATGCCGTGCTTGCTGGTGATCTCGCGCAGCTTTTCCAGATAGCCGACCGGCGGCACCAAAACCCCGGCCGAGCCGGCCAGCGGCTCGACGATCACCGCAGCGATGTTCGAGGCATCGTGCAGCGCGATCAGGCGTTCGAGTTCGTCGGCCAGATGGGCGCCCCACTGCGGCTGGCCTTTCGAGAACGCGGCCTCGGCGATATTGAGCGTGGCGGGCAGATGATCGGTGCCCGGCATCACGTTGGCCGACCACATCTTGCGATTCGGCCCGATGCCGCCGACGCCCATGCCGCCAAAGCCAACACCGTGATAACCGCGTTCGCGGCCGATGATGCGCGTGCGTTGCCCTTCGCCGCGCGCGCGATGATAGGCCAGCGCGATCTTCAGCGCCGTGTCGACCGATTCGGAGCCGGAATTCGTGAAGAAAATACGATCGAGTCCCTGCGGCATGATCGAGGCCACCTTGGTGGCGGCTTCGAATTCCAGCGGGTGGCCCATCTGGAACGGCGGTGCGTAGTCGAGCGTGGCCGCCTGGTGCGCGATCGCCTCGACGATTTCCTTGCGCGCGTGGCCGGCCGCCACGCACCACAGGCCCGCGCAACCATCGAGCACGCGACGTCCGTCGTGGGTCGTGTAGTACATGCCGCTGGCCGAGGCCAGCAGGCGCGGCGCAGCCTTGTACTGGCGATTGGCCGTGAACGGCATCCACAGGGCTTCGAGATCGGGAATCACGGTTTTGGCGGCGTCCATACATTCTCCTGATAGCGGTGTAAGCAGCGTGGCACGGCGGTGCGCCACGGATGTCGGCCACTCTACCGGCGGGGTCTGGCCTAAAGAATATACGGTCTGGAGATCGACAGCTGACCGTACAGTTCCACGCGCGGTAACTGTATAGATATCGCGCCGCGCCGCGACATTTCGCCAGCCGCCATGGCGCGCCCGTTGCAGTGCTGAAATGCCGGTTCCACGCCCAATTCACGGCCGATCCACGCTGCAACGCATCAAAACACCCGGTCCACGCCGAAGCGGTCCGCATGCCAGTACACTGTACAGGTTTTGATTCGATCCACGCGCCGCATGCTCAACCTGAACCTGATCCGCAGCCGCCGCGGCGGCGAAACACTGACCGAGCAGATCGTCACCGGCATCGCCGCGCTGATCGATCGCCGCGCGCTGCGCGCCGGCGCATCGCTGCCATCGGTACGCCGGCTGGCCCAGCAGCACAACGTCAGCACGTTCACCGTGGCCGAAGCCTATGGACGCTTGACGGCGCTCGGTTATCTGGCGGCGCGGCCGGGCTCGGGCTATACGGTGGCGCATCGCCACGCGCCGGCCGGCCATCCGCGTGCGCCGCACTGGGAAACGCCGGGGCTCAACGCGGCGTGGCTATTGTCCGATGTGTTTGCCGACCATTCGGTGCCGATCAAGGCCGGCGCCGGATGGCTGCCCGGCGACTGGCTCAACGAGGAAGGCCTGCATCAGGCGATGCGCAGCGCGGCGCGCGTGCCTGCGGCGCAGGTATCGGGCTACGGCCACCCATACGGCTTCGGCGCGCTGCGCGAGCATATCGCCGTGCACCTGAGCCAGTACGGCATGCCGGTGCAGGCGCAGCAGGTGGTGCTCACCCAGGGCGCCACCCAAGCGCTGGATCTGGTGGTGCGAACGCTGCTGCAGCCCGGCGACACGGTACTGGTGGAATCGCCGTGCTATTGCAATCTGCTGCAGATCCTGCGGCTGGCGGGATTGCGCGCCATTGGCGTGCCGCGCACGGCCGCCGGCCTGGACACCGATGCGCTCGACGACGCGATCCGCCAGCACGCGCCGCGCGCACTATTCGTCAACACGGTGCTGCAGAATCCGACCGGCGCCACGCTGACCAGCATGAATGCGTTCCGGGTGCTGCAACTGGCCGAGCAGCACCGCCTGCTGGTGGTGGAAGACGATATCTATCGCGAACTGGCGCCGGCCGGATCGCCGATGCTGGCGGCCATGGACGGCCTGTCGCAGGTGGTCTACGTGAATGGCTTCTCGAAAACGATCACGCCGTCGCTGCGCGTCGGCTATCTGGCGGCCAGCCCCGATCTGGCCAAGGCATTTGCGCGCACCAAGATGGCGGTCGGACTGACCTCGTCGGAAGTGACCGAGCGGCTCGTGTATTCGGTGCTGACCAGCGGCCACTACGGACGCCACGTCGCCGCGCTGGCCGAACGGCTACGCGCGCAGCAGGATCATGTGACGGAAAAAATGGAAGCGCATGGGCTGGAAATCATGCTGCGGCCCGAAGGCGGCATGTTTGCCTGGGCCCGGCTGGCACCGGGCGCGCCAGCCGCGGGCGGGGCGGCGCTCACCGGCAACCGGCTCGCCACGCTGGCGTTGGAACACGGCATCTGGCTCGCGCCGGGATCGTACTTCGAACCGGGAGAAACCGATTCGCCATGGATCCGCTTCAACGTGGCGACCAGCGATGCGCCGCAATTGTGGGCATTTTTCGATGCCGTGCGCGGCGGGACGGAAATCGCCCGCGCCGCCTGAGCCGCCCTTCGGACCGCTATCGGCGCGAGATCGGCGCGAAACCCGCCGACAGCGGGTGCGCCGCGATGCCATGCCGCTCAGAAGCGGTAGCGCACGTATCCGGTGTAGAAGTTGCTGCCCGGGTTCGGTTCCTTGATGCCGGCGTTGGAGATGTGCTGGAAGCGGAAGCCCACTTCGGTGTTGGCGTTCTTGCCGAAGCCCACGCCGATGCCGACCATGTCGGAGAACTGGAACGCGGTGCCCGAGCGGTGCTGGTCCGACGTGCCGGTATGGCTCAGCACGCGCAGGCCCACCGAGGCCTCGGCAAACGGCACGAAATAGCCGCCGCGCTTTTCCACGCGGAAGATCGGCGACACGCCGAATTCGAACAGATTCTGTTGATTGGTGCCGCTGCGCGCATCCCAGCCTGCGACGTTGAATTCGCCCTGCAGGCGGAACAGCCATCCCTGCGGATTGCCGTACTGGATCGGCGTGTTGAAGTTCAGGCCGAGTTCATACTTGTTGACGCCGTGGCTCGGATCGCGGCCCATCGCGACGTGCACGGCGGGGTGGCTCCAGCCAACCAGTTCTTCGGCGCTGGCAGCGGAACTGGCGCCGGCGGCAAGCGCGGCGAGGGCAACGGTGCGGACGATAAGGAGGCTTCGGGATTTTTGAGCGAGGTGCATGCGGCGTTGTTGTTGTTCTGTCTTCATGTTCGGGGGCATCGAAGAGAGAGTGGCTCGGCAAACGGAATCGAATGCCTGACCGATCGGAAGCACCAGGGCGCTCCGGGCAGTCAGGCCCAGAGCCGCTCCACCAACCAGCTCGCGGCAACACAAATTCCGAGCCAGACGGCGAGGCAGCCTGCAATAAAACGGTAAGTCATTGTGAAAATCAACAGCAGAGTGGAGGCTTTGAATCGAATTTTTGCGACGCATTATACATGCATGCATGAATGTATGTATCGGGGCGTCGACTGTCGCGCACTTCATTGACAGTGATCGATCAATCAGAAAAATCTCCAAGGCGCATCATGCCAGCGCGCCAACAACCCTGCACGCCGAGGGTTAAACGGACGAATCAAAAATTTTGGCGGTACGGACGCGGCAAATGTGCTCGCCGTAGCGTCGCTGGCAGCCGTCACGCTCGGCCCATGCGCAGCGCCCCGACGGCGCACGGGGCGCGGTCGGGGCGAAGATTCTCAGAAAATTCAAAGGGTTGGGTAAATCAGCCGCGCAGAAACGGCAGGACTTCTTCCAGCAGGCGGGCGGGAATTTCCTCGGCAATGTAGTGGCCGCACGGCAGCGCGTGGCCGGTGACGTGGCGCGCCACGCGACGCCATTCTTCGAGCGGCTGGAAACATTTTCCAACCGCACCGTCGGCGCCCCACAACGCCAGCATGTCGCACTCGATCATGCGGCCCGCGGCGATGTCGGCGCGGTCGTGTTCCAGGTCGATGCCTGCGCTGGCGCGGTAGTCCTCGCAAAGGCCGTGGGCCGATCCGGGCTGCTGCAGGCAGCGCAGATATTCGGCCAGCGCGGCGTCGGTAAACGGGGCCAGGCCGGCGCTGCGGCTTCCCATGGTCTGACGCAGATATAGCGCCGGATCGGCCTCGATCAGCGTCTCCGGAAACGGCGCCGGGCGAATCAGAAAAAACCAGTGGTAATAGGCGCGTGCGAAGGCCTCGTTGGTCTGCGCATACATCGCCAGCGTCGGTGCGATGTCCAGCGTCACCAGCCGGCGGACCGCCTGCGGGTGATCGACGGCCAGCCGGTGCGCCACGCGCGCGCCGCGGTCGTGCGCCATCACGCTGAAGTGTTCGAAGCCGAGCGCGCGCATCACGGCCAACTGGTCGGCCGCCATGACGCGCTTGCTGTAGTTGCTGTGGTCGGGCAGCCCGGCGGGCTTGCCGCTGTCGCCGTAGCCGCGCAGGTCGGTCGCCACCACGGTGAAGTGGCGCGCCAGTTCGCCGGCCACCTTGTGCCAGATCACGTGCGTCTGCGGATGGCCGTGCAACAGCAGCAGCGGCGGTCCTTCCCCGCCGACCACCGCGTGAATCGGCACCCCGTCATGGTCGATGCGATGCGTGACGAATCCCTCAAACATGCCTGTCTCCCTGTTTTGCCAGCCGCGCCATGGTCGTCGCCGCCACGTCGCGCAGCCACGGGCTGGCGGCGTGATGGCGGCGGGCGAAGGCGTCGATGTCGGCGGCGTGCGTCAACGACATGCCGATGATATCGAGGCCGCGGCGGAACATGTCCAGATGGCGCGCCGACATCGAGAACGACGTGGTGAACGACCCGGCGCACACCGTCATCGACGACAGGTCGATGCGGATCGACGCGGGCGCCACCGGACCGCTGACCGCTCGCATCAGGATATCGACGTCCGCCTGCGGCAGCATCGCCAGCAGCAGACGGTTGTTCATCGCGTTCGAGTAAAAGATCTCGCCGAAACTCGGCGCGATCACGGCGCGGATGCCGAACTGCTGCAGGCCCCACACGGCGTGCTCGCGGCTGGACCCGCAGCCGAAATTCGCGCCCGCCACCAGCACCCGCGTATCGCGCCACGCAGGCTGGTTGAGCACGAAATCGGCGCGCGGCGCGCCGTGCTCGTCGAACCGCATGTCGTAGAGCAGGCCCTTGTCGAGACCGGACTTGTCGATGCCGCGCAGGAACTGCTTGGGCATGATCTGATCGGTATCGAGGTTTGGCAGCGGCAGCGGCGCGCCGACGCCCTCGATCAATGTGAATGCGGACATGTTCGGACTCCGGGTCAATTGAGCGGGTTCAGTTGGCGCACATCGGTGATGCAGCCGGTAACGGCCGCCGCCGCGGCCATGGCGGGGCTCATCAGGTGCGTGCGTCCGGCGCGTCCCTGGCGGCCTTCGAAGTTGCGATTGGTGGTCGATGCGCAGCGCTCGCCCGGCGACAGCACGTCGTCGTTCATCGCCAGGCACATCGAACAGCCGGGCTTGCGCCATTCGAAGCCGGCGTCGATCAGCAACGCGGCAATGCCCTCGGCTTCGGCCTGATCGCGCACGGCGCCCGAGCCCGGCACCACCATCGCGCGCACGCCGTCGGCCACCTTGCGGCCGCGCACCACGTCGGCCACCGCGCGCAGGTCTTCGATGCGGCCGTTCGTGCACGATCCGATGAACACGCGCTGCACCGGCAGGCCGCTCAGCGTGCTGCCCGGCGCGAGGCCAATGTAATCGAGCGCGCGCGCCGCGGCGGCCTGCGCACTGGCGTCCGCGGCATCGGTCGGTTGCGGCACGACGGCGGTGACCGGAATCGCCTGGTCGGGACTGGTGCCCCATGTCACGTAAGGCGCGACGACCGAGGCGTCGAAGGCCAGCTCGGCATCGAATACCGCGTCGTCGTCGGAATGCAGCGCCGTCCATGCCGCGCGCGCCGCGTCGGCCATCGGGCCATCGATATCGACCGCGCGCGCCAGCACGTAGCCGATCGCCGTCTCGTCAGGCGCGATCAGCGCGCCGCGCGCGCCGGCCTCCACGGCCATGTTGCACAGGGTCATGCGCGCTTCCATCGACAGCGCGTCGATGGCGCTGCCGGTGAATTCGACCACGTAGCCGCGCGCGCCCTGTGCGCCGATGCGCGCGATGACATGCAGGATCAGATCTTTCGACGTGGTGCCCGGCGGCAGGCTGCCATCGACACGGATGCGCATGGCCTGCGCCAGCCGGTACACCAGCGTCTGCGTGGCCAGCACGTGCTCGACTTCCGACGTGCCGATGCCAAACCCCAGCGCGCCGAACGCGCCATACGTGGTGGTGTGGCTGTCGCCGCAAAGCACGACCATGCCTGGGCGGATCATGCCGTGCTCGGGCGCGATCACATGTTCGATGCCTTGCAGCGGATCGTTGGTGTCGAACAACGCAATCCCGTGCAGATCGCAGTTGCGTTTCAGATTGCGCGCCTGCAACGCCGACGCGGGGTCCTGGATCACGCGCGGCGACTGCGCGTGCGTGGGGATGATGTGGTCGACCACCGCCAGTTGCTGGCCCGGCGCCGCCACTTGGCGGCCCTGCTCGGCCAGTCCCGCAAACGCTTGCGGGCTGGTGTACTCGTTCATGATGTGCAGATCCGCGTAGAGCAGCACGTTGTCCGCATCGAGCGTGACAACCGTGTGCGATTCCACGAGTTTCCGATACAGCGTGCGTCCGGCCATGGTGGCTGCCTGTTCTGGAGAGTGGGATGAACGGCAGTCTAATCGCGGAATTCATCGCTATAATTTCGCCATCCGCAATTCATTCGTGCCCTGGATTCATGAGTCTGGCGCGCAATCCTGCACCCTGCCCTCCGCCATGGACGCCTTTTCCGACCTCGCCTTCTTCATCCTGCTGGTCAAGCGCGGCAGCCTGGCGGCCGCGGCCCAGCATCTTGGCCTGACGCCGTCGGCGGCCAGCAAGCGGCTGGCCGCCCTGGAAGCGCGGCTTGGCGTGCGCCTGCTCAATCGCACCACGCGCCGGCTATCGGTGACGCCTGAAGGCGAGGCCTATCTGGCGCAAGGCGGACGCATCCTGGCCGAACTGGAAGAACTGGAGCAAGGCCTGGGCGGCAGCCGCGTGGCGCCGCGCGGATTGCTGCGCGTGAATGCCACGCTCGGTTTCGGCCGCCGCCACCTGGCGCCCGCGGTGGGCGATTTCCTGCTCGCATATCCCGAAGTGGAAGTGCAGTTGCAACTGACCGACCGCGCGCTGAATCTGGCCGAGGAAGGGTTCGATATCGGCATCCTGGTGGGCGACCTGCCCGATGCGCGGCTCAACGCCCGCAAACTGGCGCCGAACCACCGCCTGCTGTGCGCGTCGCCCGCGTATCTGGCGCGGCACGGCGAGCCCGCTTCGCCGCGCGCCTTGCAACAGCACCGCTGTATCGTGATTCGCGAAAGCGAAACCGCCTATGGCACCTGGCACCTGCAGGCGGCGGGTCGGCAGGAAACCATCAAGGTGCGCGGCGCGGCAGCCACCAACGATGGCGAAGTGGCCGTCAACTGGGCACTGCAGGGCCACGGCATCGTGTTGCGATCGGAATGGGAAGTGGCGCCGCTGCTGCGCTCGGGACGCTTGCGACAGGTGCTGCCGGACTGGTCCGCGCCGCCGGCGGACATCTACGCGGTGTATCTGTCGCGCGACAAGCTGTCGGCCCGCGTACGCGCCTTTGTCGACTTCATGGCCGAGCGCTTTGGCGGATACGACACCGCCGCCGATTACCACGGCTGGTAAGCGACGGCCGGCATCCGGAGGCCGCCATATGGAGACTGGTGCGCCCGGCGCGTTGGATCGCCCTTTATCGCGCAGGGTTGTGCGATCGCGCGCCGTGCGGCCCTGCTACGCTAACAGCTTCCGCCCACACGTTCCGGATATTCCCATGCACACGCACAACCTCTCCGCGTGGACCCATTCCCACATTTTCGACACCGGCAACCCGGCTGCCGAACGGGGCACGCGGCTGGTGATGTGGATCACTTTGGCGATGATGGCCATCGAGATCGCGGCCGGTCTCGGCTTCAATTCGATGGCGTTGCTGGCCGACGGCTGGCATATGAGTTCGCACGCGGTGGCGATCGGCCTGTCGGCGTTTGCGTACGCGGCCGCGCGTCGGCTGGCGCACGATGCGCGCTTCACGTTCGGCACCTGGAAGATCGAAGTGCTGGCGGCGTTTGCCAGCGCGGTATTCCTGCTGGGGGTGGCCGCACTGATGGTGTTCGGATCGGTGGAGCGGCTGATCAGCCCGGCGCAGATCCATTATCAGCAGGCCATGGCAGTCACGGCAGTCGGCCTGCTGGTCAATCTGGGCTGCGCGTGGATTCTGGGCGGCGCGCACGGGCACGATCATCATGCGCACGGCCATGGGCACGAACATGGGCATGACCATCACGGGCAAGGGCACGGACACGCGCACGGTCATCACGACATCAACCTGCGTTCGGCATATCTGCACGTTCTGGCCGATGCGGCGACGTCGGTGCTGGCCATCGTCGCGCTGGCCGGCGGTTGGTGGCTGGGCTGGAGCTGGCTCGATCCGGCGATGGGTCTGGTTGGCGCGGTGCTGGTGGGACGCTGGGCCATCGGCCTGATGCGCCAGAGCGGCACCGTGCTGCTCGATCGCGAGATGGATCATCCCGTGGTCGACGAAGTGCGCGAAGTGCTCGACCAGTTTGCCCAGGGTGAAGACGGCACGCGCGTCGCGGATCTGCACATCTGGCGCGTGGGCCGCGAGCAGTTCGCCTGCATCGCCAGCCTGGTCACGCACGACAGCGCGCTGACGCCGCAACGGGTGCGACAGGCGCTATCGGTGCACGAGGAACTGGTGCACGTCAGCGTCGAGATCAACCTGTGCGATGACGGCCCGGCGTCGCGCCGGATAGCACATCGACATTGAACTCACGGCGCCACTGACCGCCCGGCGCCACGATACATGGCGCCGGGCGGTCACGGCAAAACGGCGCGTCAGGGCACCAGCACGATCGCGCCGGTAGTTTCGCGGCGCTCGGCGGCTTCGTGCGCGCGCGCCACGTCGGCCAGCGGAAAGCGCGCGCCGATATCGACCTTCACATGGCCCGCTGCGACGGCGTCGAACAGGTCCTTCGCATTGGCGCGGAAGCGCACCGGGTCCGCGTTATGCGGAAACACCGAGGGGCGCGTCAGAAACAGGCAGCCCTTCTTGTTGAGGATTTCCGGTTCGATGGCCGGCGCCGGACCCGACGCCGCGCCGTACAGCACCACCATGCCAAAGGTCTGCGCGCAATCGAGCGAGCCCAGGAAGGTGTCCTTGCCTACGGCGTCGTAGACCACATTCACGCCGTGGCCGTCGGTGGCGTCACGCACCTGCTTGACCCAGTCGCCGTGGCTGTAGTCGATCGCGATATCGCAACCGGCCGCGCGGGCCGTCGCGCATTTGGCGGCGGACCCTGCCGTGCCGATCACGCGCGCGCCCAGCGCCTTGGTCCAGCTGCTGAGAATCTGCCCCACGCCGCCCGCCGCCGCGTGCACCAGCACGGTATCGCCCGGCTTCACGGCGTAGGTATGGCGCACCAGATACTGCGCGGTCATGCCCTTGAAGATCACTGCGGCGGCCTGCTCGTCGCCGAGGCTGTCGGGCAGCCGCACGAGCTTGTCGACGGGGACGTTGCGGCCTTCCGCGTAGGCGCCCAGCCCGGCGTTCATATAGGCAACGCGATCGCCCACGGCGACGTCGGTCACGCCCTCGCCCACCGCCTCGACCACTCCGGCCGCCTCGTGGCCGAGCCCGGTGCCGGACGGCAACGGATAGGTGCCGCGGCGCTGATAGATGTCGATGAAGTTGAAGCCGATCGCGGTGTGCCGCACGCGCGCCTCACCGGCTGCAGGCGGCGGCAGCTCGACGGACTCGAGCCGCATCACCTGCGGCAAACCAAATTCGTGAAGGCGAACGGCGCGGATAGTCGTCGACATGGGGTCTCCTCGATGCAATCGGCAAATATGGGAGCCCAGATTATTGACGCTTTTGCAGAATCCTGCCGGCGCTCACGCCAGCTCCGCGCACATGCACAGCGCGCCGGTATTGCGCAGCCGTAGGAATTCCTGGCTTTCCAGCACCTGCGTCGGCAGCTTCGAGGCGTGGATCAGCGAAAAACCGTAGCGCGCGAAATAGCTGGGGCAGGCCGAGGTCAGCAGGACAGCGCGGCGAGCGCCGTTGGCGCGGGCGCGCATCATCACTGCGTTGACCAGATGACTGGCCACGCCCTGGTCGCGCCATTCACGCAACGCGGCCACCGAGCGCACGATCGCCGTATCGTCGAACAGCTCGGCGCAGGCGCATCCAATCAGCTGGGTGTCGAGAATAGCGACATGGAAATTGCCGACCAGGCGCGGCAAGTCGTCCACCGGCAGGGCGCAACGCTCCAGCACGGCGCCGATGGCCGGCGCATCCGTCGGCTGCGCCGCACGGATTTGCAGATCTCTGATCATTTGGAGCCTCTTGTTTCTGTCATCACGTTGCGACGGATACGCCATGGAAGCTCTGCATGGCGCAGCCTGTTGCGCCGCTCATCGTCGGGTCATACGACAACGCACCAGCGCGAGCACCAGGTGCTGCACCGGTGCCGACGCGCCCCACAGTATCGCAATCGAACGCGCGTTTCCAGATGGGGACTTACCGTATGTGCCACGCACCATGCATTACCGCAACGGAGCATGAAATGCGCCAGGTTCACGCCCGAGTATCGGCGCGTCTCATGACAGCATTGGGTTGGAAAACAGGGGGAAAAACCTAAATGAAAAACTGGAGGCGGGGATACGGAATCGAACCGTCGTAAGCGGCTTTGCAGGCCGCCGCATAACCACTCTGCCACCCCGCCTTAGAGATGACGGCCCGAACAGGCCGTTCAGTGGTGCGGGGCGCAGTGTAGCCGAAGTCGAAAAAGTCTGCAGGACGTGCGATCGTGCGCTGTACGCCGGGGCGCCCGTTACTCGTCGAGCTCGCCCATCGCCGACTGCAGGTAGTTGTGCACGCCCACCTTGCGCAGCAGTTCCAGTTGCGTCTGCAGCCAGTCGATATGCTCCTCGGTGTCGTGCAGGATGTCGGTGACGATCTCGCGCGAGACGTAATCGCTCACCGATTCGAAGTATTTGATCGCCTCCTTGCAGGACGCCTGCGACACGAGTTCGAGCTTCAGATCGCAGCCGAGCATTTCCTCGGTGTTCTCGCCGATCATCAACTTGTCCAGGTCCTGCAGGTTGGGCAGGCCGTCGAGCATCAGGATGCGTTCGATCAGCCGGTCGGCGTGCTTCATTTCCTCGATCGACTCGTCGTATTCATGCTTGCCCAGCGCCTTGAGTCCCCAATGCCGATACATCCGCGCATGCAAAAAATACTGGTTGATGGCGGTCAGTTCGTGTTTGAGTTGGCCGTTCAGCAGTTGAATTACCTTCTTGTCGGTTTTCATCGCCTCGATCCTCGCCATCGGTAATTAGCATTTTCATGGTAATGCGCAATACCGGAAGATCAAGCGCGGGGCGGGTTTCCGGCCGATGCGCGCACTTTTGGCATGATTGTGAGATTGATATTGATTCCGATTTAAGGCAAATAAAAAGCGCCTCGCAATGGAGGCGCTTACCGATTTTGCGCGGACGCCGCAAAACGCCCGCGACAAAATCCTGAGTTGTTTCCTGAGCTGTTATTCGCCGCTCGCGCGATAACGGTTTCGCAGGTCGCGGATCAGATCGTGATTGCGCAGCACGCCCTGATACTGGCGCTCGATCAGCGCGCGAATATCGAAGCTGAGATCGGTTTGCTGCAGCGCCTCGGCATATTTCTTCTTGGCGACGTCCTCGCCCTTTTCGGTTTCCTCGAGGATGGCCAGATCAGTGCGGTCGCTCACCGCGGTGCGCAGGCTGATCCAGCCGCGATGCAACGCGCCAGCCACGCTGCCGTGGTCTTCCGGCTTGCCGCCCAGTGCCGCGACTTGGGCCTGCAGCTCGCGCACGGCCGCGCCGATTTCTGCGGCCCGGCTCGAAAACAACGTCTTCAGTTCCGGATTCTTGGCGTCTTCAGCGGCCTTGCGGAAGCCTTCCTCGCCGTCTCGCGAGACTTCGATCAGGTCATTCAATACAGACACATTGTTATCAGCCATAACGGACTCCTCTTATCTCATTGCCACGCCCACGCGGCGTATCCGCGGCGTGGCATGGAACACGCCGCGCCTGGCATCGCCACGCGCGGCCCTTGCATTCAAGATAGAGGAGCGGCCTCGCCAGCACTGTCGGGAGGCCTCGCAAGCGGTTGTCGGCTTTTGCCTACATCGCCGTAAATGTGCCGTTAATCGAGCAGGTGGCCCATGCGCGAGCGCTTGGTGGCGAGGTATTTTTCGTTCTCGGCATTGGAAGGCACGATGTGACGCATCTGTTCGGTCACACGGATGCCGGCGTCTTCCAGCGCCTTGATCTTCACCGGATTGTTGCTCATGAGGCGGATCGACTTGACGCCCCACTGGCGCAGGAAATCGGCCGCGAACGCATAGGTACGCGCGTCGATGGCCTGGCCCAGCGCGAGATTGGCGTCGACGGTATCGAGCCCGCCATCCTGCAGCGCGTAGGCGCGGATCTTGTTGGACAAACCGATGCCGCGTCCCTCGTGACCGCGCAGATACAGCAGCACGCCGCGGCCTTCCTCGGCGATCTTGCGCATGGCCAGGTCGAGCTGTTCGCCGCAATCGCAGCGGCAGGAACCGAACACGTCGCCGGTCAGACATTCGGAATGCAGCCGCACGAGCAGGTTTTCGCCGGCCAGATCGCCCATCGATAACGCCAGGTGTTCCGTGCCGGTGTCCACGCCCTGGAAGGCATGGGCGGTAAATTCGCCGTAGCGGGTCGGCAGCCGTGCGGAGCCGATCAGCTCACTTTCTAGGTCTTTCATATGGTGTGCAGTCGCTGGAGCGCCATGGTGCCCGCACGGCATGATGCAGGGCGGGACAGGCGCGCCGCGCGGCGCCGATTGGGAGAGGCGCGGACGCGGGATGCCGGCAAGGATACCGCGAAACGCCATCCACCATCGGGCGCAGGGTTACCTGCCGGTAGAAGTTTTTACATGCGCCGTGGCGGCACGCAGCGGTTCCGACGTCACAAACTCCGCCCTACGGCAGCCTTGCCAATGGGGCGGCGGAAAAACAAAACCGCCCGAAGGCGGTTTCGTCGGCCAGCGTCTGCGTCCCAAAAGCCATCATCGGGACAGCGAGCGCGGACCCTCCAATGCGGACCGTGATGCGGTCTATTCCACCGTCACGGACTTGGCCAGATTGCGTGGCTTGTCCACATCGGTGCCGCGCGCGCAGGCCGTGTGATAGGCCAGCAATTGCAGCGGCACCACATGCAGGATTGGCGACAGCGCGCCGTAGTGCTCGGGAAGGCGGATCACCTGGATGCCGTCGGACGACTGGATATGCGTGTCGGCGTCGGCAAACACGTACAGCCGGCCGCCGCGCGCGCGCACTTCCTGGATGTTGGACTTGAGCTTTTCCAGCAGGGCGTCGTTCGGCGCCACCGTCACCACCGGCATCGCCTCGGTCACCAGCGCAAGCGGGCCATGCTTGAGCTCGCCGGCCGGATAGGCCTCGGCGTGGATGTAGGAGATTTCCTTGAGCTTCAGCGCGCCTTCGAGCGCGATCGGATAGTGCAGGCCACGACCCAGGAACAGCGCGTTTTCGCGCCGCGCAAAATCCTCAGACCACGCGATGATCTGCGGCTCCAGCGCCAGCACGCCGTGCAGCGCAACCGGCAGATGGCGCAGGTTGGTCAGCGCCTGTGCTTCCTGCTCATCGGTGAGATGGCCGCGCACCTTGCCCAGCGCCAGCGTCAGCATGTACAGCGCGGCCAGCTGCGTGGTGAAGGCCTTGGTCGACGCCACACCGATCTCGGTGCCGGCGCGCGTCAGGAAACTTAGTTCGGTCTCGCGCACCATCGCGCTGGTCGCCACATTGCAGATGGCCAGCGTATGGGTGTGGCCGAGCGAGCGCGCATGGCGCAGCGCGGCCATGGTATCGGCGGTTTCGCCCGACTGCGAGATCACCACCACCAGCGCGCGCGGGTTCGGCACGGTCTCGCGGTAGCGGTACTCGCTGGCCACTTCCACCTGTGTGGGAATCCGGGCGATCGATTCGAGCCAGTACTTGGCAGTGCAGCCCGAGTAATAGCTGGTGCCGCACGCCAGGATCAGGATGCTGTCGATCTCGGCAAATACCTGCGCGGCGTTGGGGCCGAACAGTTCCGGCGTGATGGCGGCGATGCCTTCGAGCGTATCGCCCAGCGCGCGCGGCTGCTCGAAGATTTCCTTCTGCATGAAGTGGCGGTACGGGCCCAGTTCGACGGCCGCAGCGTGGGCTTCCACCACGCGCGCCTCGCGTTGCACCTCGTGATCGTGCACGTCGCGGATCTTCGCGCCCGCGCGCGTCAGTTCCACCACATCGCCCTCTTCCAGATAGATGATGCGGTTGGCGGTGCCGGCCACGGCCAGCGCGTCCGACGCCAGGAACGTTTCGTCGTTGCCCAGCGCCACCACCAGCGGCGATCCGGCGCGCGCGCCGACCACCACGTCGGGCTGGTCCTTGGCGACCACGGCGATCGCGTAGGCGCCGTGCAGGCGCTTGGTCACCACGCGCACCGATCCGAACAGATCGCCACGCGTGGCGCTGCTCGGATAGGTATAGGCCTGGTGGATCAGGTGCGCCACCACCTCGGTGTCGGTCTGCGATTCGAAGCCGTAGCCGACCGCGCGCAGTTCGTCGCGCAGCGGCTCGTAGTTTTCGATGATGCCGTTGTGCACCAGCGCAATGGTCTCGTCCGAGAAATGCGGATGGGCGTTGACCGTGTCGGGCTTGCCATGCGTGGCCCAGCGCGTGTGGGCGATGCCCAGGGCGCCGGCCAGGCCAGACGCCTGCGTCTGCGTGTCCAGATCGGCCACGCGCGACACCGTGCGCGCGCGCTCCAGCATGGCGTCGCGCACGACGGCCACGCCGCACGAGTCATAACCACGATATTCCAGGCGACGCAGCCCTTCGATCAGGACCGGTACGATATTGCGGTGCGAAACCGCGCCGACGATGCCACACATCTCTGAACCCCTTTATTTTTTCGGTTGCTTGACCGGACGCTGCCACGCGTCGAGAGTCATCTGCTTTGCACGCGACAGCGTGAGCTTGTCGGCCGGCGCTTCCTTGGTCAGCGTGGTGCCCGCGCCGATGGTCGCGCCGCGTCGCACGGTGACCGGCGCCACCAGTTGCGTGTCCGACCCGATGAAGACGTCGTCCTCGATGATGGTCCGGTGCTTGTTGACGCCATCGTAGTTGCAGGTGATCGTGCCCGCGCCGATGTTCACGCGCTGGCCCACCGTCGTGTCGCCCACGTAGGCCAAATGATTGGCCTTGCTATGGTTGGCGATCTGGCTGTTCTTGACCTCGACGAAATTGCCGATATGCACATCCTGGCCCAGTTCGGTACCGGGACGCAGCCGCGCGTAAGGGCCGATGCGGCCATCCGGCCCGATCTTTGCTTCTTCGAAGTGGCAGAACGGTTGCACGCGCACGCCGGCGGCGACGCTGGTGTTGCGGATTACGCAGTGCGCGCCGATATGCACGCCATCGTCCAGATGCACGCGGCCTTCGAACACGCAGCCGACGTCGATCGTCACGTCGCGCCCGCATGTGAGTTCGCCGCGCACATCGATGCGTGCCGGATCGAGCAGCGTGACGCCCGCTTCAAGCAGACGTTGCGCGATGTTGCGCTGGTGAATACGCTCGATTTCGGCCAGTTGGACCTTGCTGTTGACGCCGAGCGTTTCCCACAGCGCGGCAGGCTGGGACGACACGATCTCCACGTCGTCGTTGGCGGCGCGTTCGATGGTGTCGGTAAGGTAGTACTCGCCCTGCGCGTTGTCGTTGCGCAGCGTGGCGAGCCAGAGGCGCAGGAGCGGCGTCGGGCAGACGATGATGCCGGTGTTGATTTCGCGGATGGCGCGCACTTCCTCGCTGGCGTCCTTCTGCTCGACGATCCGCACGATGTTGCCAGCGGCGTCGCGAACGATGCGGCCGTATCCGGTAGGATCGGGCATTTCGACGGTCAGCACGCCCAGGCGCTCGCTGCCGGCGGCCTGCACCAGATGCTGGAGCGTTGCGGCGCTGGTCAGCGGCACGTCGCCATACAGCACCAGCGTGGGCTGGCTGTCGTCGAGCAGCGGCAGTGCCTGCATGACGGCGTGGCCCGTGCCGAGTTGCTGGCTCTGCTCGGCAAAGGCCACGTCGCTGGCGGCCACGGCGTTGCGTACCTGATCGGCGCCATGGCCGACCACGACCACGAGCCGCGTGGGCGACAGCGTGCGGGCGGTGTCGAGCACATGGGCCAGCATGGGCCGCCCTGCAACGGGATGCAGCACCTTGGGCAGCGCGGAATTCATGCGCTTGCCCATGCCCGCGGCAAGAATGACGATATTCACAAGGAGGTCCCTAAGTGAGTGTGTCTGAGAAAAATTGGAAGAATTCGTGCCCCGAAGCACTGCGTCCGACGTGGCTAAACCGTTGCCACGACTGCGCTGGCGGGCGATCCGCCGGGCCTGGAAAGATGCGCGCCGATTCTAGCACGCGCCCCCGCGCCCCATTGACCCGAACACCTGGCGTTACGGTTGTTCACATTTGGTCACGACGCGTTTTTGCATGGTTTGCAGCATTTACCGTCGCCGTGGCGTTGGTCGGCTGCAACGCCATGAAGCTGGGCTACCAGCAGGGCGACAAGCTCGCCTATTGGTGGATCGACCGTTACGTCGACGTTTCCGACGCCCAGGAACCGCCCACCAAGGACGCCATCGCGCGCTTCTTCGACTGGCACCGGCAGGCCCAACTACCGGAAATCGCCACCGTACTCACGCGCGTCAAGGGCGAGGTGGCCGGGCCGGTGGACGCGGCGATGATCCGCCAGGTGCAGCAGGACACCAACCGGCTGGGCCGGCAGGCGTTCGAGAACGCCATCCCGGACCTGGCCGACCTGATGCTGACGCTGACGCCTGAGCAGATCCAGCGCATGGAGTCGAAGTTTGCGGACAGCAATGCCAAGTACCGCAAGGAATTCCTGAAGTCGGATCCCGAAGCCCGCACCGACGCGCGCTTCGACAAGATCATGGGTTACGCCAAGCTGATTTACGGCGGCTTCTCGCGCGAGCAGGAAAAGACCATCCGCGAGGCGATGGGTCCGTACATGCAAGGCGCCGACGCCCGCTATGCGGAACGCGTGAAACGGCAGCAGGAGTGGATCGCGCTGGCGCGCGAGATTTCGACGACCCGTCCGCCCAAGCCGCAGGTCGAGGCGATGCTGCGCACATTCGCCGACCATTGGCAGCGGCCCGCCAGCGGCCAGCAGCGCAGCAACGCCGCGGGCGTCGATCTCTCCGTGACGATCGCCAACCTGACCACACCGAGCCAGAAGGCTCACGCGGTGGACCAGTTCCAGAAATGGATCGACGATACGCGCTCGCTGATGCGCGAGGGCCGGGCACGGGCGCAGGCGTCGCAGTGATGCGCGGCGCCGGGCCGGCGGCCGCTCAGGCGGCCGGTTCGGAGGCCGAAGGCTCGGCCGCAGCGGCGGGCGCGGTGGGCTCGCCGGCTTTCCCGATCTTGTCGAAGCGAACGAACTCCATGCGGTTTGCGTCGATATTGCCGGTGAACGTCAGCGCCTGCTGCGTGAACGTGGTTTCCCCGAACAGCGAAGCCTCGTCCACCTTCGCCAGCCCGGTGGCCAGTCCCGTGAACGGGAACAGGTCGGTATCGGCCAGATGCGACGGCACCACGTTGCGCAGGGCCGAGAAAATATTGTCGATGCGGCCGGGGTTCTCGCGCTCCATCGCCTGCAGCATCTCGCTGACTTTCTTGCGCTGCAGGTTTTCCTGCGAGCCGCACAGATTGCACGGGATGATCGGGAATTCCATCGCGCGCGCGTAGGACGCGATGTCCTTTTCCGCGCAGTACGCCAGCGGGCGGATCACGATGTGCTGGCCATCGTCGGTAGCCAGTTTTGGCGGCATCGCCTTCATCTTGCCGCCGAAGAACATGTTCAGAAAGAACGTGTTGACGATGTCGTCGCGGTGATGGCCAAGCGCGATCTTGTTGGCGCCCAACTCCTTGGCCGTGCGATAGATCACGCCGCGGCGCAGGCGCGAGCACAGCGAGCAGGTGGTCTTGCCCTCGGGCACCTTCTCCTTGACGATCGAATAGGTGTCCGCCTCGACGATCACATACTCCACGCCCAGCGTTTTCAGGTACTCGGGCAGGATGTGCTCGGGAAAGCCGGGCTGCTTCTGGTCCAGGTTCATCGCGATCAGCTTGAACTGGATCGGCGCGCGCTTCTGCAACGCCATCAGGACCGACAGCATCGTGTACGAGTCCTTGCCGCCACTCATGCAGACCAGCACGGTGTCGCCGTCCTCGATCATGCCGAAGTCGCCGATGGCCTTGCCGGTCAGCGACTGCAGGCGGGTTTCAAGGCGATAAAAGTTAGCGGAGTGACTCATGAGACGTACCTGTAACGGGCGCGGGCGCTGAACAATGGCCCCAGCCCGTGGAAAAAAGCCGGAATGGACGGGGCGATATTCTACTCAACCGGCCCGCGCGGTGCTTTTTCCCCGGCGCGCCGGCTCAGGCCTGCTTCAGATGGAAGACCTCGACGCCGACCGATTCGCAGTCGGGATAGACGTCGGGCTTCTCGGTCGACACGCGCACCGCGCGCACCTTCGGGTGCTGCAGCATGGCGCGCGCCACGTCGTCGCACAGCGTTTCCTGCAGATGGATGTGCCCCTGCGCCATGCGGGCCGCCACCGTGTTGCGCATGAAGTCGTAGTCGACCACTTCCTCGAGCTTGTCGGCCTGCGGCGTGGTTTCGGCCAGCGACACAAACAGGTCGATGTTCACCAGCACGCGCTGTTCGCCCTTTTTCTCGAATTCGTGCACGCCGATGTTGATCTGCACTTCGTAGTTGCGCAGGAACATGCGACGGCAGTCTTGCAGGCTGGGATGGGAAAGGGCGGCAAAAGTCATGGCAGGGGAAATCTCGAAACAGCTTTACTCGGTGAGGAACATTACGTCGCGGGCCAGCGGCATCAGGTGCTGGCCCCCGTCGACATAGAGGGTGGTGCCGGTCACGGCGCGAGCGCCGGCCAGATAGGCGACGGCCTGCGCGATATCGTCCGGCGTGGACGACTTGCCCAGCGGCGTCATCGCATGCGCGCGTACGAAGCCCGGGTCGGACTGGTCGCCCGACACCAGCGTGATGCCGGGCGCCACGCCCACCACGCGCAACCGCGGCGCCAGCGCCTGCGCCAGCTGCACCGTCGCGGTCTGCAATGCGGACTTGGACAGCGTGTACGACAGGAAATCGGGATTCAGGTTATTGAGCTTCTGGTCCAGCAGATTGATCACCACGCCGCGCTGTTCGGTATCGTTGCCATCGGCGCCAAGCGCCTTGTGCATCTCCCGGGCCAGCAGCAGCGGCGCCGCCACGTTGGTGCGCATATGCGTATCGAGCGATCCATACGAAAAGCTCGTGGCCACGTCGTACTGGAACAGCGAGGCGTTGTTGACCAGGCACGACGGCACGCCCAGCGCATCGGCGCATGCGGCAATCAGCTTGCCGGTCTCGGCCTCGCTCGACAGATCGGCCTGCAGCACCGCGGCACGGCGGCCCAGGCCGCGGATCTGCGTGGCCAGCGCCTCGGCCTCGTCGCGCGAGCGGTTGCAATGGATGGCCACGTCCCAGCCCTGCGCGGCCAGTTCGAGCGCGATGGCGCGGCCGAGCCGGCGTGCGCCGCCCGTAACCAGTGCCACGCCGCGCGATGCGCGCGATTGGGCGCCGCTGGCGCCCTGAGTGATTGAATCTGGCATTGCTACAATTCGCGGTATGCAGAAAGTCGCTAGTCTACCCCTTCCCTCCGCCGACGCGCTTGCCGCCTCGACGGCCCTTTCCACTGTGATTGGCGATGCCATTGCGGCCGCCGGCGGATGGATCGGCTTCGATCGCTTCATGTCGCTCGCGCTTTACGCGCCGCGGCTGGGGTATTACAGCGGCGGCGCCGCCAAGTTCGGCCGCGATGCCGGCGACGGCAGCGATTTCATTACGGCGCCCGAACTGACACCGTTTTTCGCACGGACGCTGGCGCGCCAATTCGCGCCGCTGGTCGCCATGGACCTGCCGCACGTGATGGAATTCGGCGCGGGCACCGGGCGGCTGGCGTCCGACCTGCTGCTGGCGCTCGAATCCGAAGGCGCACTGCCGCAGTCCTACAGCATCGTCGAGCTGTCGGGCGAGCTGCGCGCACGCCAGCAGGAAACGCTGGCGCGGCGCGCCCCGCATCTGGCCGAGCGCGTGACGTGGCTGGACGCGCTGCCCGACCGTTTCGAGGGCGTGGTGGTCGGCAACGAGGTGCTGGACGCCATGCCGGTGCGCCTGTTCGCGCGCAATCACGGCCAGTGGCACGAACGCGGCGTGGTGCGTGACGGCGACAGCTTTGCCTACCGGGACCGCCAACTCGACGATGCGGCGGTGCCAGCCGTGCTGCGAGACTTCCCTGGCGATCACGACGTGGTCACCGAAACCCATGCTGAAGCCGAAGGTTTCACGCGCGCCGTGGGCGCGATGCTGGCGCGCGGCGCGGCCTTCTTCATCGATTACGGATTTCCGGCGGCCGAGTACTACCACCCGCAGCGCGCGGGCGGCACGCTGATGTGCCACTACCGCCATCATGCGCATCCCGATCCGTTTCTGTACCCGGGGCTGCAGGACATCACCGCGCATGTGAATTTCAGCGGCATCGCCGAAGCGGCCGTCGACGCAGGACTGACCGTGGCGGGCTTCGCCTCCCAGGCGCGCTTCCTGATGAACGCCGGCATTACCGACCTGATGATGTCGCTGGATCCGTCCGACGCGCGCGCGTTCCTGCCGCAGGCCAACGCAGTGCAGAAGCTGCTCAGCGAGGCCGAGATGGGCGAGCTGTTCAAGGTGATCGCGCTGACCCGCGATCTCGACGACGCGCTGCCGCTGGCCGGCTTTGCGCGCGGCGACCGCAGCTTTGCCCTCTGAGGCGCCGACATGCTGCGCTGGACCTTCACCATCTTCCTCTGCGTGATCGTGCTGTCCGCATCGCTGCCATGGCTGCAGAAGATCGGCCTGGGCCGACTGCCCGGCGACGTGCGCTTCCGCCTGTTCGGCCGCGAATACGTGCTGCCGTTCGCATCGACCATCCTGCTGTCGCTGCTGGCGCTGGTGATCGGCAAACTCCTCTAGCGCGCCAGCGTTGCGGCGTGCGAGGCCTGCACACCGGACGCCGCGCGCAACACCTACGCACACGCCGCCGGGGCGCGCTGCCCCTACTCCATCAAACCAAGCCGGCCGGCCACTGCCGCCACGCGCGCCTGGTGCACGCGATCCTTGATCAGGTCGACCTTGTCGGCGCAGGCCTTGGCGATGGCGCCCGCATCGACCGACGCAGCGGCCTCGCGCGCCGCGAGCAGGCGCGCGGTCTGCGGGTAATCGCGGTCCTCGAAGCCCAGTCGGCCGCGCGCGTCGGCTTCGCATGCCTGCAGGGCCTGGGCAAAGCGCTCGGGCTTGCGCAGCGCGTCGCAGCGTTCGACCAGCCGCGTCAGCGCCGCCGCGCCAAATTCCATGGAACGATGGATATTGCCGTGCTCGCGCGCCACCAGCACTGCCAGTTCGCGGCAGTCGTTGGGCACGCGCAGGCGCTGGCAGACCGCTTCGAGCAGTTTCACGCTGCGCTGTTCATGCCCGATATGGCGCGGCAGCACGTCTGCGGGCGTGGTGCCCTTGCCCAGGTCGTGCGTCAACGCGGCAAAGCGCACGGGCAGCCACGCGCCGCTGCGCGCGGCATAGTCGACCACCATCATCACGTGCACGCCGGTATCGATTTCGGGGTGATAATCGGCGCGCTGCGGCACGCCCCACAGGCGGTCGAGTTCCGGCAGCAGCCGCGCCAGCGCGCCACAGTCGCGCAACACATCGAACATGCGCGACGGCGTGGCCTCCATCAGCCCGCGCGCCAGTTCCTGCCACACGCGTTCGGGCACCAGCGCGTCGACCTCGCCAAGCTCGACCATGCGGCGCATCAGCGCGACCGTCTCAGGCGCCACAGTGAAATCGGCGAAGCGCGCGGCAAAGCGCGCGGCGCGCAGGATCCGCACGGGATCCTCGGCAAACGCATCGGACACGTGCCGGAACACGCGGCGCTGCAGATCCTGCCGGCCGCCGTACGGATCGATGATCGGCCCGACCAGATTGCCGTGTTCGTCGACCGCCTGGGCCATCGCGTTGATGGTGAGGTCACGCCGCACCAGATCGTCTTCTAGCGTGACATCGGGCCCGGTATAGAACGCAAACCCCTTGTAGCCCACGGCCGTCTTGCGCTCGGTGCGCGCCAGCGCGTATTCCGCGCGCGTCTGCGGATGCAGGAACACGGGAAAATCCTTGCCCACCGGCTTGTAGCCGGCGGCTTCCATCTGTTGCGGCGTGGCGCCCACCACGACATAGTCGCGGTCCTGGCTGGGCGTACCCAGCAACTGATCGCGGATGGCGCCGCCGACGGCATAGACCTGCATCGTCAACCCGTCACGACGATGGCATCGGGCCGATCGGGCCGCGTGCGATACGGCTCGTCGGCCACCACGAAATCGCGCTCAGCGCGTGCGCCGGCGATCCATTCCTGCATGGCGGGCAAGCCCAGCATGAAATCGGCATACGCCTGGGCCGCATCGGGCAGGCGGACCCCATAGGTGGCAAAGCGGCTGACCACGGGCGCGTAAAACGCATCGGCCACCGAAAACTCGCCAAACAGAAACGGCCCCTTGGCGCCGTGGCGTGCGCGCAGATCGGTCCAGATCGATGCGATGCGATCGATGTCGCCCTGCACGGCCACGTTCCAGCCGATGCCGGGCGCCAGCTTGGCCGTGATGTTCATCGGCATCTGGCTGCGCAGATTGCCGAAGCCCGAATGCATTTCCGCGCAGACCGAGCGCGCCGTCGCGCGCGCGGCGGCGTCGGCGGGCCACAACTGCTTTTCAGGAAAGCGTTCGGCCACGTATTCGGAGATCGACAGCGAATCCCACACGGTCACGTCGCCGTCGATCAGCGTCGGCACCTTGCCGGCCGGCGAATAGCGCGCGATCTCGACGTCGAAATCCGGGGTGAACAGGCGCAGCGCGACTTCCTCGAATGCAATGCCGGCGTGGCGCAGCAGCAGCCAGGGGCGCAGCGACCAGGACGAATAGTTCTTGTTGCCGATGACGAGCTTCATCGTGAATTTCCTTGAAGGGGCAGGCACAGCGATTGGACGGTGGCGGGCATGGCGGGCGCGATATCCGCGGCGCGCCGTCGACCTGTCGCGGACGACGGGCGATGCCGCGCAGACCGTGGATGGACGTTTGGGCGATTGTGCGGTTGGGGCGGTCATTGGCCGAAGCCCCAGCCGCGCATGGCCATGCGCCGGAACCGAACATTCTAGCGATGCAACGGCCCGCGCTCCAAGCGAAATGCGCGTTCGCGAGCGATTGCGCCGCGCCGCTTCAGCGGTGGACGCTGCCGCGCATGGCCTGCAAGACCGATTCGTGGCCGCGGCCGGCCAGCACGTCGGTCATCACGGATTCGAGGCTGAGCGGATGCACGCCGAGCTCCGGCGCCATTGGCTGTGCCAGCACGTTGTCGAGCCGCATCGAGTCGAGGTTGTCGCGCGACAGCACCGTGCCGCCCGGCATGTATTCGAGCACCGCGGCCTGCATGCGCGCCAGCGCATCGGGCAGCGCGATTACCGGTCGCGGATGGCCCGAGGCGCGCCCGGCAAACTTCACCAGTTCCTCCAGCGTATAGACCTGCGGGCCGCCCAGTTCGTAGGCCTGCCCGATGGTGGCGCGATTGGCCATCGCATTGACGAACGCCTGCGCCACATCGAGCACGAACACGGGCTGGAAACGCGCCTGCGCGCACGCCAGCGGCACCACGGGCGCCATCTGCTGCAACTGCGCGAACAGGTTGATGAAATGGTCGTCGGGACCGAACACCACGGACGGGCGGAAGATCGTCCAGTCCAGGCCGCTCTCGCGCACCACGCGCTCGCCTTCGCCCTTGCTGCGCAGATACATCGACGGGCCTTGCGGATCGGCGCCCAGCGCGCTCATGTGGATCAGCCTGCGGACGCCGGTGCGCTGGCAAGCCTCCACCAACTGGCGCGGCAGATCCACGTGCGCGGCGGCAAACTGCGGGCCGTACGGGTCGGCGCGATCGCCATGGAGCACGCCCACCAGGTTGACGACGATACCGTCGACGCCGAGCGACCCGATCGCGTCGTCGAGCACGGCGGCATCGGCCAGCCCAAGCTCGACGACTTCCACGCGCGGCAGCAACAGCAGATGCTGGGCATGCTCGGTCTTGCGCGTGCCGACCACGATGCGTTCGGGTGCGATGGGACTATCGGGATTGGCTGCCGGATCGATCGGCGCGCCCGAGGCGGACGCCGCGCCGGCCAGGCGGGACACGAGGTGGCTGCCGATGAAACCGGCGCCCCCGATGACAAGGACATTGCTGGTCTGCATGCTGGGCTCCGAGACTTGCACGTTACGCGGGCATGAAATAGGCGCGACGCGTCACGAAGCGCCCGCCGGCCCGTGTGGCGGACCGGCAGGCGAGCCGGAACAGACCGCGGATCAGGGCAGGCTGGTCGTCGTGACGGCCGACGGCGCGACCACTCCCAGCCGGTCTTTCAGCGACTGCGGGCGGCCACTCATCAATGCAGCATAGTACGTGGCATTGGAAAGCACATTCTTCACATAGGTTCGCGTTTCCGTGAACGGGATGGTCTCTGCAAAGATCGCGCCCTCCACGGGCCGCGACAGGCTCGAACGCCACGCCTTGGGGCGTCCCGGGCCGGCGTTGTACCCGGCCGACGCCAGCGTCCATGAACTATCGAGGTCCGTCAGCACCATGCTCATGTAATTCGTGCCAAGCAGGATGTTGATGTTGGGATCGCCCATCATCGACGGCGAGAAATCGGTCATGCCGATTTTCCGCGCGACGAACTTCGCCGTGGCCGGCATCACCTGCATCAGGCCATGGGCGCCCGCCGAAGACCGCGCATTCATGATGAACCGCGATTCCTGACGGATCAGCCCGTACGCCCAGGCCATATCCAGGCCGACGTCGTCGGTGGCGCGCTGCATGATGTCGCGATACGGCATCGGAAAACGCTGCGCGAAATCGTGCTCGGTCCTGGTGCGATCGGCGGTGTTGACGGTGCGGTCCAGCAGCTCGATCTTGCGCGCATATTCGGCGGCCGCCAGCAGCTCGCGATCGCTCATGCCGCGCAATTCCCAGTTCCATTCGCGATTGCCTTCGAAGCGCAGATTCAGGTCGTAGAACTTCTGCGCGCGCACGAAGCCTGGCCGCGTGCGCATCGCCGTCGCTTCGGCGTCGCTCACGATGGTACGTTGCGGCAGCGTGATGCGATTGCCCAGTTCCTCGCTGGCCAGTTGGCCGTAGAAGTTGAACTGGCCGGCGATCGACTGGAATTGCGCCTGCGCGTCGGCGTTGCGGCCGTCGGCCTTGAGCGCGCGCGCGTACCAATATGTCCACGCCGGATCCTTGGCGCGCAGTTCGGGGCGCATCAGGTCGATCGACTGGCGCACCTGTTTCCAGTCGCCCTGGCGCAGCGCGGCGCGCACGCGCCACTCCTGCGATTCGTCCGACAGCCACTGGTTGCCGCCCATGTCGAGTTGGCGACGATAGTAGCCGGCCGCTTCCGGCATCAGCTTCTTGGCGGCGAACTGGCCGATCACGCCCCACGCCGCACCCTGTTCGTCGCGCGAAATCGTGCCGACGATGGTGTTCAGATAGGCCGCGGCCTGCGCGGGATCGCTGCGCGCCATCTTCACCAGGGTGGCCAGCGCATCGCTGTCGACGCGCGCGTCGGGGACGGTCGCGGCGATCTTGCCGGCCAGCGTCGTGTAGTTTTGCTCCAGCGCCTGACGTGCCTGGAAGGCCACGTCGCTACGCTGGATCTGCTGGCTTTGCGCGAGGTAGCCGATCAAATCGACGCAGCCTTCGCCGTAGTAGCGCGGATCGACCAGCACGGCGCGCGCCTCGGCGGCTACGTTCTGGCCTTTCAGCGCGCGCGACAACAGCGCGTAGCACTCCACCTGCGTGTCGTCCTTGAGCACGAACTGTGGATACTGGACATCGAAATTGGCCCAGTCGCGCTTCTTGCCCAGCACCAGCAACCAGTCGTTGCGCATGCGGTCGGCAATCGCGTCGCCCTGGTAGCGCTGGAGGAATGCGGCGACTTCGGCATCGGGCGCGTCGATGCGCGCGAGACCGCTGCTGTCGAACATCTGCGGTTTGATGCGGAAGTATTCGACGTACGATGGAATCGGGTAATCGACCAGCGTGGCCGAGATCGCCGCGGCGCGGTCGACGTCGTTCTTGCGCGCGGCTTCGCGCAGCGCCACGAAGGCGTCGTCCGGATTCGACGGAATGGTCAGCGCGGCCGGCTGTTGCGGCACCGGGCGCGACTGCGGCGCCGGCTTTTTCTGCGCATAGGCGGGGCTGGCCAGCAGCGCGCCCGCAAACGCCAACCCTGCGATGCGTCCGGCGCGGCGCAGATATACTCCCTTCGGCATTATTTGCTATCCCTTGTGTGGTCTGGTGCCCATGAATCCATGCGGCACGGAAGATTTGCCTGTCTCAGACATTGATTGTTCGCGGCCATTATTGCACGCCATGTCGTCACCTCAATCACCGGACAACGGCCCTGACGCCGGCCAATTCGCCGACGTCGAGGATCGCCGCCTGTTGCGCCGTCAACTGCTAACGCTGCGCGCCAACCTGCCGCACCGCGCCGCCGCCGATGCACGCATCGATGCCGCGCTTGGCACACTGCTGGAGCGCGTGGGTGCGCAGACGGTGGGCTTCTACTGGCCGATCCAGCAGGAATTCGATGCACGCGCCACGGTGGCCCGATGGCTGGCGGCCATGGCGGGCCGCGTGGCCGCCCTGCCGGTGGTCAGCCGTCCCGGCGCGCCGCTGGACTTCCATGTGTGGACGCCTGACACGACGATGCGCGCCGGACACTACGGCATTCCCGTGCCCGATGGCACTGCGGCCGCCACGCCCGACGCGCTGCTCATTCCCTGTGTCGGTTTCAGCGCCGAGAAGTTCCGGCTGGGCTACGGCGGCGGCTTCTACGATCGCACGCTGGCCGCCATGGCCGAGCGCGGCGCGCAGCCGCTGGCGATCGGCATCGCCTTCGATGCGTGCCGCATCGCGTTGCGGCCGGCCGCGCACGACTTGCCGATGGACTGGCTGGTCACCGAAAGCGGCGCGGTCTGAGCGTTCGCGCCAGCACGCCAGGCGATGCCGCGCGCTGGCCACAGACGCGCTCGGACACGCGCCGCGACCACATGACGCCACGCCATCACGTCGCGCCTCTAACTTGCAGCAGGCGCTGGCGCAGGCACGAGTGCGTCGATCAGCTCGCGCATGCGCTTCCAGTGCGATCCTTCCCAGAACACGCGCCGGCACTTCGGGCAACTGACAAAGCGCTCGTGCCGCTCGAACACGCCATCGGGCACGCGGCCCTGCGCCTGCGGCTTGTCGATGCGTTGCAGCGGCACGTTGCAGTCCAGGCATAGCGCAAACGGCCGCGCACTGCGCGCCAGATCGAGCCGCGCAAACACCTCGCGCGCCTGCAGCGGCGACTTAATGGCGCGCACATAGCAGCCGTGCGTGATTTCGCGGCGCTTGAGAAGTTCGCGGTCGCGCGTCAGCACGATGCGCCGCTCGGCGGCGGCGATGCGCGCAATTTCGCTGTCCTCGAAATGGTTGTCGTAGAGCGTGTCGAATCCGGTCATGCGCAAGAGGTGCGCAAGACCGCCGAGGTGCGCATCGGCAATAAAGCGGATCTCGCGCAGCGGGCGCTCGCGCACGCGCAGCAGCGGCGTGACATCGAGCGATTCGAACTGCGGATAGACGGCCACGCGGTCGCCGTCCTCAATGATGTGGTCGAACGGCGCCGATTCGCCATTCACGAGAATCAGTTCCACCTCGGTATGCGGCACGCCCAGCGCCTCGATCATGTGCTTGACCGTGGCCGCCCGCGCGCAGGCGCGCGACAGGTCGCGGCGCCGTTGCGATGGCGCCAGGAAATCGTTCAGTTCCTCGTAGAAACGGAAAGTGGCGTGGACCATGGCGTCGAGTATGACACCATCGCGCGCGGCGCAACACGCACGACACGCCGCTATCGGGCGTTGCCGATCCGCAATGCGGCCTCCACCGCCATGCGCGCCCAAGGCGTCATCGCGCCCGGCGATTCCAGGCACGCGGGCGGTAGACTCAGATAGTGACGCAACGTCACCTCGCGCCGCGCCGACTGGTAGCGAAACGGCTCGCTGCCTTCGGCGGCAAAGCGCGGCAGCGTCACGTCGTCGGCTTTCAGGTAGCACTGGCCGCCGCTGACCAGCGCGAACATCAGGCCATCGTAAAACAGGCCGTGGCCGCCGAACATGCGCTTGGCCGAGATCGGGCCGATGCCGGACGCCAGCGGCGCCATCAGTTCGAGCAGGTGCTCGACGAACGGATCTGGGCGGCGCGCGGCGGGCATTGCAGGATCGGCGGCGGTGGGCGGCGTTACAGCTTCAGCCGCTGCCAGATCGCCTTGGTGGCCGCGGCGGTATTGAGCGTATAGAAGTGCAGGCCCGGCACGCCGGCGGCCAGCAGGCGCTCGCACAAAGCGGTCACCACATCGAGGCCGAAGGCGCGGATCGCTTCCTTGTCGTCGCCGAACGATTCGAGCCGCTTGGCCACCCAGCGCGGCACTTCGGCGCCGCACATCTCGGAAAAGCGCATCAGCTGCGAGTAGTTGGTGATCGGCATGATGCCCGGCACGATCGGCACGTCCACGCCCATCTTGCGCACGTCGTCGACGAAGCGGAAGTACGCGTCGGCGTTGTAGAAATACTGCGTGATCGCCGAGTTGGCGCCGGCCTTCACCTTGCGCACGAAATTGTCCAGATCGTGCTTGGGCGAGCGTGCCTGCGGATGGTATTCGGGATAGGCGGCGACTTCGATGTTGAACCAGTCGCCGGTCTCCGCACGGATGAATTCGACCAGTTCGTTGGCGTAGCGGAACTCGCCGATCTCACCCATGCCGGACGGCATGTCGCCGCGCAGCGCGACGATATGGCGGATGCCGCCGTCGCGATACGTCTGCAGGATATTGCGGATGCTCTCGCGCGACGATCCCACGCACGACAGATGCGGCGCGGCTTCGATGCCTTCGCGCTGGATTTCCAGCACGGCGTCGAGCGTGCCTTGCTGCGTGGTGCCGCCCGCGCCAAACGTCACGGAGATGTACTTGGGCTGCAGCGGCGCCAGTTGCGCGCGCGTGTTGCGCAGTTTCTCCGCGCCTTCCGCCGTCTTGGGCGGGAAGAATTCGAAGCTGTAGTAGCGATCAGTCATGGTTGGCACGCCGCATTCGCGGCGCCCGATAAGAATCGTTGAAGCAGGCCATCGGCGCCGCGCGGGGCGCCCGGACAGCTGGTCAGTTGCGCTCGCCCAGCAGCACGCTGGAGAGGATCCACGAGATCACGCTGTACAGGATCGAGCCCAGCAGCGCGGCGCCAAACCCGTTCACGACGAATCCCTGCAGCAGGTTGCCGACGAACAGGAACAGCAGCGCGTTGATGACGAAGATGAACAGACCCAGCGTCACCAGCGTGACCGGCAGAGTCAGGATGACCAGGATCGGCCGGATCAGCGTGTTGACCAGACCCAGCACCAGCGCGGCGATCATCGCGGCGCCGAAGCCTCCGAGATGGATTCCGCTGATCAGGCTGCCTACCAGAAACAGTGCAGCGGCATTGATGATCCAGACGGCCAACAGTCTCATTGCGACTCCTTTGTTTTCAGGGCGATGCAATCGCTTGCGAAGGCGATCGACGTCGATCGATCGCGTCGGCCGGCGAGCGTCGCGCCCGTCGGCCAGTAGAGAAGGACCGCGCACCGCGGCGCCGGTTCATCGGGCGCGGCGGCCGCTTGATCGCGCCGCAGGTTTGGCCGCCCGCGACGCCGGATCGAGCGGCCGCCAGCGCCGAGACGCCGGTGCGCGTTCCACGCCCCTCGTCCGCCGCGTGGCGGGAGGGGCACCGCCAATCAATAGCGGTAGTGGTCGGCCTTGTACGGGCCTTGCTTCTGCACGCCGATGTAGGCCGCCTGCTGGTCGGTCAGCTCGGTCAGTTGCGCGTTGAGCTTCTTCAGCTGCAGGCGAGCGACCTTTTCGTCCAGGTGCTTGGGCAGCACGTACACGCCCACCGGGTACTTGCCGCTGTCACGCTCGGCCCACAGTTCGATCTGTGCGATCGTCTGGTTGGCAAACGAGCTGCTCATCACGTACGACGGGTGGCCCGTGGCGCAGCCCAGGTTCACCAGGCGGCCCTTGGCCAGGATGATCAGCTTCTTGCCGTCCGGGAACACGACGTGGTCGACCTGCGGCTTGATTTCGTCCCATTCGTACTTTTCGATCGACGCGATGTCGATCTCGTTGTCGAAGTGGCCGATGTTGCAGACGATGGCCTGGTCCTTCATCTTGACCATGTGGTCATGCGTGATCACGTGGTAGTTGCCGGTGCAGGTGACGAAGATGTCGCCGTGTTCGGCAGCGTAGTCCATCGTGACGACGCGGTAGCCTTCCATGGCGGCCTGCAGCGCGCAGATCGGGTCGATTTCCGTGACCCAGACCTGGGCCGACAGCGCGCGCAGCGCCTGTGCGCTGCCCTTGCCCACGTCGCCATAACCCGCCACCACGGCGACCTTGCCGGCGATCATCACGTCGGTGGCGCGCTTGATGCCGTCCACCAGCGATTCACGGCAGCCGTACAGGTTGTCGAACTTGCTCTTGGTGACCGAGTCGTTGACGTTGATGGCCGGGAACTTGAGTTCGCCCTTTTGCGCCATCTGGTACAGGCGGTGCACGCCGGTGGTGGTTTCCTCGGTCACGCCGCGGATGGCTGCGAGGTTGCGGCTGTACCAGCCCGGATCCTTCGCCAGCTTTTCCTTGATGGCGGCGAACAGGTAGGTTTCTTCCTCGCTGGTCGGCTTGGCGATCAGCGACGCATCCTTTTCGGCGCGCGCGCCCAGGTGCAGCAGCAGCGTGGCATCACCGCCGTCGTCCAGGATCATGTTCGGCGTGCCGCCGTCGGCCCAGTCGAAGATGCGGTGCGTGAAGTCCCAGTATTCCTTGAGCGTCTCGCCCTTGAACGCGAAGACCGGCGTGCCCGATGCGGCGATGGCGGCAGCGGCATGGTCCTGCGTCGAATAGATGTTGCACGATGCCCAGCGCACGTCGGCGCCCAGCGCCTTGAGCGTCTCGATCAGCACGGCGGTCTGGATCGTCATGTGCAGCGAGCCGGCGATGCGCGCGCCCTTGAGCGGCTGCGCGGCGGCGAATTCGTCACGGATTGCCATCAGGCCCGGCATTTCGGTCTCGGCGATGGCGATTTCCTTGCGGCCCCAGCCGGCCAGGCCGATATCGGCCACGAGGTAATCTTGCTTCAGGTCGGTCACAGCGTTCATGTTTCACTCCGATGTAAGAGTGGCGCATGGAACGGGAGAAGATGCGGACGCGCCGCGATGATGATCGCGGCGGGCAGACAGGTCGACTCGCGTCCCGTGCAAACCACGGAACAGCGAGCGCCGTTGAGACATTCCGAGCCTGGCGAATGGCGCTGGGACAGGGCGTGACCGCCTGTGCCGCGAAGTCCATCCGTTGCAACGCTCCTCGGAGTGGCGGTATTGTAGCGTCCTGTTTGCGCCCTGCGGCGTGAACCCCTAGTTTTTTTCCTGCTTTTGTTCGCCACCCTCCCCTCACCCCGCGCCTTGCACATGCTCCCCACGCCACCCCGCACCCTGACCATCGCCGGTTCCGATTCCGGCGGCGGCGCAGGCATCCAGGCGGATCTGAAGACTTTCGCCGCGCTGGGCTGCTTCGGCATGAGCGCGATCACCGCCATCACGGCGCAGAACACGCTCGGCGTGACCGGCGTGCACGCGATTCCCGCCGACATGGTCGCGGCGCAGATCGACGCGGTGGCCAGCGACATCGGCGTCGACGCCGCCAAGACCGGCATGCTGGGCACAGCCGCGATCGTCGAAGCGGTGGCCGATGCAGTCGATCGACATGGCATCCGCCGGCTCGTGGTGGATCCCGTCATGATTTCCACTTCGGGCGCCACGCTGTCCGACGATGCAACCAGCCAGGCGATGGTCAGGCTGCTGTTTGCGCGCGCCACGCTGGTCACGCCGAATCTGCCCGAGGCGTCGTATTTGCTGGGCCGGCGCATCGCGCGCCGCGCCGAGATGGAGGCCGCTGCGGCCGACCTGCTGGCCATGGGCTGCCAGGCGGTGCTGCTCAAAGGCGGGCACCTGGAGGACGACGGCCCGGGCGCGGCAGGACTGGACGACCTGCTGATGCTGGCCGACGGCACCGTGCGCGTGTACACGCATCGGCGCATCGACACGCCGAACCTGCACGGCACCGGCTGCACGCTGGCCGCGGCCATCGCGGCCCAGTTGGCGCGCGGCGAAGCGCTGCCCGACGCCGTCAGCACCGCGCTCGATTACGTCGCCCAGGCTATCGCCGCCGGCGCGCAACTGCGCCTGGGCGCCGGCAACGGCCCGCTGAACCACAGCTTCGCGCCGCGCGCGCTGGGATGACCACGATGGAAATGCTGACCGACATCGACCTGCGCCAGGACCCCGACGCGCGCTGGTACGTGAAGGACGAAACCGTGCAGGTGACGTTTGCCGCCGGAGCGGGCGAGCTGATCAGCCGCGAGGGGCCTAACCGCTATGGACGCGGCGACGCCATTGTTACCGGCGCCACCGGCGACCGCTGGGTGGTGTCGCGCGCGCGCTTCGATGCGCGCTACCTGCCGGCCGCATCGCACGCCCATGGCGAGGACGGCGCCTATCGCAACAAGCCGACGCCCGTGCTGGTCAAGGAGATGTCGCGCGCCTTTGCCCTCGAGCGATCGGCGGGCGGCGACGTGCTCCACGGCAAACCCGGCGACTGGCTGATGCAATACGCGCACGGCGACCATGGCATCACCGAGCGCGCAAGATTTCTTGCCGTGTACCGGCCCGCGCCGTCGCAACCGTCGGAACGCGCGGAACCGGAAGATCGGAAGGCCTAGTTGCCGCCCACCAGCTGCACCAGCTTGAACGCGGCGCGGGCCGAGCAAACCACCGTGCCCGCGGCGTCGCGGGCCTCGCCCTCGACAAAGGCGATCTTGCCGCCGCGGCGCATGATGCGCGCCTCGAACGTCAGTTCACCGCGCGCGGCGGCCAGGAAATGCGTGGACATGTCGATCGTGATCACGCCGACTTCCAGCGGCGCATGCGAGCGCGCCGCGCCGCTCAGCGTGAAATCGAGCACCGCCATCAGCGTGCCGCCGTGCACGTCGCCACGGCTGTTCACAACATTCGGGTTGGCGGGCAGCCGCGTGCGGCACAGTCCGTCTTCCATGTGTTCCGGCTGCAGGCCCAGCAGGCGCATCAGCGGGATGTCGATACCGAAATAGGGCTTGTCGGGCGTGCCGGGAGCGGCGGGCTTGATGTCGTGCACAGCTGTTTCCTCTCTGCCGGGTTCCGTAGGTCGGAACCTCATTGCTCTGGTGACTGGACGAGAGAGGATATGCGGATTGGTGGGGCGCTGCCAGATGGAGTGGCCGGTTAGCGCCCAATCTGTCGGATTTCGTGACGCGCCGGCGCCGGACGGGGAATTCGTCGCCGCCCTGCCCCCTTGGCGTCCGCTCAGGGCGCGCCGGGGGCAGGCCGGGCGGCCTCAGGCGAACATGCGGGTCAGGTCCGCCACTGCGGCGGGCACGTCGTCGGCCTCTGTAATTGCACGCACCACCGCCGCGCTGCCCACGCCCACTGCCAGCACTTCGCGCATATTGCCGGCGTTGACGCCGCCAATGCCGACCAGCGACGGAATCACCGGCTGCATCAGCGCCACATACGACTGGAAGCGCCCCATGCCCTGCGGCTGCGTCGGCATGACCTTGGTGGTGGTCGGGAAAATGGCGCCGAGCGCCAGGTAGCTGGGGCCGATGGCCGCCACGCGCAGCATCTCCGCGTAGCCGTGCGTGGACACGCCCAGACGCAGGCCCGACGCCCGGATCGCATCGAGATCGGCCGCGTCCAGGTCTTCCTGGCCCAGATGGATGCCGTAGATGCCGCTGTCCCCGCCGCACGCCGCATGGTGGTCGATCGCCACGCGCCAGTGGTCGTTGATGAACAGCCGCGACGACTGGCCCTTCGCCGCATTGGCGGCGCGCGCCACTTCGGCCTTCACCGCGGCGGGATCGTCCGACTTGAAGCGCAACTGCACCGTCGGCACCTTCAACGGCACCAGCTTTTCGATCCAGGCCGCGCTTGGCATCACCGCGTACAGGCCCAGATCGGGCGGACACGGCGCAAAAGCGGGCGCGGATTGTCCGGCCGGCACCAGCGCGGCATGGCGCACCTTCGGGAAGCGCGCGAAATCGACCGGCCACGTCGCACTGCCCGGCTGCCACGCGCGCGCGATGCACAGCGCGTCGTGCGCGGGAAAATGCAGCGACAGCGCCGCGCACAGCACGGCCACGAAGGCCGGCGAATGCGCGGTCTCGTCGTCGGCCGGCACGTCGAGCACCCAGGTGCCCATCGGCGAACGCACCGTGTCGATCCAGCGGCCGCCTTCGCGCTCGGTTTCGATCAGCACCGCATTGGCCGCCGCAACGCGATCGATCGCATTGGTCTCGGCCTCGCCATCGGACAGCACCACGTCGTGGCCGCCCAGCGTGGCCGGCGCATTGGCCAGCGGCCACGCGCGCCATGGCGTGTCATCGCGCCCGAACCTCGCGGCAAAGCGCTCCATCAGGTCTTCGAACAGGGCGGCGTCGATGGCCGCGGCAACACCCGGGCGCGTCATGCGCGATCCTCCGCGCCTTCGGCGTGCCAGAACGGCATGCCGACCACGGGCGTGCTGGCCTGCGCGACTTCGCGCTCGGGCATCGGCCCGGCCAGATAAGCGGTGCGGCCGGCCTGCACGGCCTGGGCGAACGCGCGTGCCATGTTCACCGGATATGCTGCCTGCGCGACGGCGGTGTTCAGCAGCACGCCGTCGTAGCCCCACTCCAGCACCTGCGCCGCATGCGACGGCAATCCCAGCCCCGCGTCGACGATCAGCGGCGTATCGGGCAGGCGGTCGCGCAGCGTGCGCATCGCGTGCGGATTGACCGCGCCGCGCCCGGTGCCGATCGGCGCGGCCCACGGCATCAGCGCCTGGCAGCCCACATCCAGCAGGCGGCGGCACAGCACCAGGTCCTCGGTGCAGTACGGCAACACCTTGAAGCCTTCCTTGATCAGCGTTTCGGCCACGGCCGGCATGTTCAGCGTATCGGGCTGCAGCGTGTAGTCGTCGCCGATCAGTTCGAGCTTGATCCAGTCGGTCTCGAACACTTCGCGCGCCATCATCGCCGTATTGACGACCTCGTTGGCAGTGAAGCAGCCGGCGGTATTGGGCAGCACCGGCACGCCCAGCGTGCGCAGCATCTGCCAGAAGGTGTCGCCGCCCAGCGTCTGGCCGTCGCCGCTGCCCACCGCGCTCTGGCGGCGCAGCGCCACGGTGATCATGGCCGGGCGCGACGCCTCGACGGCGGCCTGCAGCGTGGCCGGCGACGGATAGCGGGCGGTGCCCAGCAACAGGCGCGAATCGAACGATTCGCCATACAGCACGAACGGATCGCGCAACGATTCAGCAGGTTCGAATGTCATGATGATTTAGCCTCCCGTCACCGGTTGCACGAGATCGATCTGGTCGCCCGCGTGGAGCGAGGTGGCCGCATGCGCGGTGCGCGGCACGAACTGGCCGTTCACCGCGGCGGCAAACGGCGGCGCGATGGCAGCCGCGCTTACCGCGTCCGCCAGCGTGGCGGCGTCGGGTAACTGCAGCGGTTTGCCATTGAGCAGGATTTCCATGGTGTTGTCGGATTAATGGAGCAGACCGCCGCCGGCGTCCGGAAAGCCGCCGCGCGCGAGCGACGCCGGTTCGTGCACGGGAGCGATCATGCCGGGCCAGCGCAGCGACGACGGCACCGCGTGCGCGGCCGGATCGCCATCGAGCAGCGCGCGCACCACCTGGCACGCGGCCTCGGTCACCGCCGGCGCGATCAGCCAGCCGTGGCGGTACAGGCCGTTCACGCGCACCACGCGCGACGGCTGGTCGACGCGAATCGCGGGCAGGTGATCCGGGCGCGTCGGGCGGCGCTGCACGTTGAGTTCGAGCACGCGCGCCTCGCCGAACGCGGGATGCAGCGAATGCGCCGCCGAAAGCAGTTCCAGCGCGGATCGCACGCTCATCGGCGAATCGTCTTCGCTTTCGATTTCAGTGGCGCCGATCACGTAGAGATCGTTCGGCTTGGGCGCGATATAGATCGGATAGCGCGGATGCAGCAGGCGCACCGGCCGCTGCAGCTTGACGTCGGGCGCATGCACGCGCACCACCTCGCCGCGCAACCCGCGCAACCCCGGCAGGGCCGCGCGTTGCGCGTCGGTAGCATCGGTCCACGCCTCGCGCGCGCCCAGGCCGCGACAGTCGAGCACCACGCCCGCGTGGATGCCCATGCCCGGCAGCGCATCGGCATCGATCTCGCCGGCCTCCCAGACGCAATGCATGCCGTGCTCGATGGCGCAGGCCAGCAGCGCGCGCATCGCGCCGCGGTTGTCGAGCTGGCCTTCGCCCTGCAGCAGCAGGCCCTGCGGGAAGCGTCCGGCCAGCGCCGGTTCAACCTGGCCCACGCCGTTGCCGTCCAGCGCGCGCAGGCGATCCTGCACCAGCTCGGGGGGCGCCACGGCGCGCATGCGGCTGGTGAACAGCGAGACTTCGGCGCGGTCGCGCGCATGCCATACCACCAGAGTGCCGTCTTCCTGGAAGAACACGCGCTCGGGCAATTCCTGCAGCCAACTGCGCCACAGATCGACGCTGGCGATGCCGAGGTCGACGATGCGGCGTTCGGCAATGGCGGATTCGGCCAGCGGCGCGAGCATGGCCGCGGCCACATGCGCGGCCGAGCCGCTGCCGTCGGGGCCGCCCCGCTCGATCAGCGCCACGCGGGCGCCGGCGCGCACCAGTTGCCAGGCGGATAACCGCCCGGCGAGACCGGCGCCGAGGATGGCGACATCGAAGGACTGTACTGCTGTCATGGCTTGTATGCCGGCGGCGTTGACAAAGCTGGTACGCCGTCCGGCCTCCTGTTGGGTGAATACCGCCGCGCCGCGTGGGGGCGCCGCGCGCGGGACTCGGGTACTGCGGCACTGCCGGGCGCCGGCGCGAAAGCACGCGCGGCGCCCGTCCTGCAAGGTACGGCTTACGAATAGATCTTGGCGCCCGACTTCACGAACTCGATCGACTTCTCCTCCATGCCGCGCTGCGCATCGGGCAACGACGCCGCGTAGTCGCGCACTTCCTGGGTGATCTTCATCGAGCAGAACTTCGGCCCGCACATCGAGCAGAAGTGGGCGATCTTGGCGCCTTCGGCCGGCAGCGTCGCATCGTGGAAAGACCGTGCGCGTTCCGGATCGAGGCCGAGATTGAACTGGTCTTCCCAGCGGAATTCGAAGCGTGCCTTGGACAGCGCATTATCGCGCAGCTGCGCACCCGGCCAGCCTTTGGCCAGATCGGCGGCATGCGCGGCGATCTTGTAGGTGATGATGCCCTCGCGCACGTCTTCCTTGTCGGGCAGCCCCAGATGCTCCTTCGGCGTGACGTAGCACAGCATGGCCGTGCCCATCCAGCCGATGTTGGCCGCGCCGATGCCGCTGGTGATGTGGTCGTAGCCCGGCGCGATGTCCGTGACCAGCGGCCCCAGCGTATAGAACGGCGCTTCGTAGCAGTGCTTGAGCTCCTCGTCCATGTTGGCCTGGATGCGCTGCAGCGGCACGTGGCCCGGACCTTCGATCATCACCTGCA
>Ga0233425_10001240_pt1 | contig 58987 bp, 56 predicted proteins | sample Watercolumn_Towu_2_FD_181712 | JGI IMG/M metagenome (GOLD analysis project Ga0233425, IMG submission 181712) | Freshwater microbial communities from Lake Towuti, South Sulawesi, Indonesia - Watercolumn_Towuti2014_140_MG | ecosystem: Environmental > Aquatic > Freshwater > Lake | place...
GACCGCTTCAGCGCTCTGGATGCCGACAGCAGCGCCACGCTGTCGCAGGAGGAATTTCTCAACGGCAGGACCGCCGATGCCGTGTTGGGCGAAATCTTCTCCCTGGCCGATACCGACGCCGACGGCGCCCTGTCCGCCGCCGAATTCGCCGCGGTGGCGCCGGGCAACGGCAGCATGGTGTTGAAGTTCGTGTTCCTGGATAGCGACCACGACCAGCAGGTGTCGGAAGACGAATACGTCACCGCGCGGCCGGGCAAGGGGCATCGCCATCGCCACGGGCACCGCGGCGGTCATGGCCGGGATTCCGGGTCGACGGATACCACCGACACGACCGATGGCACGGATGCCACCACCGACGATACGGCGGACACGACCAGCACCTCCGATGCCGGCGACTTCGGCCCGCCGCCGCCGCCCGAGGGCAGACATGGCGGCCGGGGTGGCCCTGGCGACTGGGGTTAACCGCGAGCTTCGGGTTCCGAGACCTCGCCGTCGGGCGCCCTGGCCATCACGGCCCCCGCGCCCGACGTTTTTCCGTATCACCCGCGGCATTCGCCAAACGCGTTCTTCCGAAGGATCTCGGCACGTCGTCATCGGGTCACAGCTTGCCGACGACAAGGGGTATACCAGGCAGTCGCGTAATCAGCCATCGGCCGGGTGGATCGGATCGAGTTCAGCGACGGCAGGGTGTGGACCCATGCCGATATCCAGTCCGCCTTGCTGAAACCGACCGAAGGCAACGACTACCGGCTCGATGGCTGCGTGGGCAACGATGTCATCGACGGTCTGGGCGGCGAAGACAACATCGTCGGCCGGGCCGGTGACGACATGCTGCGCGGCAGCAGCGGACACGACGCCACTGTTGCGGGGGGCGGCCATGTGACGATTTCCCGGATGCCGCCACCAAATCAATCCGTCTGTCAGCGCAGCAGGCGAACGAGGTACGCGATGCATAGCCTCTTCCGCTTCCATCGAACGTGCACCCCCCAATCGAATCGTGCTGTAAGCAAAATCTTGCAAGATGAATGGAAAAAGGCTTACAGGCAAGCTGCGTGATTTGGGACTCTAGCAAGAATACGTTGAACATTTACGCGATGACTCCTATTGTGGCGGCATGGTGGAATTACCGATTGATGCCAAGGAATGGGCATACTTAGCCTGATTTGTTCAAGTTCAGACTTCCTGATCTCGCGGGAAATCAGGTTGGCACTTTTGTGGCGCCAAACGAGCGCGAACCGCATGGTGGCCCCGGTTTCCGGATGCTGGAATTCCTGCCGGGTTTACTCCTCCAGGAGAGCGGCGATGGCCCGATCATGGACCGGGCTGGCCATCCGGTGAATTCGGACCGTCAGGGTATGGGCCACGGCGTCGGGTTCAATGTCGCCGGCCGCGACGAACAGCTCTCGGATCAAGGCGCGGGCGTCGTCGGGCTTCTCCAGATGGCGGCGCAGCAGCGCGACCAGGGCGGTCTCCGCACGGTAGGCCATCATTTTCACCGTGTCCGAGAGCATCTTGCTGAGGGGTCGCAGTTGGGTGCGCCTTCGTCCAGCGTCGACCGGGCCAGTTCGGCCTGCAGTTTCCGCTCTTTCAGTCGGCTGTGCCGAACCGCTTTGTCCAGCTCCCGCCAACACGGATTGACAACTTCCGGGGTGCCGGGAATCGATTCGGCGCCATATTCGACAAGGCCATCAATATCAAAGTGTTCCATCATGTAGGCGAAGAAGTTTTCGTGGCACCAGCGAGCGAACATGCGTCCGGCGATGACGGGGTTGCCGAGGCGCCGCGCCGTGGTGATGACTGCGGTTTGATGCCCGCTCGGCGTGAGCCGCCGGACTTCGGTGACCGGGAGGCGGTCGTCGCCGCTGCCCAGGTGGGTTTCCCGTTGTGCCAAGCGCATCCACGTCCGTCCACCTTCCGGCAGCAGCACCTCCTGTTCCTGGAATTCGCTTTCCGGCCAGACGTCCTGGACGTTCTTGCGGTAGGTCAGCGAGGACGTCCGGTGTCGCCAGAGCGCTCCCAGCAGACTTGGGGTCGCGCCTTCCCGATCAAAGACGCTGACGAAGCGGTGCAGGCCGGGGTCGGCGGCGAGGGCATCCGAGGTGGGCTGGCCCGGCACGCTGGTGAGCAGTTCGGGCACGATGTCCTGCAGCAGGCTGTCCGCCAACCCGCTGGTGACCGCCTTCGATACCACGAAGAACGGCCGCCCCAGGGCATCATTGACCCAGTAGTCCGTCGTGCCCCGCAGGCATAAGCGTTCGCGCGTGACATAGCGCCGGGGGAGGTTCGCCTGGCCCCCGTGATACACCCGCACATGGCCGTCCACAGACAGGTAACCGGCGGCTTCCGGCTCGCCTTCCATCCAGGTCTTGGCGAGGGACTTCATCCAGCCGGCAGGATTGCCGCTCGCGGTCATCCGGTGGACCTTCTCCCGCAGGGTGCGCACTTCCGGTACCCGATCGAGGCCGATGACTTTGCCGAATTCGCCCGGCGGAACATGCCGTAAACCGTCCGGGCGGCGAATCCGGCCGAGCGCCATGAAGCCCAGCACCAGGAGAATATGCAGGGCACTGTAGAAGCGCTGCGGTAAGGAGAGATACCGGCCCAGACCGCTAAGGAGTCCGTTGCCGCACAAGGCCGGCAAGCCTGCCATCGCGACATCGTGCCCCGCTTCGAAGCGCGTCGTGGCGCAACTCGCCAGCCCCATCGCCGCCTGGATCCGTTCATCCGCCCGCGTACAGGCCGTCCCCATCCCGGCCGCCGCCTTCGCGTCGAGCCGGCTGCGCTCACTCTTGCTGCTGCCCGCCTGCGAGGCCGATGCCGCGCACGCCGGCAGTGGCGGGATCGCCTGGCGCGCGATGGCTTTGCGCAGCGTCGATTCTTTAGACCCCCGCCACACGTGCCGCGACCGCCGGGCTCAGGCCCTCGGCCAGGAGCCGTGCGCACTCCGCTCGCTTGTCCTCCGTCATGACCGGCGGCTTACGGCGAGGGGCCACCCGAAAGAACGACGACGCGCCCTGATGGCGACATTGCGCGCCCCAGTTCATCAAGGTCCGATGGGGGATGCCCAGGGTCCGCTCCGCGGATGCTACCCCGGCAACCAGACTGTGACTCCGATCCTCCGCCTGTTCCTCCCGGGAAACCGGCGGGTGCTGAGGGGAGTGTCTAAAGTTGAGTCAAGAGCGAAGAAAGAGACAGAGAAAAAGCAAAAAGAGCAAAGGCCTTGCCGCCCAATCGAGTCTCTGGGTTTTCACTCGCGGATGATGGCCGACCGGCGCGCCTCGTCTTGGGGAAACACCCGGCCGCTCTTCAGGCACTGGAAGATGTGATCGAACACCAGGCCCGGCTGGCCCCGGGTGCGGCCGCTGCGGAAATAGGAATGGCCCTTGGGGTCGTAGACGTTGTTGATGTCATCGCAGTCCACTGTGTAGACGTTCTTGGGCACCAGGTCCATGTTCTCCGGACCGCTGTGGCCGAGCCGGCGCGAGGCGATCTTGTTCTTCAGGTTGGCCGCCTTGCTGGCGCGCAGGGCCAGGTCGTCGGAGGCGTAATAGACCACCACGTTGCGGGATGCGTCGCAGATCAGCTTGCCTTTCTGATCGCGGTGGATGGATTCGTTTTCGATGTCGGCGGCGACCAGGAAGGTGTTGCGGAACACCAGCGGCACCCCGTCGGCCAGGTCGTACTTGTCCCAGGCCGCCAGGGTCTCGCGCAGCACCCGGTTGCCCATGGAATGGGCCAGGACGTTGATGCGCTTGAGGCAAGGATCGGTGCCGGGGGTGTTGAGGTTGGAATTGCGCCAGTCGAGGAACCGGCACAGCGCGCGGGCCAGGGAGGGGGCGCTGGCGTCGGCGGATTTCTGGTCGTCCCAGTAGTCCTGGACGATGCCGAGGTCATCGTCGCAGGGCCAGACGATGGGGACCACCAGGACCTCCTGGGCCGCGGCGCGGTCGCACAGCCCCTGGAATTCCAGGGCACCCTCGAACACCGCATCCGGCAAATTGGAAAAGCCGTGGATATACAGCAGGATTTGGCGGTAGGAAGAGTCCTTCAGCTCCGACAGGAAATTGAGCCCGCCGACCTCGGTGATGGCGCCGGAGGGATCGCGCCGGCAGAAGAACACCGAGTTGCTGGGGGCGTTGTTTTTCAGGTCGAACTCGAACGGCCGGCCGATGCGCGTCCTGATCGAGCCCTTGGGAAACCGGTTGGTGATGAACAACATCGCTGGCTCCTTGGCTGTGGGTTTCGGTATGTTGCAGCCTGCGGCGCCGCTGGCGGCCGGAAATCCGGCGCCTGAGCGGCTGCCCGTGGCCGCTCGATCATCCGCCGATCCGCCGCTCGTGTCACCGGGCGCGTGGCTGGGGCGGGTTCCGGCCGGGGATTCGGGTATGCTTGGCGCGATGAAGAACGAGCTCAGAATCATCGGCGGCTCCTGGCGCAGCCGGAAGCTGAAGTTCCCCGATCTGCCGGGGTTGCGGCCGACTCCGGACCGGGTGCGGGAGACCCTGTTCAACTGGCTGGGGCAGGACCTGCAGGGGCTGCGCTGCCTGGATCTGTTCGCCGGCAGCGGGGCGCTGGGTTTCGAGGCGGCGTCGCGGGGCGCGGCTCGGGTGGTCATGGTGGAGCAAAGCCGCGAGGCCTGCCGGGCATTGCGGGCCAGTTGCGAGGTCTTGCAGAGCGACCGCATCCAGGTGCGGGAGACCGACGCCACGCAGTATCTGCAGGGGCCGGCGGAGGCATTCGACCTGGTGCTGCTCGATCCGCCCTTCGGCCGGCGGTTGCTGGTGCCCGCCTGCGTGGAGCTCGAACAACGGGGCTGGCTGGCTTCCGGTGCCTGGATCTATCTGGAGTCGGAAGCGGGGGAAACACTTGAGGGCTTGCCGGAAAACTGGCACATTCACCGCGCCAAACAGACCGGCGCCGTGGCCTACCGGCTCTACCGCCGCCTGCCGTGACCCGCCGCCCCCCAGAAGCCCCCGGAATTCCTGCCGCCGATGCAAATCACCGCGATCTATCCCGGAACCTTCGATCCCATCACCAACGGACACGTGGACCTGGTGATCCGCGCCGCGCGCATCTTCGACCGCATCATCCTGGCGGTGGCGGAAAACAAGGCGAAGACACCGCTGTTCGGCCTGGAGGAACGGCTCGCGCTGGCGGCCGATGCGGTGGCCGACATTCCCACCGTGGACGTCATCAGCTTCGACAATCTGCTGGTGGACACCGCCCGCACGTTCGGGGCGACCGTGATCCTGCGCGGCTTGCGCGCGGTGTCGGACTTCGAGTTCGAGTTTCAGCTGGCCGGCATGAACCGCTATCTGTGCAAGGAACTGGAGACCATGTTTCTGACTCCATCGGAAAAGTACGCCTTCACCTCGTCCTCCTCCATCCGCGAAATCGCCAAGCTGGGGGGCGACGTCTCCGCCTTCGTGTCGGACCGGGTGCTGCTGGCGCTCCATGACAAGTATTCCCAGCCCAAGAGGTAATCCATGGCTTTGATCATTCACGACGAATGCATCAATTGCGACGTCTGCCAGCCCGAGTGTCCCAACGGGGCGATCTCCCAGGGTGAAACCATTTATCAGATCGATCCGGACTTGTGTACCGAGTGTGTCGGCCATTTCGACCGGCCCCAGTGCATGGAGGTCTGCCCGGTGGACTGCATCACCCTCGATCCGGACCGCCGGGAAGACCGCGACAGCCTGTTCCGCAAGTACCAGCGCTTGGCCGGGGTGCGGCAGTCGGGGTGAGTCCGTCCGGATTGCCTGCATTGTCGAATCGGCAGCGGGCGTGTCGCAAGGGCCTGTCGGAAGGGGTGTCGCTGAGCGATTCCTTCAGCCTTCGGCCATCCTTCTGCGACAGAGGTAACCCGATCAAAGTAGAATTGGCCCCAGCCGGATACCGCGCCGTAGCTACTTGGTCCTGATCACGCTCCGTCGCCCCGTTCCGCGCATCGCCAACCCAATCCCCGAATCCCCCATGGACACCACCGCTTTGATCCACGCCCTGATCCTCGGCATCGTCGAGGGTCTGACGGAGTTCCTGCCGATTTCCAGCACCGGCCACCTGATCCTGGTGGGGGACTTGCTGAACTTCAATACCGAGAAGGGCAAGCTGTTCGAGATCGTCATCCAGTCGGCGGCGATCCTCGCCGTGTGCTGGGAATATCGCGGCAAGATCGGCCGGGTGGTGGCCGGCCTTCCGACCGATCCGGCGGCGCGCGCCTTCGCCGTCAACCTGCTGATCGCCTTCCTGCCGGCCCTGGTGCTGGGCGGGCTGTTCGGCAGGGCGGTCAAGCAGCATCTGTTCAGCCCCATTCCGGTGGCCACCGCCTTCATCGCCGGCGCCTTCGTCATCCTGTGGGCCGACCGCCGCACCCACACCGTCCGCATCCACGACGTGGACGATCTGACCTGGATCGATGCCCTCAAGCTGGGCCTGGTGCAGACCTTCGCCCTGCTGCCCGGTACCTCCCGGTCCGGGGCGACCATCGTCGGCGGGCTGCTGTTCGGCTTGTCGCGCAAGGCCGCCACCGAATTTTCCTTCTTCCTGGCCATTCCCACCCTGATCGCCGCGACGGTTTACGACCTGTACGAATCCTGGGGCATCCTGGGCGTCGGCGACATCGACCTGTTCGCGGTGGGCTTCGTGGCCTCCTTCGTCAGCGCCTTCGTCGCGGTGCGGGGACTGTTGCGCTACATCGTGCACCACGACTTCACCGTGTTCGCCTGGTACCGCATCCTGTTCGGAGCGGCGGTACTGGCCACCGCCCATTTCGGCCTGGTGGCCTGGACCGTCTGAGGGCGGCGCGACCGGGCATGGCCGAGTTTCACTTTCTTCGCTGGCCGTGGCTGCTGGCTCTGATCCTGCTGCTGCTGCTGTACCGGGCCTGGCTCCGCCGCGGCAGGGCACAGGGGGATTGGAGCACGGTGTGCGACCCGGAGTTGCTGCCCCATGTGCTGGTACAGGCTCCCGGCAGGCGGGCGCTATGGTCGCCCGGACCTGCGTGGGGACTCGCCGGGGGGATGCTGGCGGTGCTGGCCCTGGCGGGGCCGGCGTGGGAGAAGCTGCCGACTCCCGCGGTTCGAAATCTGCAGGCCCTGGTGCTGGTGCTGGACCTGTCGCCGGCCATGGCCGCGGTGGACCTGAGCCCGACCCGGCTGGAGCGGGTGCGGTTCAAGATCACCGACATCGTCCGCAAGCGCAAGGAAGGGCTCACCGCCCTGGTGGTGTTCGCCGGCGATGCCTACACCGTGACCCCGCTGACCGAGGACGGCGAGACCATCGTGTCCCAGCTGGGGGCGCTCAGTCCCGGCCTGCTGCCGGGCAAGGGCAGCAGCCCCGAGGCGGGGCTGGCGATGGCGCAGCGCATCCTGCAGCAGGCGGGCTTGCTGCGGGGCGACATCCTGTTGATCTCCGGCAGCGGCGACGAGGGTTCCGCGGCCGATGCCGCCGCCGCCATGGCCGCCCGGGGACTGCGCATCTCGGTGCTGGCCGCCGGCACCGAGGCCGGCGCTCCCATCGCCCTGCCCAAGGGGGGCTTCATGCAGGATGCCCAAGGGGCGACTGTGGTCGCCCGGTTGCCGCTGGATCAGTTGCGGGAGATCGCCGCGGCCGGCCGCGGCTTGTTCCGCCAAGTCAGCGCCGACGGCTCCGATCTCGCGGTTCTGCTGCCGATGTTCGAGCGCCGGGTGGAGTTCGGCGACTGGCCGGAGGCATCCTCCATCGCCCTCGAACAATGGGTGGAGGCCGGGGTTTGGCTGCTGATCCCGCTGCTGCCGCTGGCAGCCTTGGCATTCCGCCGCGGCCTGATCGCCGGTTGGCTGCTGGTGGCTTTACTGCCGCTGCCGCGGCCTGCGGCGGCCTTCGATTGGCAGGACCTGTGGCAGACCCGCGACCAGAGGGCGCAGCGCGCCTTCGACGGAAAGGACTACCCGCGCGCCGCCGAGACCTTCGAGGACCCGGCGTGGAAGGCTGCCGCCCAGTACCGGGCGGGACAGGCCGACCAGGCGGCGGAGACCCTGGCGCCGCGGCAATCCGCCGACGACCAGTACAATCGCGGCAATGCCCTGGCACAGACCAAGCAGTATCAGGCGGCGATCGAGGCCTACGACCGGGCACTGGCGCAAGACCCCGGCAACGAGGATGCCCGCTACAACAAGGAGCTGGTGGAGCAGGAGCTGCGCAAGCAGCGGCAACAGTCGGGGCAGGGCAAGGACCGGAACAAGAACCCGCAGTCCGGCGAGGACTCCCAACAATCCCAGGACGGCGACCAGGGACAGCAGGATCAGGGCTCGCAGGGAGATCAGACAAAATCGCAGCAGCCGTCCGGCGAGCCCGGCCAGCAGGATCGGCCGGAACAGGCACGGCAGGACGCGCAGAACCAGACCGGGTCCGGCAAGGATGATCAGGATTTTAGAACACAGGCGGAACGGGATCGGGGCGAGCAGTCCGAACCGAAGCCCCAACAGGCCGGCGAACCGCAGGATGCCAAGCAAGCGGCCGCCCAAGACGCCCAAGCCTCGCATGGACTCAGCGAGGACCGTCAGGCCGCGGAACAGTGGCTGCGGCGGATTCCGGACGATCCCGGCGGGTTGCTGAAGCGCAAGTTCTTGTACCAATACCAGCAACGGCAAGGCCGGAGACAGCCATGAGGAGCATCTGCGGGTGGCCCGGAACGGCCGGATCTTGCCTTCTGCTGGCGCTGCTGCTGTACGCGGGGCTGGCGCTGGGGGCGGTGCGGCTGGAGCTCGACCGCAACCCCATCTCCATGGGGGAAAGCCTGGAACTGAGCTTCAGCGCCGACGACAATGCCGACGATCCAGACTTTGCACCGCTGGAGGCCGATTTCGAGGTGTTGGGCAGCCGTTCCAGCCACAACATGAGCTGGATCAACGGCAAGGCCAGCACGGTCCATCAATGGATCGTGACGGTCAGCCCCAAACATGCCGGGACGATCACCATTCCGCCCATCCGCTTCGGCGGGCTGACCAGCAATCCGCTGCAGCTGACCGTGCATGACATCCCCGAGGCCAGCCGGACCCAGCTCGACTCCGGCGTGTTCTGGGAGGTGGAGGCGGTGCCCCGCGATCCGTACGTGCAGGCCCAGGTCATCTACACCCGGCGGCTGGTGCGCCGGGTCAACGTCATGGGCGATGGCCTGACCGATCCGCAGCCGGCCGACGCCCTGGTGCAGCGGCTCGGCGACGGCCGCGAATACCAGCAGATGCGAGGCGGCGAGCGCTATACGGTGACCGAGTACCGTTATGCCATCTTCCCGCAGAAGAGCGGTCCGCTCCGCATCGACCCGGTGGTACTCAATGCCCAGCTCGCGCCTGCCGGAACCACCCGGTTCAATCCCTTCATGACCCGGCCGGGACAGCGGATTCGGATCGCTTCGGAGGCGCTCGAACTGGAGGTCCGGCCGATCCCCGCCGGTTTCACGGGACAGCGCTGGTTGCCGGCCGAGTCCGTCAGGCTGGAGGAGCAATGGTCGAAGGAGCCGCTCTGCACCTCCGTAGGCGAACCCGTCACCCGCACCCTGACGGTGCGTGGCGCCGCCGCGACCGTGGGCGTGTTGCCGGAGCTGGCGGCGGACCTGGCCACGGGAGAGCTCAAAGCTTACGGCGACCAGCCGGTTCTCAAGGAGGAGGCCGGCGCTGGCGGAGTCTCCAGCCTGCGGCAGGAAAAACTGGCCCTCATCGCGGACCGTCCGGGTACCTACACCCTGCCCGGCCTGGATCTGGTGTGGTGGAACACCCGGACCGACCGCCAGGAGATCGCGCGGATCGAGCCGCGCCAACTGACGGTTCTGGCTGCGGACGGTTCGGCCGCTGCGGAAACCCCATCGCCCCAAACTCCCGCCGTCACGGCCCCGCCGCCCACCCCGGCGCCGGCAGCGGCGGAAACCGGAGGCGACCGGCAGTGGCGCTGGCTGGCTCTGGGACTGGCGGCTGGCTGGCTGGCCACGGTCATCGCCTGGCTGGTGAGCCGCCGGCGTTCCCCGGCACGGGCCGGGGGGCAGGGCGGCGGCACGCCCTCGCTGGATGTCGCCACCGCATTCAAGGAGTTGACCAAGGCTTGCCGTGGCGATGACCCGGTCGCCGCCCGCGATGCCTTGTTGATCTGGGGCCGGGCGCGCTGGCCCAAGCAGCCGCCGGCCGGTCTCAAGGATCTGGCGGCGCGGGTGGAGGGGCGGTTGGCGGAAAAGATCAGGGAGTTGGAACGCCTGGTGTACGGGCCGGATCGCGGCTACCGCTGGTATGGCGAGGAGCTGTGGCGCGCCCTGCAACAGCAGTCCGCGCCGCCGGAATCCGGAATGCGGCGTGGCGCCGCGCTGGAACCGTTGAACCGGATCGGCGAGGCGGAGTGATTCAGCGGGTGCCGAACACCACGATGGTCTTGCCCTTGACCCGTACCAGCCCCTGTTCGTCCAGATTTTTCAGTACCTTGCCGGCCATTTCGCGGGAGCATCCGACGATGCGTCCGAGCTCCTGGCGGGTCACCCGGATCTGCATGCCGTCCGGATGGGTCATGGCTTCCGGCATGCGGCACAGTTCGGTGAGGGCATGGGCGATGCGGTCGGTCACGTCCAGGAAGGCCAGCGCACCCACCTTGCGGGTGGTGGTCAGCAGCCGGTTGGACAGCTGCTTGCCGAAGGTGAGCAGAATGTCGGTGGAATGTCCCGACAGCTCGTTGTGCAGCAGTTGCAGCAGCCGGTTATAGCCGATCTCCGCCAACTGAGTCGGTTCGCGGGTGGTGACGTGGACATCGCGTATCATGGGCCCCACGAAGACCCCGATTTCACCGATGAAGTCACCCTTGTTGAGGTAGGCGATGACGATCTCGTGGTGGGTGATCTTGTTGGGCATGCTCACCGCCACCGAGCCCTCCGCCACGTAATAAAGCGTGTCGCCCGCGTCTCCGGGCTTCATGATGGAGGTTTTCGCCGGATACCTGCGCCGGTGGCAATAGCGCAGCATCTCTTCGATGGCTTCGTTCTTGGTCGGCGGCACGATCTTCATGATGGGGTCTCCTGGCTCCAAAACGCCTACAGTCTAGCCTGGATATTGCGTGGTGGGTTCGTCGGCTCAAGGCCGGACGGTCGTGGCAGGGTGCGCCGTCGCCGCGCCGATGATTCGCGCCGGTGGCGGAAATGCGATGGATCGGCTTGGCGGGGGGGCGATTTATGTTACCCTATGTGCCTTTTTTTTTCAGGGTGATAGCTCGTCATGAAAGCGCGCGTGCGGTGGGTGGAAAAGGCGAAGTTCCTGGGCGAGTCGGGCAGCGGCCACTCCGTGCTGATGGACGGTCCGCCGGAGAGCGGCGGCGAAAACCTGGGCGTACGTCCGATGGAGATGCTGCTTTTGGGCATGGGCGGCTGTACCGCGTTCGATGTGGTCCATATCTTGAGAAAGGGCCGCCACGATGTCGCCGGCTGCGAGCTGGAACTGGAGGCGGAGCGGGCCGACGGCGATCCCAAGGTGTTCACCCGGATCAACATCCACTACCGGGTAAGCGGGCGTGAGCTGAAGGAGAGCACGGTTCGGCGTGCGGTCGAGTTGTCCGCGGAAAAATACTGTTCGGCATCGATCATGCTGGGCAAGACCGCGGAAATCACGCATTCGTTCGATATCGTGGAAACGGGGCAAGGCGCCTAGGGCGCCGAGATTTTTTATTCCTTGCGGCCGCGAGATGTCGATGGGCGCGTTAGACTACGGGGTGATCCTTACTTCGATGGACAAGTTGCAGTTACACGGTTTCAACAACTTAACCAAGTCGCTTAGCTTCAACATCTACGACATTTGCTATGCCAAGTCGGAGCAGCAGCAGCGGCGCTACATCGAGTACATCGACGAGGCCTACAGCGCCAATCGGCTCACGCAGATCCTCACCGACGTGACCGCCATCATCGGTGCCGAGATCCTCAACATCGCCCGGCAGGACTACGAGCCCCAAGGCGCCAGCGTGACCATGCTGATCTCGGAAGGCCACGACCTGCCCGCGTCCATGAGCACCTCCGAAAGCAATTCGGAGACGCCGGGGCCGCTGCCGGACGCGGTGGTGGCGCATCTCAACAAGAGCCACATCACCGTCCACACCTATCCGGAAAGCCATCCCCACAACGGCATCAGCACCTTCCGCGCCGACATCGACGTGTCCACCTGCGGCCGCATCTCGCCGCTGAAGGCCCTGAACTACCTGATCCGCAGCTTCGAGTCCGACATCGTCATCATGGATTACCGGGTGCGCGGCTTCACCCGCGACATCAGCGGGCAGAAGCACTACATCGACCACGAGATCACCTCCATCCAGAACTACATCGCCGACGCCACCGCCGACCGCTACCAGATGATCGACGTCAACGTCTACCAGGAGAAGATCTTCCACACCAAGATGATCCTGAAGGACTTCAATCTGGACAACTATCTGTTTCAGACCGACAAGGAAGAGCTGGGCGAGACCGAGCGCCAGGCGGTCCAGAAACAGCTGCGCCAGGAGATGGCGGAAATCTTCTACGGCCGCAACTACAAGCTGCGGCGCTGATGGTTGCGGACCGCGCCGAAGCCACCGGCGGCGTCCTTTACCTGACGGCGGTTTTCCCTTAAGTTGGCCGGAACGACCCAAACGACGAGGATTACCGTAATGAGCACGTTCCCGAGCGACCTGAAATACGCCAAGTCCCACGAGTGGGCCCGGTCGGCCCCCGACGGCACGGTGACGGTGGGCATCACCGACCATGCCCAGGAGCAGTTGGGGGACATCGTCTACATCGAGCTGCCGGTCGCCGGCCGTGCGGTGAAGGCGGGCGAATCCTGTGCGGTGATCGAGTCGGTCAAGGCCGCCTCCGACATCTACAGCCCGGTTTCGGGCACCATCACCGAGGTCAACGCCGAGCTGGCTGATTCCCCCGAATCGGTCAACCGCGACGCCTACGCCGGCTGGCTGTTCAAGGTCCAGTCCAGCGACCCGTCCGAACTGGCTGCCCTGCTGGATGCCGACGGCTACCGCGCTTCCATCGGCGAGTAGCGCCGTGCCCTTCGTTCCCCACACCGACGCTGACGTTGCCGCCATGCTGGCCGCCATCGGCGTCGCCGGGGTGGAGCAGCTGTTCGACGAGATTCCCCCGGAGCTGCGCGCCCGTCCCCTGGAGCTGCCGGAAGGGCTCTCCGAGATGGCCGCGGCGCGGCTGATGGCGGAGCGGGCCGAACACAACCGGCCGCTGCTGTGCTTCACCGGGGCCGGCGCCTACGACCACCACATCCCGGCGGCGGTGTGGGAGATCGCCCAGCGCGGCGAGTTCTACAGCTCCTATACCCCTTACCAGGCCGAGGCCAGCCAGGGCACCCTGCAGGTGCTGTACGAATACCAGAGCATGATGGCGGGGCTGACCGGGCTGGAGGTGTCCAACGGCTCCCTCTACGACGGCGCCTCCGCCCTCGCCGAAGCCATCCTGATGGCGCTGAGGATCAACCCGCGCAAACGCCGCATCCTGCTGCCGCGCAACGTCCATCCCGCATATAGGAAGGTGGTGCGAACCCTGGTGAGCCATCAGCAGGTGGAACTCATCGAACTGCCGTTCGATCCCGCCGAGGGCCGGCTAGACCCGGCGGTGCTGGGCGATTACGAGGGTATGGAGGCGACCGCCCTGGTGGTTCCCCAGCCCAACTTCTTCGGCGTACTGGAGGAAGTGGATGCCCTCACCGATTGGGCGAACCGCAACGGCGCGCTCGCCATCGGACTGGTGAATCCGGTCTCCCTGGGGCTGCTCAAGCCCCCCGGCGCCTGGGGCGCGGAAGGAGCGGCCCTGGCCTGTGGCGACGGACAGCCCTTCGGCGCGCCCCTCAACGGCGGCGGACCTTATTTCGGCTTCCTGTGCTGCCGCAAGCGCGACATCCACCAACTGCCGGGCCGCCTGGTGGGTGCCACCGTCGACCGGGACGGCAAGCCCGGCTTCACCCTCACCCTGCAGGCCCGCGAGCAGCACATCCGGCGTGCCAAGGCGACTTCCAACATCTGCACCAACCAGGGCCTGCTGGCGACCGCCGCCGCCATCCACCTGACCTTGCTGGGGCCCGAGGGCCTGCGCCGGACCGCGCTGCAATGCCATGGCCAGACCCGCAAGCTGGCGGCCCGGTTGAGCCGGATCGCCGGAGTCGAGCCGCTGTTCACAGGCCCCTATTTCCACGAATGGGCTTACCGGCTGAACCGGCCGGCCGGCGGCGTGCTGGACCGGCTGATGGCGGAAGGCCTCCTGGCGGGCTGCGAGCTGTCGCGCGATTACCCACAGCTGGGCTCGGCCATCCTCACCTGCGCCACCGAGACCCGCGACGACGCGGACATCGAGGCCTATGCCGTGGCGCTGGAACGGGCGTTGGCCTCGTAACGGGTAGGTTGGGTTGGCATCTTTTCGCCAACCCAACATTGCGGGATCGGTTCGTTGGGTTGCGATGGAGCCGCAACCCAACCTACTCGGTTACCCGGAAGAACAACGGTTCCAGAGACCAATCCGGTGCGCATGGCGCACATCGGCCTTTCCCTTCCCTGCGGGGGTGGCAAGGGCCCGGGCGCCTTGGGCTTGCGGCGAACTCGTTGAAGAATCCGGCGCTTCAGCCATCACCCAGAGGGAGCGAGTTCCTTATAGCATTGGGGCTGAAGCCCCGCCTATCAAGACCAATCAGGACATGAGCAGTAAATTCTTCTTCCCCAAGCTCGACATCCAGCACGGCCGCGTCGACCTGAGCCACGGCAGCGGCGGCCGCGCCATGGCCCAGCTGATCGAACAGCTGTTCATCAAGCATCTGGACAACGAGTGGCTGCGGCGCGGCAACGACCAAGCCTCGTTCGCCGTCGGCGGCGGGCGCATGGTCATGAGTACCGATGCCCACGTGATCTCGCCGCTGTTCTTTCCCGGCGGCGACATCGGCGCCCTGGCGGTGCACGGCACCATCAACGACGTGGCCATGGCCGGCGGCCGCCCGCTTTACCTGGCGGCCGCCTTCGTACTGGAGGAAGGATTCCCGCTGGTTGATCTGGAACGCATCGTCGCCGGCATGGCTCAGGCTGCCAGTCAGGCGGGGGTGCCGGTAGTGACCGGCGACACCAAGGTGGTGGAGAAGGGCAAGGGCGACGGGGTGTTCATCACCACCACCGGGATCGGCGTGGTGCCGGACGGCGTGCAGATTTCCGGCGACCAGGCTCAGCCGGGGGATGCCATCCTGCTCAGCGGCAGCATCGGCGACCACGGCGTGGCGGTCATGGCCAGCCGGGAGAACCTGGAATTCGAGACCACCATGCAATCGGACAGCGCGGCCCTTCACACCCTGGTGGCCGCGATGCTGGCCGCCTCGCCCCGCATCCACTGCCTGCGCGACCCCACCCGAGGGGGGCTGGCCACCACCCTCAACGAGCTGGCGCGCCAATCCGGCGTCGGCATGCGGTTGCGGGAGGCCGAAATTCCGGTGAAGCCGGCGGTCGCCGCCGCCTGCGAATTGCTGGGCCTGGACCCCCTCTACGTCGCCAACGAAGGCAAGCTGGTGTGCATCTGCCCGGCGGCGGAGGCCGAACCGCTCCTGGCCGCCATGCGCGCCCACCCCCTGGGTCGCGATGCAACCCGAATCGGCGAAGTGGTGGCCGATCCCGACGGCTTCGTCCAGATGGAAACCGCCTTCGGCGGCCAGCGCATCGTCGACTGGCTGGCGGGGGAGCAGTTGCCGAGGATTTGTTAGGCTGTACCTGCGTCAATCGTCGACTGAACTCCGTTCATTGAGTCGCAGACATCGCTTCGCCACACCCTATCTCGGCCATGGGTCCGACAAACGGCAGGACAGCCGGTTTGCATGCCGGAGGCGTCCCGCGGGAACTTGGCATGACCCTGCGGATGGTTTTTGACGAGCACCTCCCGCGCTGGAACGAACCGCCATTCCCAAGGCAAACGGATACCGGAAAGTTATTTCTCGCCGAATCCTAAGGAGTTGCCTGTGACTCCCCCGTCAACTGATCCTTGTCCGGCCGTTCGGACTTGGCGACCGAACGGCCGGTGGGCTCGAGGCGGGCCTGCTCCAGTTCCACCGCGTCGCCTAATATGCAGGCGGCCTCGGTCAGCAGGGGGTCCTTGCCCTTCTTGTCCGGCTTGCCGGGGTCTTGTCCATGGTTCCTGGCCGGACCGCCATTTTCCGGAGTGCCGGGGTCGGCGGTGCCGGAGGCTTTGGCGGCCTCGGGGTCGCGTGCCTTCAGCTTGGCTTCCTGGGCGTCATGCTCGGCGCGCCGCTCCTTTTCGTTGAGAGAGACCGCGGGCTTGTTGCGGCGCTGGTTGAAGTCGGCGATGTCCTCCAGCAGGTTCTGGTAGTCCTTGTCGGCGGCGGCCCGGCGTTCGTGGCGCTGCTGCAGGACCGGCACGGCCGAATGCAGATCGGCGACGGCATGGTAGTCCGCCGGTTTGACCTGCATCCAGGGGAGTCCGTTGTCGTAGCTGGATTCGCCGAAATGTTCGGCATCGGCGGTAGTCGGCAGGGCGATGTCCGGCGTCACGCCGCGCAGCTGGGTGGTGCTGCCGTTGATGCGGAAGAACTGGGCCACGGTCAGCTTGAGGTCGCCCAGCTGGGCGGCCTGATGGTGGGCGAGGCGGTCCAGGTTGATCATGGTCTGGACGGTACCCTTGCCGAAACTGGTGTCGCCGATGACCAACCCGCGCCCGTAGTCCTGGACGGCGGCCGCGAAAATTTCCGACGCCGAGGCCGAGCCGCGGTTGATCAGCACGCCGAGGGGGCCGGTCCAGACCGCGCCTGGAGCCAGGCCCTTGGCGACGTTGATTTCGCCCTGGGCGTTGCGCTGCTGCACCACCGGCCCGCTGCCGAGGAACAGCCCGGTGAGCTCGATGGCTTCGCTGAGCGAGCCGCCGCCGTTGTTGCGCAGGTCCACCAGGACGGCATCGACCTTTTCTTCCTTCAGTTCCGCCAACAGACGCGACACGTCGCGGGTGGCGCTCTTGTAGTCCTCGTCGCCCTTCTGGCGGGCGGCGAAGTCCTCATAGAAGGTGGGCAGCGAGATCACCCCGATGCGGCGGGGCAGGCCCTTGTCGGTGAGGGTCAGAACCGATTTCTTGGCAGCCTGATCCTCCAGCCGGATCTTCTTGCGGATCAAAGACACCAGCTTGTGTTGGGAGTCCGGACCGGTGCCGGCCGGGATCACGTCCAGCACCACCGTGGTGTCGGCGGTACCGCGAATCAGCGCGACGGTGTCGTCCAGACGCCAGCCGACCACGTCGGTCATGGTGCCGTTGGCGCCCTGCGCCACCCCGGCGATGCGGTCGCCGGCCTTGAGCTGTTCGGAAAGGGCTGCAGGGCTTCCGGGCACCAGTTCCTTGATGGTGGCGTAGTCGTCCTTCTCCTCCAGCACCGCGCCGATGCCCACCAGGGACAGCCGCATGGAGATGTCGAAATCCTCCGTGGTGCGCGGCGCCATGTAGTTGGTGTGGGGGTCGACCGACATGGTGTAGGCGTTCATGAAGATCTGAAAGGCATCTTCGCTCTTCAGCTTGGCCATGCGTTTGAGGAAGTTCTCGTAACGCTTGCCCAGCACCTCGGCGATGGCCTCGTCGTCCTTGCCGGTGAGCTTCAGCTGCAGCCAGTCGTTCTTCACCCGCTTCCGCCACAGGTCACGGACTTCCGCGTCGGTCTTGGCCCAAGGCTCGTTTTCCCTCTGGTAGCGGTAGCTTTCGTTCTGGCTGAAATCGAAGCCGGTCTTGAGCAGGCTGCGGGCATAGGAGAAGCGTTCCACCGCCCGCTTGGCATAGAGGTTGAAAATGGCGAAGGGAAGCTCCAGGTTTTCCGACAGCACCGCGTCGTCGAGCTGGGTGCGGGCCTTCTGCAACTGGTCGATGTCGGACTTGAGGAAAAACATCCGCTCGCCGTCCAGTGCCTTGAGGTAGGCATCGAAAGTCTTTTCCGACAGGGTGTCGTTGAGGGCGAGCGGGCGGTAATGGTGCTCCCCGATCAGGCTGGCCGCCAGATGGGCCGCCACCGCCTGCGGGTGCGACGGCTTGAGGGGCTGGAATTGCTGAGGATCCGGCGTATTGGCCTGCACGGCCGCTGCGAAACCGAGCAGCAGCCCCATGAGTGTTCTGTTCATCCGTACTCCAAAAGTTACCGGCCGGTCGCACTGCGGGCGACGGCGTGGGGGACGATCTAGCGTGGCGATGGCGGCCCGAAAGGCGCCAAAAGATAGAGGCATCATTCTGCCGAAAATTCCTCAAATCGCGCGCTTTTTGTTCGGCGCGGAGCAACCGAGCAGGCGCGCCGGGCCCGGATATCATGCCGGCTTTGCGGCGCTTTGTACAAACGGCCGGCCCCCATCAAGCATAGCGGAGCTGCGGCCGGCCGGCCCGCTGGATTCGGCCGGGCCAGGGTTCAGCGGACCCGGCCGGCTTTCACCCGTGCCTTCGCGTAGTGCTTGCGGCTGGTGCGGCGATAGCTGATGCGCCAATGGATGATGAGCGCGGAAGCCGCCAGCAGCAGGGCGCCAAACGCCGTCGCCAGGCCATTCGCGGAGGAGATGGCCAGGACGCCGATGGCGCCGGAAAGATAGGGATAAAGTTCATACCAGACCGTTTCGACGCTGCTCATGGTTGCCAACCCCCGAGGTAAAGGACATCCTGGTCCTGCAATCTCGGTGCCATTCCATATGGATCAATGAGTTGCCGAATGAATACCGGTATGCTGTAAAGGGGATTGACGGTCGCCGGCGCATGTCATGGGGCGGCTTGTGCCTCGAACCGTACCCGGACCCTCAAGCCCCCCAGTTCGGATTGGTCGAGGCGGATCTCGGCGCGGTGATGGTCGGCGATGGTCTTGACGATGGCCATCCCCAGGCCGGTCCCGGGTGCCTGCTGATTCTCGCCCCGGTAAAACCGGTCGAATACCCGCTGGCGCTCCGCTTCGGGGATGCCGGGGCCGCTGTCGGCCACTTCCAACACCGGCCTGCCGTCCTGCCGCGTCACCATCACATCGACCCGCCCCTCCGCCGGGGTGTAGCGGATGGCGTTGTCCACCAGATTGGCCAGCAGCACCCGCAGCGCCTCCGGATCGCCCTGCACCCGGGCCGCCTCGGCCTCCGCCATCCCCAGATCGATGTGCTTGGCGCGCGCCAGGGGGTCGTGGTCGGCCAGTACCCTTCCGGCCAGTTCGGTCAACTCCACGGTCTGGCGCGACCGGGGCGCCTGGTCCGGGTCCTGGCGGGCCAGGGTCAGCAGCTGTTGCACCACATGGGAGGAGCGGTACACCCCCGCCTTGAGATCGGCGAGCAGGGCGGCCCGCTCTTCCTCGCTGGTCGCCCGCTCCGCCAGCTGCACCTGCAGCTGCAGGGCGGCGATGGGGGTGCGCAGCTCGTGGGCGGCATCGGCGATGAAGGCCTTTTGCGCGGCGATGGCTTCCGCCAGCCGGCCCAGCAGGTCGTTCAGCGACCGCACCAGCGGCAGGACTTCTTCGGGCACCCGCTTTTCCGGGATCGGATCGAGGGCCTTGGGGGAACGCGCCGCCACCGCCCGCGCCATCCGCTTGAGGGGACGCAGCTCGCGGGTCACCAGGCCCCAGCTGAGCAGGCTGAGGATCGGCACCAGCAGCAAAAACGGCACCAGCAAGTGGGAAGCGGTGGCCAGGGCCATGCGGTTGCGCACCTTCATGGGCTGGGCGACCTGGATCACCTGGTTGAACATGCGCAGGGAATACACCCGCCAGGCCCCTTCCGGGGTGTCGATGGTGGCGTAGCCGGACTGCTGGGCCAGGCCCGGCAGGGTGCGGTGGGGGTGGGAGTAGTACAGCCTGACGCCTTCGGGGTTCCACACCTGGATGACATAGTCGAAGTCTTCCTCGTCGGTCTCCGAGGGCGGCGCGAAGCTGTTGTGGAAAGCCTGGTCGCGCAGCGACAGGGACAGCTGGCGCAGCTGGTAGTCGAACAGGGAATCCACCTCTTCCAGGGCTCCCCGGTAGATGGCCAGGGCGCCGACCAGCAGGGCGAGGGTGATGGCGCCCAAGAGGGCGATCACCAGATCCCGCCGGATCGAAATCATGGTTCCTTGGGGACCATGTAGCCGACGCCGCGCAGGTTGAGGATCCAGTGGGAGCCCAGCTTGCGCCGCAGGGCGTGGATATAGACCTCGATGGTGTTGCTTTCCACCTCTTCGCCCCAGCCGTAGATGCGTTCTTCCAGCTGGTTGCGCGACAGCGGCGCGCCGGGCCGTTCCAGCAGGGCGCTGAGCAGGGCGAATTCGCGAGCCGACAGGGTGATCGGCTTGCCGTCCAGTTCCACCTCGTGGGTCAGCGGATTCAGCTTGAGGCCGCCGTGCTCGATCACCAGCGACGCCCGCCCGCTATGTCGGCGCATCAGGGCGCGGATGCGGGCGCCCAGCTCGTCCAGGTCGAAGGGTTTGACCAGAAAGTCGTCGGCGCCGGCATCGAGCCCGGCCACCCGGTCCGCCACCGCGTCGCGTGCGGTGACGATCAGCACCGGGATGGGGCTCTTGCGCGAGCGCAGCCCGGACAGGACCTCCAACCCCGTCTTGCGGGGCAGCCCCAGGTCCAGCAACAGCAGATCGTAGACGCCATTTCCCAGAGCCAATTCGGCGGCGACGCCGTCGCGCACCCAGTCCACGGCGTAGCCCTCCTGTTTCTTGAGGGCGTCCTGCACGCTCTTGCCGATCATGGGATCGTCTTCCACCAGCAGTATGCGCATGTCGGATACCGGGTCAGCGCAGCGCCTTGTAATAGGCGATCAGGCCGTTGGTGGAGGAGTCGTGGTCGATGGCCGGATCGTCGCCCTTGAGCTGGGGCTGGATCACCCGGGCCAGCTGCTTGCCCAATTCCACCCCCATCTGGTCGAAGGAGTTGATGTTCCAGATCACCCCCTGCACGAACACCTTGTGCTCGTACAGGGCCACCAGCGAACCCAGTGCACGGGGCGTGAGCTTGCGGTACAGGAAGGAGTTGGACGGCTTGTTGCCGGCGAAGGTCTTGGCGGTTGCCAGCGCCTCCAGGTCGGCACCGGCGACCCCTTCGGCCGCCAGTTCGGCGCGGGCCTCGTCGGTGGTCTTGCCGCGCATCAGGGCTTCGGTCTGGGCGAGGAAGTTGGAGATCAGGATGTCGTGATGTTCGCCCAGCTTGTTGTGGCTCTGGGCGGCGGCCAGGAAGTCGCAGGGAATCAGCTTGGTACCCTGGTGGATCAGCTGGTAGAAGGCATGCTGGCCGTTGGTGCCGGGCTGGCCGAAGATGATCGGGCCGGTGCTGCAGAACACCGGACTGCCGTCGCGGTCCACCGACTTGCCGTTGCTCTCCATGTCGGCCTGCTGCAGATAGTCCGGCAGGAAGTCCAGATCCTGGTCGTAGGGCAGGATGGCGAGGGTCTCGGCGCCGAAGAAATTGTTGTACCAGACCCCCAGCAATCCCATGATGACCGGGATGTTGCGCTCGAACGGCTCGTTGCGGAAATGCTCGTCGACCCGGTGGGCGCCGGCCAGAAGTTCCTCGAAATGGTCCATGCCGATGGCCAGGGCGATGGGCAGTCCGATCGCCGACCACATGGAATAGCGTCCGCCGACCCAGTCCCAGAACCCGAACATGTTGCGGGTATCGATGCCGAACTGGGCCACCTTCTCGGCGTTGGTGGATACCGCCACGAAATGGTGGGGGATGGCATCTTCCCGCCGCGCCTTCGCCATGAACCAGTCCCGCGCGGAATGGGCGTTGACCATGGTCTCCTGGGTGGTGAAGGTCTTCGAAGCGACGATGAACAGCGTGGTTTCCTGATCCAGGTGCTGGATGTTCTCCACTAGATCCGCCTCGTCCACGTTGGACACGAAGTGCAGCCGCAGGTCCGGGCGGGTATAGGGGGTCAGCGCCTTCACCGCCATCTTGGGCCCTAAGTCGGAGCCGCCGATGCCGATGTTGACCACGTCGGTGATCGGCTTGCCGGTATAGCCGCGCCACTCGTGGGAGCGCACCGCCTCGCTGAAATGGCGCATCTGCGCCAGCACCCGGTTCACCTCCGGCATCACGTCGCGGCCTTCCACCAGGATCGGCTGGTTGGAACGGTTGCGCAAGGCCACGTGCAGCACCGCGCGGCGCTCGGAGGTGTTGAGCTTCTCGCCCCGGAACATGGCCCCGATCTTGTCCGCCAACCCGGACTGGCGGGCCAGGTCCAGCAGCAGATCGAGAGTCTCCGCGGTGATCAGGTTCTTGGAATAATCGAACAGGATGTCGTCGAGCTGCAGGGAAAAGCGCGAAAACCGCTCGGGATCCCCCTCGAACAGCCGGCGCATATGCAACGAGCGAACTTCTTCGTGGTGCCTGAGCAGAGCCTGCCAGGCCGGAGTGCTGAGGTGTGCGGGCATGAGGCGTTTTCCCTGTCGGTTGTGAGCGAGCACCAAGGATAGACTCGGATGATCCCGGCAATCGTACTACAGGGCTTGGGCCGGACGGAACGTCGCCGCACCGTTTGGGGTCGCGCGTACCGTGCAGACCATCGGATGCCGGCTCCCGCAGTTCGGCCGGCCCCGCGGCCATCCGCCATGGGAAGCCGGGGGGCGATTGCGTATACTTAGCCGCTTTTCCGGCCCCGTCCGTCCGACCAGCCCGCGAGTGACCCATGAGCGAAATCCGATACGAAGTGCGCGAGAAGGATCTGATCGCATTCAACGAACACCAGATGCAGAACACCGAATCCGTGCAGAAGGTGCTGCGGCGCCACCAGGCGATCCTGCCGGGCATCCTGGTGGTGCTGTCCTTGTTGCTGATGGTCTTGGCCGAAGACATCCTCGCCGGGGTGGTGGTCGGCGTGGCCGCGGCGCTCTGGGGCGGACTGGCGCCGGTCTATCTGAAGTGGAACTGGCGCAAGCAGCTCAAGCAGATGTACAGCGAAGAGGAGAAGGCCTGCATCCTGGGACATTACACGCTGCGGATCGAGCCCAAGGAGCTGGTGGAGATCACCGACCAGGGAGAGTCGCGCTTGGCCTGGCAGGACATCCTGCGGATCGAGGCGGACAAGCACTACGCCTTCTTGTTCATCAGCCTGGACACCGCCCTGATCATCCCCCGCGCCACCGTCACCAAGGGTGCCCTGCACGAGTTCGTCAAACAGGTGGACCGCCACATCACGGAAGCCGAGTAAACCCCCCCCGGCGCCACCATGATCCGCTTCCAGTCGCTGTCCCTTCGGCGCGGCACCCGGCTGCTGTTCGACGGCGCCGATCTCACCGTCAATCCCGGCGACAAGGTGGGCCTCACCGGCGCCAACGGCGCCGGCAAGTCCAGCCTGTTCGGCCTGTTTCTCGGCGAACTGCAGGCCGATGCCGGCACACTGAGCTGGCCGCCCGGCTGGACCGTCGCCCACGTGGCGCAGGAGACCGACGCCTCGTCCCGCCCCGCCATCGAATACGTGCTGGACGGCGACCGCGAACTGCGCGAGATCGAGAACCGGCTGGCCCAAGCCGAACAGGATCACGACGGGGTCGCGGCAGCCCGGCTGCACGACCGGCTCGATCAGATCGGCGGCTACCAGGCCCGCGCCCGCGCCGCCAAGCTGATGAGCGGGTTGGGCTTCGATCCGGGCGCCGAGGTCCGGCCGGTGGCGGAATTCTCCGGCGGCTGGCGGATGCGGCTCAACCTGGCGCAGGCCTTGATGTGCCGTTCCGACCTGCTGCTGCTGGACGAACCCACCAACCATCTGGATTTGGACGCGGTCATCTGGCTGCAGGACTGGCTGGCCGGCTATCCGGGCACCTTGCTTCTGATTTCCCACGACCGCGACGTGCTGGATGCGGTGACCGACCACATCATCCACATCGAGAACCAGAAGCTGACCCTCTACACCGGCAACTACTCGGCCTTCGAGCTGCGCCGGGCGGAGTTGCTGGCGCAGCGCCAGGCCGCCTTCGACAAGCAGCAGCGGGAAATCGCCCACATCCGCTCCTTCGTCGACCGGTTCCGCGCCAAGGCCACCAAGGCCCGCCAGGCCCAGAGCCGGCTCAAGGCGCTCGACCGCATGGAGCTGATTGCGAAGGCACACGCCGACTCGCCCTTCGATTTCGAGCTCCGGGAACCCGCCAAACTGCCGCAGCCCTTGCTGGTGCTGGACCGGGTGAGCGCCGGCTACGGCGAGCGGGCACTGCTCAGCGGCGTTAGCCTGACGCTGGCGCCGGGCGATCGCATCGGCCTTTTGGGCGCCAACGGCGCCGGCAAGTCCACCCTCATGAAGACCTTGGCGGGCGCCTTGCCTTTGCTGGCAGGAGGCCGGATCGAGGCGCAGGACCTGGCGCTCGGCTATTTCGCCCAGCACCAGCTGGAACAGCTCGATCCGGACCAGACTCCTTTATGGCATTTGCAGCAGCTGGACCGCAAGGCCAGCGACAAGGAATTGCGCAACTTTCTCGGCGGCTTCGGATTCCAGGGCGACCGCGCACTCGATCCCGTGGCCCCCTTCTCCGGCGGCGAAAAGGCGCGGCTGGCACTGGCACTACTGGTCTACCGCCGGCCCAACCTGTTGCTGCTGGACGAACCCACCAACCATCTGGATCTGGAGATGCGCTTCGCTCTGAGCCGCGCCCTGCAGGATTATTCCGGCGCCCTGGTGGTGGTGTCCCATGACCGCCATGTGCTGCGCACCGTGGCAGACACCTTCTGGTATGTGGACGACGGCCGCCTCAGCGAGTTCGACGGCGACCTGGACGACTATCGCCAGCTGCTGGCGGTACGGCGCGCCGCGGGTGACTCCGGCGAATCCGCCAAGGCGGGGATTTCCCGCAAGGACCAGCGCCGCGCCGATGCCGGCCGGCGCCAGCAGCTGCGACCGCTGCAACAGGCGTTGGCCGCGGCCGAACGGCAACTGGACCGGCTGCACCAGCGCCAGCGCCAGATCGAGACCGAACTGACCGATCAGGATCTCTACGGCAACGAAGGCAAGATCCGTTTGAAATCCCTGCTGCTGGAGAAAGCCCAATTGGAACGGGAGCTGGAAGCTGCCGAAACCCACTGGCTGGAAGCCGGCGAGGCCTTGGAGCAGGCCGAGAAGCAGCACGCCGCTTAGCCCTCATGACCAAACTGATCCGGCTGTTCGCGGACATCTGCCTGTTCCGCAAGGGCCCGCAGGACGTGCCGGCGTCGCGGCTGCTGCTGGTGCTGGCCACGATCGGCTACCTGTTGAGCGGATGGATACTGCTGGGTCTGGAATCCGGCTGGCTGAACGGCGCCATCCAGGTCGCCGTCGCCGGCGGCTTGCTGCTGGTGTTCGTATGGACCACCCTAACCAGCGCCGACAAGGTCCACCGGCTCACCCAGACCCTCACCGCCCTGGTGGGCACCGACAGCCTGCTCACCGCCACGGCCATCGTCTGCTTCGCCCTCACTCCGGCGCTGCCGGATCTCCGCAAGATCATCATCGACCTGCTGACTCTGTGGGACTTGGCGGTCATCGCCCACATCCTGCGCCACGCCCTGTCGCAAGGCATCGCCATGGGCGTGGGGCTGGCGGTGCTCTATTTCCTTGCGGTCCGGCACCTGCTGGCACTGCTGATGGGCGCCTCGTAGCCGCGGCTGCCGGGCCGGCCGCGCACCCGGTCATATTCACTTGACGCGCGATGCCGGCCGGGATCAACATCGGCTCAGCCGGGTCGCAAGGGACTGTTCCAGCGTCCACGCCGCGCCGGCACTTACCGGCACCACCTGGAGGCGTATCGATCATGGAAAGCACTGCCCGCAAGTATCGCATCTCCCCGCTTCGCTCCTTGGCCCACGCCGTCGCCGGACTGCTCCCCGCAGCGTGGCGCGAGCCGGTCGCGGAAACCTTGCTGCGCCGCGCCGGTTCGCCGGCCCCCGCAGCAGAACACGTGCTCCAGTACCTTTTGAGCCGCGGCCGCCCCGGCCATGGCGGCCGCGAAGCCAAGGCCGCCGTCGGCGCCGATCATTTCTACGAACGCCAGTACCGGCAATTCCTCAATCCCGCCATGGGCGCCTTCGCCCACACCGCCACCCAGGCCCTGGTGGCAACCGGCGGCCCGCCGGAAGGCAGACTCTGGCGGCGCCATCGGCGCAGCTTCGCTGCCATGCTGGAGCAACGGGGCGAGGCCCCGCCGCTGCTGGTGCTGAACCGGGAGACGGTGGCCATCGCGCTGCTGCTGCCGCGGCCCAAGCGCTCCGGCGAGGCGGAACTGGCGAGCCGCTGGCTCTCCGGCAGCGGCGCGATGCCGGCCTATTACCGGGAGCTGATCGAGGGCACCGAGATCGGCGGCGGAGACCCCGGCGTGCGGATGCGGGAAACCGCGGCGGCGGGCGCAGTGCTGGCGACCCTGGCCGCCGTCCTCGCCACCCGCCGGCTGGCGGTGCTGGCGCTCCATCCGCATGATCCCGACGCCATGGGCCTGCACATCACCCTGTTCGGCGTCGAGGCGCTGGCGCCGGACGATGTGTCGGCGAAATACGGCCTGGAACCCTCCGCCCTCGCGGCTTACCGCTACGAGGCCCGGCGCGCCGACCGCGCCCTGGTGTTTTGTGTCGGCGCCACCGAGGAGGTCTTCACCCAGTGTTCCCAGAACCTGTTCGTGAAACGTCCCGCACCGGCCGGCAGCCGCAAGCCCCGGCGCGATCCGCTGCCGCCGCTGGATGAGTTCGTGGCCCGCCAATTCGAGGCGATCCAGGTGACCGTTTCCGGCGGCGGCCTGCCGGGGGCTTCGCCACGCAACGGCGACCTGGGCCGGGCGGCATTCGCGGCGCGCCGGGGACGCAGGCTGCAGCTGCTGATTCCCTACCATCCGGGCAATGCGGTCCACGGCCACGCCGCCAAGCTGTGGTCCAACCCCTACGGCACCCTGGTGCTGTCCGACGACCACGACACCCTCTGCCGGATCACGGTTTCCGGACCGGCTCGGGTGATCGGCCAAGCCACCGCCGCAAAGCGCTACCCGGACGTCGTGGCCCGGGTCTGCGCCCAGCAGGGCCATAACGGCAAGCCGGTGGCCGAGCCCGAATACTGGTTCGTCCAGGAGGTCGCCGACCTCTGCCGGCAGCGCGAGCCGCTGGCGGCCAATGACCTCGATGCGGTGCGGCCCGCCTGCAGCATCAGCGCCGGCGGCCAGGCCCTCCACGGCAAGAAGCCGGGCTATTTCAACGCCGACAGCCTGCCGCCCTACGACCTCGAACTGCAGCACCGCCGTGAAGCAGCGGGCCTGGTAGCCGATCCAACCGGCGCATCCCACCGCCAATGGCTGGAGGAGGTACATGACGCCCTCGAAGCACGGCTGGAGCACCTCGGCCGAATCCAGCAACGGCCGCCGCAATGGGACCGCCCCGCCAGCGGCGGGCCGCATCTGCCGCTGCCGCCTGCCATGGGGCCGATCCCGGCACCGGGTCCTCCACCCCTCTGAAGCCCGCAGCCCCATCAAGCGGCAATACCAGACCGAGCCCTATGCCTCACCCGATGATTTGTCCATGACGACACACCCGAGTTGCCGGCGAAAACAAGGCGACCGGTCTGTCACCGCGAGGCGAGCTAACAAGGAAGACAAGGACACACGGAGGAACTTCGCCCTCGAAACCTCCACAGCCTGGTGATGTTTCTGCAAGACATCCTGGGCGAACTGGCGCCGCAGGGCCGCTGCGGCATCGTACCGGCCGGAATCCGATGTTGACGGTTGACGGGAGACCGATCGCCGCGTTAGTGCGAAACCGCTCCCGCCTGCGGCGCGCGGTCGCCGCACTGGCCATCGCGTTGGCGGTGGCCGCGGTGATTTGGTGGCAGCGGGCGGAGCTGGTTCAGCGGGTTCTGGAACGAGTCTTGGCCGGCGGTCCGGTAGCCCTTGCCCGCATGTCCGAGCCTCGGTTCGGTGCCGAGGGGGTCGGGCTGGCGACGCTGGAATTGGTTGTGGCAACCCCGGTTGGCCGCTTGGTGATCGAGGCGGAACAGGCCCGCGCCGACTATGAGCTGGGTGCGGCCGAGATGACGGAGGTCACGATCGAGCGGGCTCGCCTCCGGTTTCACTACCGCGGCGGGGAAACCGAAGCCGTCGAACAGCAAGTCCGACAGGGCCCGGTACCGTTTCCGCTGCGGCGGCTGCGCGTCGTATCCCTCGAACTGGACGCCGACACCCCTTGGGGACATTGCCACTTAGTCGGCGATGGCGAGCTGACGCGCCGGGGCGACGGCACGGTCGAACTGGCCATTCGGGATTCCTCGCAGTCCATCCATGCCGAATTCCCGCCGGATTTCGCTGCCGCGAAACTGACCATCGAACGGTCGCCGAAGCTTGCGGTGGCGGAAGTTCAGATCATGGGCCTGAATCGGCCGGATCGCCGCGCCGAACTCCATGCCGCTGCCCGGCCGCTGCTCGAGTGGCTCGGCGCGAACCCGCTGGTTCCGGATCGGCTGCGGGCGACCCTGTCACAACGGGGATCGAGCCGGTTCGCGCCAGGCTTGGCGGAACTGCAATTGACCGCGGCGGCGGACAGTCCGGACGGTTTCCGCAGCCTGCGTGCGACGGCCGCGCTACGCCAGGGGGGGCGTTCGCTGGCGAAGGCGGATATTGCCATGAGTGCCGCGGGGGCCACCGATGTCCACGGACAACTGGAACTGGATGCCGCCGAGCTGGTGGACTTGCTGCGGCCGCTAAGGCCGGAAGCCTTCAAGGCTTGGCGGGTTACCGGCGGCCATGTGAAGGGGGATGCCGAACTGCGTCACAGGCCGTCGACAGCCGTCGCGGCGTCGGCGCAGGCGATCGCATCGGAATTGGCGATGGAAGCCGGTTCCGTGCAGGTTGACGGTGCCCGATTGGAACTCCGCATAACCGACTGGTTCGCGCCGTCGGCGGCCGCAACGCTAACCGCACCGCGGCTGCAGCTGGGCGAGTCGATCGCTGCCGACGGCCTCGCCGTAGAGGCGTCTTTGAACGGCCGCGTAGTGCGTGTGGAGAAGGCGAGCCTGGGGGTGTTCGGAGGCCGGGTGGATCTCGAGCCGGCCTCCGCCGATCTGGGCCAAAGCCCGGTCGCGCTGATGGTGCGGGTGCGGGAGCTGGATCTGTCCCGGCTCCTGGCCACCCTGTCCCAACCGGGTCTGTCGGGCAGCGGCAGGGTCGGCGGCACCCTTCCCGTGCGGCTGTCCGCCGATTCGATCGAACTGGAGGAAGGCCGGTTGATGGGTGACGGGCCGGGCGTGTTCCGCTATCGGGGTCCCGCCGACGACGGCAGCCTGGCGTTCCGGGCCCTGCGCAACTTCGTCTATCGCCAGTTCCAGGCTCGGGCGGACTACCGGCCGAACGGCGACTATCGCATAGGGATCCGCCTGGAAGGACACAATCCGCAGGTGCTGGCCGGCCATCCGATCGCCTTCAACCTCAATTTGAGCGGCCAGTTGCCGGAACTGCTGCAAAAAGGCATTCTTGCCGGCGACTTCGAGCGGCCCGTGCTCGATCTGTACGAAAGCGCCAACGCCGCGCCAAAATCCCGCACGGAACGCGAACAACGCAAACCGCCGCCGGCGGACCGGAGAGACCGATGAAGTGGGGTCCTATCAAGATTGCCTGGATGTTGTGGGCTGCCGCCCACTTGCCGGGATGTACGCCGTCCGTCAAGGTCGAGGCGCCGGACAAGCCGATCGAGATCAACATGAACGTCAAGATCGAGCACGAGATTCGGCTCAAGGTGGAAAAAGACGTGGACGAGCTGATCGCCAACCGTAAGGGCCTGTTCTGAGTGGAGCGAACGATGGGAAACAATGGCTTGCTGTATGCTTTGGGCACGCTGGTGCTGGGTCTGGCTTTGATGGCCGGGCCCGCCGCCGGCGCCGGACTGGCCGAGGCCAAGGCCGCCGGCCAGGTGGGTGAGCGCATGGACGGTTACCTGGGCCTGGTGAACTCCAATGCCCCCGCCGAGGTGAAGGCGCTGGTGAACGACATCAACACCCAGCGCCGCATGGAATATCAGCGTATCGGGGCAAAGAACGGCGTGCCGGACGAGCAGGTGGCCCGGCTCACCGCGCGCAAGGTCATCGATCAGGCCGCCCCCGGCCAATATGTGGAAACTCCGTCGGGCTGGCAGCGGCGCTAATCCGGTTTTCCCATGACCTTTACCGACATGCTGCCGATCGCTCTGGCTCCCATGGTGGAGCGGCTGCTGGCGGCCGGCGCCACCCCCATCCTGGTGGGCGGTGCGGTGAGGGACCGGGTGCTGGGGTTGGATTCCAAGGACCTGGACATCGAGGTCTATGGACTGTCCGTGGAAACCCTGGCCGAAGTCCTGGCGCCTCTGGGCAGCGTCCACGCCGTCGGCAAATGCTTCGGGGTGTTGAAGCTGCGGCTGGGGGGCTATGAACTCGATATCTCCCTGCCCCGGCGGGAACGCAAGGTGAGCCAGGGCCATCGGGGTTTCGAGGTGGATTACGATCCCTCCATGACCTATGCGGAGGCGGCATCCCGGCGGGACTTCACCATCAATTCCATGGGCGTCGACCTGGCGACCCAGGAACTGCTGGATCCATGGGGCGGGCTGGCGGACTTGCACAGCGGCATCCTGCGCCACATCTCCGGCGCCTTCTCGGAAGACCCGCTGCGGGTGCTGCGGGCTTGCCAGTTCGCGGCTCGCTTCGGCTTCGCGATCGCTCCGGAGACGGTGGCCTTGTGCCGGTCGCTGCGAGGGGAGTTGCCGACGCTGTCGAGCGAACGGGTCTGGGGCGAGTTCCGCAAGCTCTTGCTCAAGGCCGAGCGGCCGTCGGTGGGGCTGCGGGCGCTGCAACAGACCGAGGCACTGACCCTGTTTCCTGAGCTGGCCGCGTTGCAGGGAGTTCCCCAAAACCCCCGCTATCACCCGGAAGGCGACGTCTGGGTCCACAATAACCTGGTCATCGATGCCTGCGCCGCCATCTGCCGCGACCAGGGCCTGGCGGACGACGAAGCCCTGGTGATCTTGCTCGCCGCCCTATGCCACGACTTCGGCAAACCCGCCACCACCCGGCTGGAGGACGGCGTCTGGCGCGCCATCGGCCATGAGGAAGCCGGCGAGGCGCCGACCCGCAGTTTCCTGAACCGCATCGGCTGTCCTCCGAGCTGGGTCGACGGCATCGTCGCCCTGGTGCGCGAACACACCCGGCCGCTGCGGCTGTGGGATCAGCAGAAGATCAAGCCGGTGTCCGACGGCGCGGTTCGGCGGCTGGCATTGAAAGTGCCGCTGCGGCGGCTCAATCTGGTCGCCTTGGCGGATTTCCGCGGGCGCACCTCGGCCGATGCCGGCGGACCTTGCGAGGCCGTGGACTGGCTGGCCACGCGCGCCGGCCAACTGGCCGTCGCCGACGCCGCGCCGCGGCCGTTGCTGCAAGGCCGCGACCTGCAACAGCTGGGCATCGCCCCCGGACCCGACATGGGCAAACTGCTGCGATCGGCCTTCGAGGCGCAGCTGGATGGCGAATATAATTGCCGCGAAGAAGGTCTTAACTGGCTGAGACAACAGTTGTCCCAACCGGCCCCGCACTAAAACCGTTCCGGAGTTCACCCCATGAGTATCAGGCTCGGACTGGCTCTAACCTTGTTGTCGCTAGCCATTCCCGTATCGGCCCAAGACAAGCCGGCTCAGCAGAAGAAAGCCGCTTCCCACCGCCATCCGCAGCAGCAGGGCAGCCATCAGGTTGCCCCCGGTGCCGCCGACGCCCATCTGCACCGGATGAGCTTTCAGGACTTGGTGGCGCGGTTCGAGGTGGCCGGCCGGGAAACCTGGCAGAAGCCTGAGGAGGTCATCGACCTATTGGGCGACATCCACGGCAAGACGGTGCTGGATCTGGGCGCCGGCACCGGCTATTTCAGTGTGCGTCTGGCCCGGCACGGCGCCAAGGTGATCGCGGCCGACATCGACAAGCGCTTCCTGGACTTCATCCAAGCCCGGGCCAAGGCGGAAGGTACCGACGGCGGACAGGTGGTGACCCGGCTGATCCCTTACGACAATCCCGGCCTGAGCGCGGCCGAGGTGGATGCCGTCCTGATGGTCGATGTGTATCACCACATCGAGAACCGGCCGGTCTATTTCGGCAAGCTGCGCAACGGGATGAAGCCCGGTGCAGCGCTGCTCATCGTCGACTTCCACCCCAACAAGAACAACCCGGAGGGGCCGCCGCCGGAACTGCGGATCGCCCCCAGGGACGTGGAAGCGGAACTGCGGAAGGCCGGCTTCACCCAATTCGACTGGAAAGAAGACTGGCTCGAGTACCAATACGTATTGATCGCCCGCTGAGCGGTCGCTCCGGCCACTACCGCGCGCTCCCCGATTCCCCCATGCGACAAAGAGTTGCTGTCGTCGCCGGGCGACGAACAACAATTACTCACAGAAGCTGTGGACAACTTTGTGGACGAAGGTGGCGCGACACCTGAAAATCCTGGGATCTCGTTAAATTGGTCACAAAATGGTCATCCACAACTATTTGATATACATCAAATAACCGCAACCCTTTGTTTTTCGTGGCTTGCAATCCTTCCCCCTTGGCGCCTGTGGAAAACTGTGGCAGTTGCCACAATCCCAAGCGCCTGAAAAAGCGCTGCTTGTGGGGCGACGTCAAGGCGCGACCAGACGGCCTTCCTTGAAGTCGCGGATGGCCTGGCCAATCTCCTCCTCGGTATTCATGACGAATGGACCACGCTGAACGACCGGCTCATGCAGAGGGCGTCCGGCGACCAGCAAGGCCTGCGCGGCCGTTTCGCCAACCAGACGGATGCCGTCGCGGTCTCCATCATTGGAGAAGATGGCCAGCTGAGCTTCCTCGACGAGCCTATCCCCGACCATGACCTCGCCCCGGTACACATAGAGGAAAGCGTTGAATTCCGGGGCCAACGGCTGTTCGAGGCGACAGCCGCCGGGCAGCACGACATCCAGCAGCAGCGGCTCCGTCACGGGCCGCTGGACGGCACCGGTCACCCCATGACTGCTGCCCGCGATCACCCGTACCGTGGTCCCTGCCGCAGTGACGAACATCGGGATCTCGCCGCGCTGGACATCCAGGTACCAGGGAGCACTCATCTTGTCCCGAGCCGGCAGATTCAGCCACAGCTGAAAGCCTTCCATGGCGCCGTTCTCCTGCTCCGGCATCTCCGAATGGACCACCCCGCGTCCAGCACTCATCCACTGGACCCCGCCGCTTTCGATGACGCCCTCGTGTCCGGCGCTGTCGCGATGCAGCATGCGGCCTGAAACCAGGTAGGTGATCGCCTCGAAACCGCGGTGGGGATGGTCGGGAAATCCGGCGATATAGTCATCCGGCCAATTGCTGCGGAACGCGTCCAGCATCAGGAAAGGATCGAGCCGTTGCTGCAGATCCTTGCCGATCACCCGCTTCAGTTTTACCCCCGCCCCGTCGGAAGTCTGTTCGCCGTAGCTCAAGTGCTCGACATGGCGGGGATGGGCAACCGGCGCAAAAGCTTCGCCGGTGCTTTCGGGCGTATTCATGTTCATCTCCCTGAGGTTGGGGGTCGGCGCAGTCTTCCTGTCTCGACACTACAGGTTTCCTGCACCGGGGGATGGCGCCGCAGCACCAATGTCCATGAGACCTGAAGGCCTCGAAGGGATATAATCTTACAATGGCACTCGACAATATCAACGCACTCATCATCGACATGGACGGCGTTCTCTGGGAAGGGGACCGGCCCATGCCGGGACTGGTGGAATTCTTCCAGACCCTGCGCTCCCGCCGGTTACCCTTCGTCCTGGCCACCAACAACGCCGCCCGGACCCCGCAACAATACGTCACCAAGCTGGCCCGCATGGGGGTGGAAGTCCCGCGCGAGGAGATCATCGGTTCCGGCCTGGCCGCCGCCATGTACCTCCATCACCATGCGCCGGAAGGCTCCAAAGTCTTCGCCATCGGCGAGGACGGGGTGACGGAAGCCTTGCAGGAGCGGGGTTTTCAGCTGGCCGGCTTGTACGAGAAAGACGCCGACTACGTGGTCTGCGGCATGGACCGGGGCATCTCCTGGGACAAACTGGCCACAGCGACCCTCAACATCCGCAATGGTGCCCGCTTCATCGCCACCAACACGGATACCACCCTCCCCACCGAACACGGCACCACCCACGGCAACGGCGCCATCGTGGCGGCCCTCATTGCCGCGGGCGGCGTGCAGCCCACCATCATCGGCAAGCCGGAACCCATCATGTACCAGATGGCCATGGAACGCCTGCAGGTGCCGCCGGAGCAGACCATCGCCATCGGCGACCGCCTGGAGACCGACATCCTGGGCGCCGTCCGCGCGGGCATCCGCAGCGTCATGGTGCTCACCGGCATCTCCTCCCGCGCCGACATCGAAGCCGCCGACTACGGCCCCACCTGGGTGATGGAGGATATCCGGGAGATTACGGCGGCGTTGGGGTAAGCGGCAGAGTCAGATCCAGTCGATGCCAATTAGGATTTTGCTAGCTAAGGCGTGAAAATCGGTATAAGCCGATTGGACGGCTGCAGTGTGCGCGCCGATGGCTCCGTCCGCTGGCTTTAGAAAAAACATTGGCTTACGCACTTCCTGGGCCATCGGAACGAGGCTGTGATAATGCTTCAACATCGCCAGGCACTCCGGATCGTCCTTGATGGCCGGTGCAGTATTTACAGCCAATTCGTGTATGCTACGGCGGTACTCTAGGGGTATCTGGTTTAGCCAGCGATCATAGGCCTTGATAGGACGTGACAGCCGGACCCCGTGCTGTTGGGCGACGTACCCGAGGGGCGTCATGTTGCCCAAAGGCAGTTCAAAACTGGCGTCAGTCCAGTTGGCAAGCCTCTTCCCCCATCCAGCCCGCCAGCCTCTCAAGGTCGGACCGAGATTGCGCAGGCCGGTAAGGGAATACAGATCCGCCGCCAGCGGTATGACCACGTAGTCGGAAGCGATCAATGCAGACCGGTTGATAGCGCCCAAGTGCGGCCCCACGTCGGCCAGGATCAGATCGGCATCGCACCCCGCAGCGGCATCCTGCGCCACCCGCCAGAATGCAGTCAACACGCGGAACGGACGTTCCAGGTTGGCATCTCCCAAGCCCTTGGGCCACTGTTCGGAGAGTTGGTCCTCGAAACCTGACAAGGCTAAATCGCCCGGCAATACGTGTAGGCGCGAGGAAATCGGAACCGTCCGGCCCGGCAGGACATCACCGACTTTCAACAGGGGCTGCAGGCACCGGAAAATGGTGTTCGGCGTCGCGTCGTCCTCCCAGATTTCAACCAGCTTTTCTTCATCCAGAAAAGCCGCCGTCAGGTTCGCTTGCGGATCGAGGTCGACGGCTAACACCCGACATCCCAATTCGCCAAACATCCACGACAGGTGATAAACCAGGGAGGTCTTGCCAACCCCTCCCTTGTTGTTGAAAAACGTGAGGACCGGAATGCTCACAGGGCTTTCCGCACGGTGACCAGAACCAGGTTGTCCTCGGGCACGAATTCGGCGGGCGGGTTGCCGTTGTCCGCCAATGCTCTCTGGGCGGTCTGGATACCCACTCCGAAGCGCTGTACGAAGCCCAGGACGCGCATGGCCTCGGCGATGTTGGGATTGCGGTAGTCGGTATAGCCGGGTTGCCCGAAGTTCTGCCGGGTGACGATGCCGAAGGGACCGCCGGGGTTGGTGATCTCGATGCGGTCGTTGAACCAGGTGATGCGAACCGGCGCGTTGGTTGCCTCGTAGCTGCGGTGCATGAGGGCGTTGCGCGCCAACTGCTGCAGCGCTGGAAGGGGGTAATCGGGATGCCGCCTTTCGACGGACCCGGAGGTGATATCCACCGCGGTCTGGATGTGGGCTTCCAGCTTGTCGTCCAGTCGCAGCAGCATTTGTCCCAAGGGACCGTCGATCACCTCCTCGTCCTTGATCGGGTCGGCCAGATTGTCGCCGTCGATGCGCAGAAATTGGATGTACTGGCAGGGAATCAGGTCGCGGGTGCGGTGGCTGAGCACAATACAACCCAATACGGTCGGTACGGGGTTGTCCATCCCGTCGATCATGCGACAGGCCGCCAGGTGCTCCGCGTAGCTGCGTTCGTTGGCCGCCAGCGCGTCTGGGGCGACGGCGGAAGGCAGGTATTCGGTTTCGAACAGCGTCCGGTTCAGGTCGGCCAACGTGGCAAACGACACCGGCTGCAGGTCGAAGGGCAAATCGCGGTGGCGCCGCTTTTCGTTGAGGATGCGCTCGTCCTGAGCATTGGCGATGCCTTTCCTTGGGCCGACCCGAATCAGAACCCGGCCCTTGTAGCGGACCGGCGGTGCATCGGCAGGCTGTACCGTGATTACGGCGACTTCGGCACCGCGAAGGGTGCGCTTGTCCACGGTCATCGCCGGTTGGGGCAGGATATTGCCGTCGGAACGCATGTCCGCCAGTTGTTTCAGCAGTTCGTCGGTGATGGCCAGTCCCGACGGTGTGCCGTCCTTGTCTTTCACCCCGACCAGGACGATGCCCGGCCGCCGATGGTTTGGCAGGTCGTTAGCGAAGGCACAGATGGCCTCCCGTATCTTCTCGGGCGCATCTCCTTTCAGCGATTCCTTCCGTTCTACCCGGTCCGACTCGAGGTCGGTGAGCAGAGCCTCCAACTCGGCGTCGGTCAGTTTCACCACCAAACTCTCCGTCGTCGGCGTTGGCTACTTCTTGATATACAAATCCGTAATAGACCCCTCGATCATCTCCGCCGCGAAGGCGAAGGTTTCCGACAAGGTCGGATGGGGATGGATGGTGAGGGCGACGTCTTCCACGTCGGCGCCCATTTCCAGGGCCAGCACCGCTTCGGCGATGAGTTCGCCGGCGTTGGGGCCGACCATGCCGGCGCCGAGGATGCGCTTGCTGGCCTTGTCGACGATGAGCTTGGTCAGCCCTTCGCGGCGGCCGATGCCCAGCGCCCGGCCGCTGGCGGCCCAGGGGAACACGGCTTTTTCGTAGTCGACGCCCTGTTCCTTGGCCTGGGTCTCGCTCAGGCCCATCCAGGCCAGTTCCGGGTCGGTATAGGCCACCGAGGGGATGGTCAGGGCTTGGAAGGCGGCGGGGTGGCCGGCGATGACTTCGGCGGCGACCTTGGCCTCGTGGGTGGCCTTGTGGGCCAGCATGGGGTTGCCGACGATGTCGCCGATGGCGTAGATGTGAGAGACGTTGGTGCGCTGGCGGTTGTCCACCGGAATGAAGCCGGCTTGGTCGACCGTCACGCCGGCCGCTTCCGCGCCGATCAGCTTGCCGTTGGGACGGCGCCCCACCGCCACCAGTACCCGGTCGAACAGCTCCGGTTCCGGTGCGCCTTCGCCGTCGAAGGTGACTTTGAGGCCTTCAGTCTGAGCATCGATCTTGCTGACCTTGGTCTTCAGCAGGACCTTTTCGTATTGCTTCGCTACCCGCTGGTGCAACGGTTTCACCAGGTCGGGATCGCAGCCGGGCACCAGCTGGTCCATCAGTTCCACCACGCTGATCCTGGAACCCAGCGCGTGGTAGACATTGGCCATTTCCAGGCCGATGATGCCGCCGCCGATGATCAGCAAACGTCCGGGGATGTCGGCCAGGGCCAGGGCGTCGGTGGAATCCATCAGACGCGGGTCTTCCCAGGGGAAGCCGGGGATCTTGGCGGGCTTGGAGCCGGCGGCGATGATGGCGTTATCGAAGCTGACCGTCTTGTCGCCGTCGGCGGTGGCGATTTTCAGGCTGTTGCTGGATGCGAAGCTGCCCTCGCCGGTGATCACGGTCACGTTGCGTTGCTTGGCCAGGCCGGCCAGCCCGGTGGTCAGGGTCTTCACCACCCGGTTCTTCCAGTCGCGGATCTTCTCCAGATCAAGTTCCGGCTTGCCGAACTTCACCCCGAAACCGGCCACTTCATCCGCCTCATGAATCACCAGGGCCAGGTGCAGCAGGGCCTTGGAGGGAATGCAACCGACGTTGAGGCAGACCCCGCCCAGAACCGGGTGGCGCTCCACCAGGACGACCTTCTTGCCCAGGTCGGCGGCGCGGAAGGCGGCGGTGTAGCCACCGGGGCCGCCGCCCAGGACGAGGACTTCGGCGTGGATGTCTGCTGTGCTCATGGGGATGCTCTCGAAGCTTTGGGTTAATCGATGCCCAGGTTGGGGCGGGCACGGGGCGGGGCCGGTTCCACATCCTCGAAGATGTCGGCCAGGGAAACGGTCAGGCCGATGCTGGCGAATTCCACCGAGCCGCCTTTATCCGCAGGATACAGCACCCAATGGCCGGTTTCGTCGCGGCGAAATAGGTCCACGGTCAACAGGCCCGGGTCGATGAGGGCGTACTCCCGCAGGGTCTCGATCTTGCGATAGGCCGCGAACTTGCTGCCGCGGTCGTAGCCCGCCGTCGACGGGGACAGGACTTCCACGATCAGGCTGGGATGGGACTTGTGGTAATCGGTCTCGCGGTCTCGGGGATCGCAGGTGACGAAGACGTCGGGATAGAAGGTCGCGTCGTCGGCCACCTGCAGCTTCATGTCGGAGATGTAGATCCGGCAGGGTTTGCCGCGCAGATGGGTTTTGCACAGAGCGGCGACATTCAGGGTCACGGTCACATGGGCATCCCGCGCCCCGGTCATGGCGTAGACGTCGTACACCCTCCCGTCGAGGAACTCGTGCTTGGTTTCCTGCCGGGCTTCCCAATCCAGGTATTCCTGGCGGGTCATGATCTTGATCTCGGCGGCGCTCATGCGTGTACCTTTCGGTGGGTTACGGTACGCTCAAAGACTTACGCAAGGATCCGATGTTACCTGATCCGCACCTAACCCACCCTACCACAACGCATCGTAGGGTGGGTTAGGCGGGCAACCGGGAATTTTTTCATGCTGGGAAAAACCTCTGCGCCCGCCGTAACCCACCGAACACCAACCGGTTTAGAGCAACAACCGCCGCAGGTCCCCCAGCGCCTTGGCCAAAAAGGCGCAGAACCGCGCTGCCTCGGCGCCGTCGATCACCCGATGGTCGAAGGACAGGCACAGGGGCAGCATCAGCCGCGGCTGCCACTCTCCGTCGAGATATTGCGGCTTGGTCTGGGCCTTGCTGACCCCCAGGATCGCCACTTCCGGCGCGTTGATGATGGGGGTGAAGCCGGTGGAGCCGATGCCGCCCAGGCTGGAGATGGTGAAGGTGCCACCCATCAGATCAGGAGTCCGGAGCTTCTTGCCGCGGGCTTTCTCGCCCAGTTCCGTCAGTTCTTTTGCGAGCTGGAACAGGCCCTTGCCATCGGCGTCCTTGAGCGGCGGCACCACCAGGCCGTCGGCGGTGTCGATGGCGATGCCGATGTGGTAGTAGCGCTTGAGGATCAGCTCCTCGCCGCCGGCGCTGAGCGAGGCATTGAACTGGGGATAGGCCTTCAGCGTCGCGATCACCGCCCGGATCAGGAAAGGCAGCAGGGTCAGCTTGACGCCCTGTTTGTCCGCCTCGGCCTTGAGGGAGACGCGGAAGGCTTCCAGTTCGGTGATGTCGGCCTCTTCCTGCAGGGTGACATGGGGAATGCTGACCCAGTTGCGGTGCAGGTTGGCGGCGGTCAACTTCTTGATGCGCGACAGGGTTGAGGCTTCGATGGGGCCGTACTGGGCGAAATCCACATCCGGCAGCGGCGGGAAACCGAAGTTCAGGCCGCCGCTCGGCTCGGGAGCCGTCAACCGCGCCTTGATGTAGTTCTGCACGTCCTCCTTGAGGATGCGGCCCTTGGGCCCGGTTCCCTTGATCCTGGCGACGTCGGCACCCAGTTCTCGGGCGAAGCGGCGTACCGAGGGACTGGCATGGGCGGAAGCGCCCGCGGCCGGTTCCGGGATGGGCGGTGACGCCAGCGGCGCAGCCTTTTCGGCCACCGGAGCGACGGGAGCCACCGCTGCAGGTGCCGCTGGCGGCGGTGGCTCGACGGCGGCAGGGACCGGGGCGGCAGCGGCGCCGGCCTCGTCCACCACCAGGGTGAGGATGGCCGAACCCTGGCTCACCTTGTCGCCCACCTTGACCTTGAGTTCCTTCACCGTACCGGCCTGGGGCGCGGGGATCTCCATGGCCGCCTTGTCGCTCTCCAGGGTGATCAGCGACTCTTCTTTCTTGATGATGTCGCCCGGCTGGATCAGCACTTCGATGATGGCCACGTCCTTGAAGCCGCCGATATCCGGTACGGTGATGATGGTTTCGGTCGCCATGCTTCGGGTCCTCACGCGCCTACCGGATTGGGTTTTTCAGGATCGATGCCGTATTTCTGGATCGCCTCGCTGACTTTGACGGCGGGCAAATCGCCGGTATCGGCCAGGGCCTTGAGGGCGGCCACCGCGATGTAGAACCGGTCCACCTCGAAGAAGCGCCGCAGCTCGGAACGGCGGTCGCTGCGGCCGAAGCCGTCGGTGCCCAGGCTGGTATAGGGTTTGTTGCCGAGGTACGGGCGGATCTGCTCGGCCACCGCACGGATGTAGTCGGTGGCCGCCACGATGGGGCCCTTGGTGCCGGACAAACACTGGTGGACATAGCTGACCCGCGGCGGCTGTTCCGGATGCAGGCGGTTCCAGCGCTCCCGCTCCATGCCGTCGCGGTGCAATTCGCTGAAGCTGGTGACGCTCCAGACGTTGGCCTTGATGCCGAAGTCCTTGGCCAACAGTTCCGCCGCAGCCTCGGTCTCGCGCAGGATGGCGCCGCTGCCCAGCAGTTGGATGGCGGCCTTTTTGCCTTGCTCCTTCAGACAATACAGTCCCTTGACGATGCCTTCCGCCGCGCCCTTGGGCATCTCTGGGTGGGCGTGGTTTTCGTTCATCACGGTGACGTAGTAGAAGACGTTATGGCCTTCCTGGTACATCCGCTTGAGGCCGTCCTGCACGATCACCGCCAACTCGTAGGCGTAGGCGGGGTCGTAGGCCACGCAGTTGGGGATGAAGGACATGGCCATGTGGCTATGTCCGTCCTGGTGCTGCAGTCCTTCGCCCGCAAGGGTGGTGCGCCCGGCGGTGCCGCCCAACAGGAAGCCGCGCGCCTGCATGTCGCCGGCCGCCCACATCAGGTCCCCCACCCGCTGGAAGCCGAACATGGAGTAGTAGATGTAGAACGGGATCATCTGCACGTTGTGGTTGGTGTAGGCGGTCCCGGCGGCGATCCACGACGACATGGCACCGGATTCGGAGATGCCCTCCTCCAGAATCTGGCCGCTCTTGTCCTCGCGGTAGTACATGATCTGGTCGGCGTCTTCCGGGGTGTAGAGCTGGCCCACCGAGGAATAGATGGCGTACTGGCGGAACAGGCCGTCCATGCCGAAGGTGCGGGCCTCGTCGGCGACGATGGGTACCACGTATTTGCCGATCTTCTTGTCGCGCAGCAGCGCGGTGAGGATGCGGACGAAGGCCATGGTGGTGGACTGGTCGCGCTCGCTGGCCTTGAGCAGGCCCTCGAACACGGTCAGGTCGGGCACCTGCAGCAGCGGGGCCTCCTTGCGGCGCGCCGGGAGATAACCGCCCAGCACCTTGCGGCGCTCGTGCAGGTATTTCATCTCCGGGCTGTCGTCGGCCGGCTTGTAGAAAGGGGCTTCGGCCACCTGGTCGTCGGGGACGGGAATCTTGAAGCGGTCGCGGAAGTGCTTGAGGGAATCCACGTCCATTTTCTTGGCCTGATGGGCGCCCATCAGGCCCTCGCCGGCGCGGCCCATGCCGTAGCCCTTGACGGTCTTGGCCAGGATCACGGTGGGCTGGCCCGGGTGGTGGAAGGCGGCGTGGAAAGCGGCATAGACCTTGTGGGCGTCATGGCCGCCGCGGCTCAGCCGGTAGATTTCGTCATCGGACATGTGGGCGACCATCTCCCGCAATTCAGGATACTTGCCGAAGAAATGCTCGCGGGTATAGGCGCCGCCCTTGGCCTTGTAGTTCTGATATTCGCCGTCGACCGCCTCTTCCATGCGCTTCTGCAGCAGGCCCTTGGAATCGCGAGCCAGCAGTGCGTCCCAGTGGGAGCCCCAGATCACCTTGATGACGTTCCAGCCTGCGCCGCGGAATGCGCCTTCCAGTTCCTGGATGATCTTGCCGTCGCCGCGCACCGGCCCGTCCAGCCGCTGCAGGTTGCAGTTGACCACGAAGATCAGATTGTCCAGCTTCTCCCGCCCGGCCAGGCCGATGGCGCCCATGGATTCCGGCTCGTCCATCTCGCCGTCGCCCATGAAGGCCCACACCTTGCGGCCGGCGGTCTGGAGGATGCCGCGGTCCTGCAGGTATTTCATGAAGCGGGCCTGGTAGATGGCCATGATGGGCCCCAGGCCCATGGACACCGTGGGGAACTGCCAGAAGTCCGGCATCAGCCAGGGATGGGGATAGGACGACAGGCCGTCGCCGTCCACTTCCTGGCGAAATCGGCACAGCTGGTCTTCCGTCAGCCGGCCCTCCAGATAGGCACGGGCGTAAATGCCGGGCGCCGAATGGCCCTGGAAGAACACCAGGTCGCCGCCGTGATCCTTGCCGGGAGCCCGGAAGAAGTGGTTGAAGCCGACGTCGTAGAGGGTGGCGGACGAGGCGAAGCTGGCGATGTGGCCGCCGTATTCCGAGGAGACCTTGTTGGCCTTGACCACCATGGCCATGGCGTTCCAGCGGATCCACGAGCGGATGCGGTATTCGATCTCCGGATCACCCGGCATCGGCGCCTGCCGGTGGGGCGGGATGGTGTTGATATAGGCGGTGTTGGCCGAATACGGCAGGTTGATGCCGGAGCGGCGCGCCTGGTCCACCAGCCTCTCGATCAGATAGTGGGCGCGCTCCACGCCTTCGTTTTCGATGACTGCTTCGAGGGCGTCCAGCCATTCCCGGGTTTCGGTCGGGTCGAGGTCGTCGCTACCGGGGTAGGCAACGGAGGGCACAGCGCTCATAAACACAATTCCAAGGCTAGGGGGTCGGATTCAGGAGCGCGATTATAGCCACTAGGGTTTCCTCGCCCAACCTTTGTTTGGCGGCGATCGCGAAATTGCGCCGGGCGGTCTGCTGCGGGGTCAGCCGGCCTCGAACAGAACGCCGAATCGACGCGCCGCGGTTTCGGGGTCGGCGGTTCCGAACACCCCGTCGATCACCGCCAGCAGATCGGCTCCCGCCTGCAGCAGCGCTACGCCGTTGCCGGAGGTGATGCCACCGATGACGACGATGGGAATGTCCAGCAGCGTGCGGGCTGTGGCCAGAGTCTGCAAACGGGCTGGCGGCGCATGAGGCTTGGTGCGGGAAGGGAAGAAGCGGCCGAACGCCACGTAATCGGCGCCTTCCCGGCGCGCCTCGATGGCCCGTTGCGGCGAGTCGTAGCAGGAGATGCCGACCACAACGCCGGGCGCCAGCCGGAGCCGTGCGGCGGCGGCGGATGCGTCCTCGCGGCCCAGGTGGACACCGTCGGCCGCCAATGCGGCAGCCAGTTCCAAGTCGTCGTTGACGATGAAGGGCACACCGGCTTGCCGGCAAGCCTCCCGCAGGGCGGGAGCCTCGTTCCGGCGCCGCTGCGGCGACTTGCAGCGGTACTGCAGCACCGCCGCGCCACCGCGCAGCACGGCAGTCACCGCATCGAGCAGGGCTTGCGGGGAACGCCCGTCATCCGGGGTGACGGCATAGAGCCCGCGCCGGGGAAACGGCAGCGGGCCGCTGGCGGCCTGGGTCAATGCCAGCCGCCGTACTGCTTGGTGGGATCGCCCTTGAAACTCTGGGAAGTCGCGCCGCTCCCGCTGCCGCCACCGGAATCGCAGCCTGCCGTCAGGCTCAGGGCAAGAATCAAGGCGAGCCGGATCGGATTCATGGCACATCCTCCACGGTCACCCGATGGAACAGCGCGACCTGGCGGCGCTTGAACAACCAGAATCCGGCCACCATGGACAGGGTGAAGGCGATTGCCGGCAGCCCGCCGCCGGAGACTGCGACGATGCCGGTGCCGGGGCAATAGCCGGACAAGCCCCAGCCGATGCCGAACAGGGCCGAACCCGCCACCAGTTCGCGATCGAGCCCCCCGTGCGGGGGCAAATGGAAGCGCGCCGACCACAGCGGCCGGGGCAGCCTCAACAGCCATTGGCAGGCCGGCAGGTTGACCCCGATGGCGCCGGCCATCACCGCCATCAGCGCGGGATTCCAGTCGCCGCCCACGTCAAGGAAGCCCAGCACCACCGCCGGCTGGGTCATGCCCGACAGGCCCAGTCCGAGGGCGAACAGCAGCCCGGCGAGAAAGGCGGCCAGATGGGTCCTGTTCATGGCTGGCCTCCCAGCCGTTTCATGACGGCGACCGTACCCATGCTGGTCGCCATGAATACGGCCGTCGCCACCGCCGATCGCAGCGACAGACGGCTGAGGCCGCAGATGCCGTGGCCGCTGGGACAGCCAGCGCCGAGCCGGGCGCCGTAGCCCACCGCCAAGCCGGATGCCAGGTAGAGCCACAGTGGCTGCGCCGGCTGCAGCTGCAAGCGCTCCGGCGCCAGCCAGGCCAGCAGCGCCCCGCCGCTGACCATGCCCGCCAGCAATGCCCAGCGCCAACCACGATCCGGTGTCTCCGGGTCGATGGCGGCGGCGGCGATGCCGCTCACTCCGAAAATACGGCCGTTCAGCCCCAGCAGCAGGGCCGCAGCCAATCCGATCAAGCCGCCGCCGGCGAGGGCGGTCGTCAACGCAAGTGCAGTCGTGGTCATCGCGGTGTGGTCAGGCGTAAGGGGCGCCATCCGTTGCCGGTCGATTCCCTGGGGGCGGGATATACGTTAACAGAAGAAGTACCCGACCGGAACGATCGGTTGTTCCGTCCCGACCGGGAACGCCCATCCACCTCCTATACTCTTACCCTGACGCGGCACCGGACTACGGCGAAGCGGCAGCGTGCGGCTGCCCGGGGCAACCGGATTCCGTGAGCACGATCTGAACCAGAGGGATAGGAGGCAGTACGGCAATGTCCCACGACCGGGTCTCGAACACGGCCGATGATTCACCGGTGGTCTACATCATCGACGACGACGCGTGCATCCGGGCGATCGTGTCGGACGTGCTGGGATCGGAGGGCATCCATACGGAGGCCTTTGCCTCGGCGCTGGAATTCCTGCCGCGCTGTTCCCCGCTCATGCGCGGCTGCCTGCTGCTGGACATGGAACTTCCCGAGATATCGGGGCTGGAACTGCAAAGGCGGATGGTCGAAAGCGGTATCGATCTGCCCATCGTCTTCTTCACCGGGCACGGCGATGTCAGCTCCTCTTCGCTGGCGTTCCGCTCCGGTGCCGTCGATTTTCTGGAGAAGCCGACCGACACGGAGACTTTGATCACCCGGATTCGCGAGGCACTGGCCATGGACAGGGAGAAATGGCACCACCGGCGGCGCCACGCCCTGTTGGCGGAGCGGTTCGGACGGCTGACGGGACGCGAGCGGGAAGTCGCAGAACTGGTGGTGACAGGCTATTCGACCAAGGAAATCGCCCGCCTGTTACGAATCAGCAATCGAACCATCGACGTTTATCGGGCGCGCATCATGGAAAAAACCGATGCCAAGTCCCTGGCCGATCTGATCTCCATGTACTTCGAACTGTATCCTGACGGCCAGGGATCGGCGGGTTAGCCGGTCAGACCACCCCGTAGATCTTGGCGGCGTAGGTCGGTTCTTCGACGCCCTCGATCAGCTTGTCGACATATTGCTCGGCCTTCAGCCGTTCGGGTTGGCTGAGGTCGGGGTAGAGCTCGCGGTAAATGGCATTGAAGCGGAAGATCTCCGACAGTCCATAGGGCCTTTCGATGGCTGCGAAGAAGTTCTCCAGCACCTGCAGCTTGTTGTCCATGGGGATCAGTACCTGCAGGACCGGCGCGCGGGAACATCCGGGAATCACCGCATAACGGTTGCCGGCCAGGCAGGCCTCGCTCAGCCGTTCCAGCTTGCCGGCGAGGCGATGGTCGTCCAGCAGGTCGCGGAACCTGGCGACGGCGTCCGTCAGTCCCGCCGGAGACTGTTTGCCACCGAGCCGCACGAAACCGGCCATGGCCAAAGAATCCGCCACCCCGTCGGCGACGCCCTCGTCGCTCAAGCCGAACCAGCGCTGCAGGAAATACGCCCGCATCAGGGTTTCCAGGGAGTAGTCCAGGTGGACCATCAATTCGCTCACGAACAAGGGCCTGACCGTCTCGTTCAGCGCCGACCATGGCATGATTTCATCCAGTGTGGCGAGGAAGCGGCCCCTCTGAGTATCCGGTGCGGATTCCACCCGGCCGAACACGTCGGCCTTCTGCTCCATCGACCTAAACTGCAATGCGGCGCGAATCATCGGGTACCTCCGCAAGCATCGGATCAGACCGCGAAGGTCATGTGATTGACGGTAATCGGACGGCAAGCCTCCAGGCAGGGCACTGGGCAGTGTGAAAGGCATCAGCCGGACCGGAAGCTGCTCCTTCGACTTCCGGCAGCGGACGCACAGGTTAAGGGGGAGGAATGACGTGCGTAATTCGTGTGATTACCTATGGGAAATCACCCAATTGCGCGGGCGGCCGGAATCGCGGCCGTTTCAGCCGGGCAGCCGGCGGGCCGCCAGCAGGGTGATGTCGTCGAATTGCGGTTCGCCTTGGCGAAATTCCACCAAGGTGTGCAGGATCGATAGGCACAAGGTCTCGGCCGTCTGCCCGGAGGCTTTCCGGACGGACTGTTCCAGACGGAGGGCGTCGAAGTGGTCGCCGCTCCGGTCGGTCCCGTCGGTCACCCCGTCGCTATAGAGCAGCAACAGGTCGCCGGGCTTGAGTTCCAGGCTGTTTTCGTCGAGTACCGGGTGGTCCATGATTCCCAACGGCATGCCGTCCTGCAGCGGGGCGAAGCGGATCTTGCCCGATCCCTCCGCCACCATGGGCAGTTCGTGGCCGGCGCGGGCATAGTCCCAACGGCCTGTGGGCCCGTGTTGAATGCCGTAGATGACGGTGGCGAACAAGCCGCTGTCGCTCATGTCCAGCAGCAGCCGGTTGACCCGCCGCAACACCTCGCCCGGCGGCACGTCGGCGCGCGCGCTGGCACGCAGCAGGGCATAGGTCTGGGCCATGAAGATCGCCGCCGGTATCCCCTTGCCCATGACGTCGCCGATCACCAGCGCCAGCCGCTCCCGGTCGAGCGGGAACCAGCCGAAGAAATCGCCGCCGACGGCCCGCGCCGGGCTCATCAGGCCGCCGAAGTCGTAACCGGGAAACTCCGGCGGGCGGGCCGGAAGTATGCTGCGCTGGATGTCGCGAGCCAGCAGCAGCTCCCGCTCCAGGGCCTGTTTCTCGACCAGTTCGTCCTGGGCGGCCTTGATTTCGTCATAGGCGCGCTGCAACTGCCGGTTCTTGTCCGACAGGGTCGCCACCAACCCGTCGCGCGCCGCGGTCAGCCGGGCGCTCAGCAGATTCGCCAATTGGCAGGAAAACGACGGATTGCGCTCGACCAGAGCGCGGAATTCCACCATGGGTATGCGCAGCAGCCGGGCCGGGCCGATGGCGCGCACCGTGGCGGTCCGCAGACCGTTGGGATTGAGCAGGCCCATCTCGCCGATGAACTCGCCGCGGCCGGAAAGGCCTACCATGGAAGCCTCGGGAGTACCCAGGGCCTTCAGCACTTCCAGCTGTCCGGCCAGCACCAGGTAGCAGTCGCCGCTGGGGTCTCCCTCCCGGAACAGTTCGTCGCCCGCCCCAAGCTCGCAAAGCGCGGCGGCACGGGCCAGCCGCTCCCTGGCTTCGACCGGAAGGCAGGCCAGCAGCGGCGCGTTCACCAGTTCGCCGGCAAAGGATTCAGTCATCGGGGCACCAGGATGGACAAGGGGCGGGTGGCGGCCACTATAGCCTATCGGATCACTCCGGCCAGGATAGTTCAGCCGGCCTTACAACCGGAACGCCGGTCTGCAATGTCCACTCTAACCGTGTGGACTGATTCACCCACCCGCACCGCCGTTTTCGGCGAAGGGACTGCCGCAACGCGTGCCACGACCGGGTATGACCCGGGAGGCCGTCATGCCGAACCGAATGTTGCCGTTGCCGCCGGCACCCTGGACTCACCGCCCCCTGCCGGGGAGCTCCCATCACCCTCGCGGACGCCGCCTGCTGCAGTTCGCGCTATTGTTTCTCCTGATGCTTTTGGTCTACGGAGGACTCGGCTTGACCCCTGCCACCCCCGATTACGACGCTGCCCGCGCAGACATGGTGCGCTGGCAGTTCGGCCCGCCCCGCCAGGCCGTCACCCATCCCGGCGTGTTGCGCTCCATGGCCACGGTGCCGCGGCACGAGTTCGTGCCCGAAGCCTTGCGGGATGCCGCCTACGACGACCGGCCCTTGCCCATCGGTCACGGCCAGACCATTTCCCAGCCCTATGTGGTCGCCTTCATGACCGAGAAGCTCGGTCCCAAGCCGACCGACCGGGTGCTGGAGATCGGCACCGGCTCCGGTTACCAGGCAGCGGTCCTGTCCGGCCTGGTGGCGCAGGTATTCAGCATCGAGATCGTCGCGCCGCTGGCGCAACGGGCCCAGGCCGACCTGGCCCGGCTCGGCTACCGCAACGTCAGCGTCAGGCAGGGCGACGGTTACCAGGGCTGGCCCGAAGAGGCGCCGTTCGATGCGGTGATCGTCACCGCGGCACCGGATCACGTCCCGCAACCCCTGATCGACCAGCTCAAGGAGGGCGGCCGCATGATCGTTCCCGTGGGGATGGCGGGCGACCAGACCCTTTATCTGTTCACCAAGCGGGCCGGCGGGCTGGAGCGCCAAGCGGTGCTGCCGGTCCTGTTCGTCCCCATGACCGGTCCCGGCGTGGAACGGGGCCCGTGACGGAAGTCGCCGGCGAAAGGCGGCTCGGGCTGTTCTCCGCCACCGCCCTGGTGGTGGCCAGCATGGTGGGAACCGGTGTATTCACCACCAGCGGTTTGCTGCTGGCCGACCTGGGCCGGCCAGGGCCGGTGCTGCTGGCCTGGCTGCTGGGCGGCGTGCTGGCGACCTGCGGCGCCTTGAGCTACGGTGCCCTGGCGCGCCGCTTGCCGGAATCCGGCGGAGAATACCTGTTCCTGAGCCGCACCCTGCACCCGGCGGCGGGCAACATCGCCGGCTGGATCTCCCTGCTGGTGGGATTTTCCGCGCCGCTGGCCGCCGCGGCGTACGGATTCGGCGAATACCTCAAGCACTGGTTCCCCGCGTCCGCGCCCCAGTGGCCGGCTACCTGGCTGCTGTGCGGCTTTGCCCTGATCCACGGCTGGGACGCCCGCAAAGGCGCCTGGCTGCAAAACTTCACGGTGGTTCTCAAGATTGCCCTGATGGTGGCCTTCATCGGCTTCGCCCTACCCCGGCTGCCGCAGCAGCCCCCGGTAGCCGCCGCGCCGGGCGGTGCCGGAAGTTTCGCGCTCGCCTTGGTGTGGGTGTCGTTCAGCTATTCCGGCTGGAATGCGGCGGTCTACGTGGCCGGCGAAGTGCGCGACCCGCGCCGCAACCTGCCGCTGGCCCTGCTGCTCGGCACCGGTCTGGTCACCCTGCTGTATCTGGCGCTCAACGCCACCCTGCTGGCGGCGGCCGCACCGGCCGAACTGGCCGGCAAGATCGAGGTCGCCCGGCTGGCGGCCCTGGCTCTGGGCGGTCCCGCCTGGGCCGATGCGGTCTCGGTGCTGGTAGCCCTGGCCCTGGCGACCACGGTGTCGGCCATGATGATGGCGGGTCCCAGAGTCTATGCGCAGATGGCGCGCGACGGTTGCCTGCCGGCCTGGCTCGCCGGCGGCGCAGGCGCGCCGGCGGCGGCGGTGGCCCTGCAATGGGGGGTGTCGTTGCTGCTGCTGTGGACCGCCGCCTTCGACAGCCTGCTGACCTACATCGGATTCACCCTGAGCCTTTCCAGCGCCGCCACGGTGATCGGGCTGATACGCCTCAAGCGGCGGGAAGGCGGGGACTTTGCCGTACCGGGTTGGCCCTGGGTACCGGGCCTGTTTCTGCTGGGGGTGATCTGGATGGCGCTGGCGATGGTCCTGCGGCAGCCGGTGGAAAGCCTGTGGGGATTAGCGAGCTGCGGGATCGGCTGGGTTTCCTGGCGCTGGAGCCGGTGGCGGCGGAATGGGCGTTGGGAAAGATCGAAAGGGGGTTAAGTCTTCGGACCTTGCGTTATCCTATGTGGGTCAAATCCTTGCGGGGCTTTCCATGAGCGGTTGCTGCAACGACGATTGTTCCCTCGAGCACTTGCGCGGGAAGCAACGTGGAACACTCCAGGCCGTCCTGGCCATCAACGCCGTGATGTTCTTTGTCATCGTGGCTGCCGCCTTCCATGCCAAGTCTTCCGCCCTGCTGTCGGACAGTCTCGACAATCTCGGCGATGCTCTGACCTATGGCTTGAGCCTCCATGCGGTATCGAGAGGCGCCAGAGCCAAAGCCAAGGTTGCACTGTTTAAGGGGGCACTCATCCTCCTCGCGGCGATGGCCGTCGTCGCACAAATCGGCTCGAAACTCTTATCGCCTGTCGTGCCCGCCTTCGACGAGATGGGAATATTTAGCCTCACAGGCCTGATGGCCAACTCCGTCTGTCTGTTTCTCCTTTGGCGCCACCGAAATGAAGACGTCAACATGAGCTCGGTTTGGGAATGCTCCCGCAACGACATCGCATCGAATCTTTCCGTTTTCCTTGCCGCCGGTGCGGTGTGGCTCACCGGCTCGGGGTGGCCGGATATCTTCGTCGCCTCCTGCCTGGTGCTGCTGCTGATGCGGTCTGCCATTCACGTCATTTCGTCCTCACGGACCGAGCTTGCCGCGGTGACCTGAGCGCTGGTCCTCCCCCCGCGAACTGTGGTTGCCGGTTCCGGCCTACGCAAAGATCAATCCGGCTCCCCGTCAGGCCTTCTCCGTCCTATCCACCCGCCGATCAGCAGCGCCGCCAAGCCGGCCCACAGCAGCGACGGCACCAGATAGAACCAGCGCTGGTAGAAGGTCGGCGGCGGATCGCGCAGGTAGGGCACGTCGTATACCCCGGCCCATTCGGTGCCGATGGGGGAGCGCTGCAGGACCTGGCCGGAGGCCAGAGCCACCGTGGAGATGCCGGTGTTGGTGACCCGCAACACCGGGCGGCGGAATTCCACCGCGCGTGCCAGCGTCATGTACAGATGCTGGTAAGGTTCCTGCCAATGTCCGTACCACGAGTCGTTGGTGACATTGACGATGAATTGCGCGCCCAACTGCGCCAGGGAACGGCTGAACCAGGGAAACAGGCTCTCGTAGCAGATCTGCGGCCCCATGCGCAGGCCGTCCAGCCGCAGCAGCCGGTCGGGACCGCCGCCGCGGGCGAAGTGGCCGGTAGCCGGCAGCCAGTCGCGTATCTGCGGAAACCACTGCTCGCCGGGGATATATTCGCCGAAGGCCAACAGGATGGTCTTGCTGTAGGACGGCGGGATGATTTCCCCGTCGCGTCCCAGGGCGAACAGCGAGTTGGTCAGCAGCCGCGACGGCAGGTCGACCCCGTAGGCGCCGGTGATCAGGGCCAGCTTGCGGTCCTTGAGGTATTCCCGCAAGGCCAACGGAAAATCCCGTTCCGCGAAGGCTTCACCCAGCAGCGCCGGGAAGGCCGATTCCGGCCACATGGCGAAATCGACCTTGCCGTGGGCGGCTTCGAGAGATTGATCCGTCAGCCGGAAGTAGCGGCGCAGCATCTCTTCCCGATAGCCGTCGCCGAACTCCCGCTCCAGCGGTTCGGCGCTGCCCATGTTGCCTTGTACCAGCAATGCCCGCACCGAGGCGTCCGGCACCGGCAGGCGCTGCTGCAGCCACAGGCCGCCCAGGTTCAGCAGGACGAAACCGGTCACGACCGCCGCGAGTATGATCTTGCCGGAGCCTTCCCGGCGGCGGGTCCAGGCGTGATAGAGCGGCAGGTTGCACAGCACGGTGGCGGCGCTGATGCCGGTGAATCCGACGAATTCGCCCCAGTGGTAGAGGGGAACGCCGGCGCCGAACCAGGAATAGCCGAAGTTCCAGTCGAACAGGGTCAGTGAATAGTGTTCGCACAGCGCCGTGACCAGGCCCATGGCCGCCAGCGACAGTCGCTGCGGCCACAGCGCGCCGCGTTGTCCCCAGTACCACAGCAGCCCCGCCACCGGCACGAACAAATGCGCGCCCAGCCCGAAGCCGATCATCCCCAGCACCGCGAAGGGCCAATCCAGTCCGGCGAACTCGTGCATCAAATAGGTAACCCAGTTGAAGCCGATCAGGGTGAACACGAAGGCCGTCAGCAGCCCGCCCAGGAACACCGTTCGGGCATCGGTCTGGCGCGACCAGAACAGCCACAGCGGCACGAAGCCGAACAACGAAGCCCAGGGCGGGAACGGAATGTAGCTGGTGCCGATGAACACGCCGGACAACAAGGGCAGAGCCCAGCGGCTGGCCGGGAGGCGAGGGAGGCTCATGAAGACCCGTGATGATGTTTGGGAGGATGGGAGTGCCGACCGGGCAGCGGCGGGCTAGTTTTCGGGGGATTCCGGCCAGACCAGGGACAGGGAGGCGCCGCGTTGCCCGGCGATGGTCACCGCGTTGCGCAGGGTCTTGCCTCCATACACGGCTTCTATCGTATAGCGGCCGGGTTGCAGTTTGGCGAACAGCTTGGGGCCATCGGAGACGGTTTGCAGAACGACCCGGCCGTTCGCATCGGTGATGCGCAGTTCGACGTCGCTGAGGAATTCGCCGCTATCCTTGGCGGAGAATTGCAGATGGAGGTTGTAGTCGGCGCTGACCGCCTTGAGAGCCTCGTTCTCTTCGGCCCCGACCCCGCCGGTGACGAAGCGGACCTCGCCCTGGGTCTGCGGTTGCAGCACGGGTTCCGCGGCTGCCGGAAGGCCGAGCAGCAGGGTTGAAAGAAACAGCGCGAGGCAGGGTGTTTTCATCGGCAGGACTCCGGGGTTGGGACGGCTGGAAGCGGTTGATCCATTGTAACCGCTCGTCATCGGCAGCGGTCGCGGCTGCCCGGTTTGCGACGGCGGCACAGTCCGGGCCGCGCCGTTCGACTAGGCTCACTGCACCTCGCCCCGCCTACCCCCAAGACAGGAGCCTCTCATGCGCACCTTCGCCATTGTTCCGTCGGCCGCAGCCGCCTGGCTGCTGATGTTGACTGCCGCCGTCGCGGCCGTTCCGGATGGCACCGACGAGCTCACCAGCCTGGCGGCGGTCAAGCCGCCGACGGCCCGGATCATCGGGGACCCGACCATCCACAGCCAGCTGAAACTGACCAACCGTTCCAAGCTGGCGATCGAGGGCCCCCTGGGGGTGGTCGTCCACGTGCTGAAGCCGGAGGGCGTGACGCTCACCCAAGCCACCGGCACCTTGGCCGGCGGCGACGGCTATGTGGAATTGCTGGCGCAGGGCGATGTGCTTCAGCCCAACGAATCGACCCGTTTGTTCACGCTGCTGTTCGACAACCCACTGAAAAAGCGCGTGAAGTACCGGCTCACGCCCTACGGGGTGCTGCCGGGTCCGGCCGATCCGCCCGTCGACGGCCAGGCCAACGTAACCGGCATGGTGAAAATTTCCCTGCCACGACCGCGCTACAACCCCAAGACCCAGACCTACCGGACCAAGCTGCGGCTGACCAATGTCTCCGACCGCGGCATCGACGCCCCAGTCACGCTGGCTCTTCCTACCCTGGGCCCGGATGGCGCCAGCCTGGTGGGGGGCGCCGGCGAACTGGCGGACGGTACGCCCTTCATCCAGGTACCCCTGGTCAACGACAGCCTGCCGGCCGGCAAGAAGTCCCCGGTCTTGACGCTGGATTTCGCCGCGCCGGCGCGAAGCCGCATCCGGCTGGTGCCGGCAGTCTACGGCACGCTCGCCGCTGTTAGCGGCTCCGATCCGCTGTTCGGCGCCGCCAATGCCTGGAACCAACGGGTCGATAGTGCGCCGCTGCGCTCGGACTCCGCGGCGATGATCTCCCAGCTCAAGGCGGCGGGCGGCTGGGGAGCCGAGGACACGATGCGCATCGATTTTTCACTCAACGTGCTGGAGGCGGGCGCGGCGACGCCGTTTCGGCCGTTTACGCCCAACGGCGACTTCTGGAGCCCCGATTGCGACGAGGTGGCGTTTCCTGTACCCACGGGCGGCGCGGTGGAGGGAGAAGACGGCTACCAATGCACCCAGCACGGCGATTGCCACCTGCTGGTGGTGGACCGCAGCGGCGGCAAGCTCTACGAAATGTATTCCGCCAGCATCACCGGCGGAAGCTTTTCCGGCGGCTGCGCCGTGGTGTGGGACCTGAAGCGCAGCTATCCGGCGGAGCTGCGCGGCGATCAGTGCACTTCGTCGGACGCCGCCGGCCTGCCGATCGCGCCACTGCTGTTCTCGTCCGACGAAATCGCCGCCGGTTCCATCGACCATGCCATCCGCTTCATCCTGCCCAACAACCGGATGCGGGCGAAAGCCTACGTGCGTCCGGCCACCCACGCCGGCGCACCGTCGTCGCAACATCCGTTAGCCGTACCCTACGGATCGCGCCTGCGGCTGCGTGCCGACTATCCCCTGGAGACGTTGCCCAGCGACGGCGCCCGCGTCATCGCCCGCGCCATGCAGCGTTACGGCATGATCCTGGCCGACGGCGGCAACATCGCCCTGACCGCCCGCAACGACCGCTTCACCGAGCACAGCTGGGCCGAAGTCGGCATCGAGGACAGCTACGCCGTCGCCGATCTGCAGGTGGAAGACTTCGAGGTCGTCTACACCGGCCCCATCATCGACCTGACCTACGATTGCGCGCGCAACGGCTACTGAGCCCGGCGACGCGCAAAGAAGAACCGGCCGGTCGCGAGGTGCCCTCGCGCCGGCCGGCTGTCCCGAGCAAAAGGCGGGCTGCGATCAGGGTTGGCTGACCAGGAAATCCGCGATCTCGCCTTTGCCTTTCTGGCCCAGGAAAGCGTAACTGAGCGTGCCACCGCTGACGTCACACGAACCGTCGGCACTGCAGCTGAACTGCATGTTCTTGACCGTCACGCGGGTGCGCTTGTCGATGCTCAGATCGTCCCGCACGCCCTTGATCAGCTTGAGGGTGAAACCGTTCTTGGCGGAATATTTCACCGGCCGCTCGGCGAATTGCAATTGCCGCTGGTTGGGCAGGGTCAGCAGCGCGCCGGCGTAGAGCTTGCGGCGGTTCTTGGCATCCAGCCTCTCCTGCAGGTTCACCGTGATGCCCCATTCCCGGCTGACCTCGGCGGAGGTGTCGGGCATGGTGAAAGGACCGTCCTTCTTCACCACCGTGATAGGCTTCAACTCGCCGAAGGCCACGGTGGCCCGGTACTTGCGCAAGCCCTCCACGGTGACGTTCTGTTGCTCCGCCTGAGCCGTGAGGCCCGGTGCGGTGGGCGTCAGCTTGAGGTCGGTGACGGTGCCGGAAGCGGAAGCGCTCAAGGCGGTGCCGTCCAGCGTCCCCTTGCCGTGGGTGGTGGCGCTGATCCGCGGCGAGCCTTCGAAGGTTGTCAGCTTGGCGGTGAGGGGCTGATTGGCCGGGTCCGAGACCAGGCCGTCCACCGAGTTCACTTGCACGTCGAGCTTGCCGGTCTCATCCATGGCCACGTCCACGTTGAACGCCCGCGGCTTGGTCAAGGGATTGCCGGGGGTTTCCGTGAACGGAATCTTGCCTTCGTAGTGGCCGGTGGCGTCGTAGACCGGCGCCACGCCTTCCGGCGGATCGTCCGGGTACTGCAGGCCGAAATCGCCCTGGGGATTGATGATCGCGAACTTGGCGACGATCAGGTGGTTCTTTTCGACCGGGCCGAAACGGGCGTGCTTATTGACGTCGAGAGCATTGGTCCAGTTTTCCAGGTTCTTGTAGACGCTTTCCAGCTTGTAGTTCTGGTTGGGGGTAAAGGTCAGGTCGACCAAGGCTCCTTTGGCGAAGGCAATCTGACCGCTCTTGGCCAGGGTTTTGGTCGCCGCGGGCTTGTCGGTGACCGCCAGCACCTTGCCGGACGCGGCGGGGGCAATGACGATGGTCCAGGTGACGTCGGCCGCCTGTGCCACACCCGCGAGGTACAGCAGCATCAGTGCTTCGGAGATCAGGGTTCGAAGGAACAAAGACATGGCACCCTCCGGAATCTAACGATTCGAGTCTTGAAAATGGGAGTATTGAGACAGCCCGCGCGCCGCCAGAGCGGCGATTTCCCGATCGCCGTGGGCGGCGATGGAACCGAGGACTGCGGCGGCTTCGTCGGTGCCGGCCCGAACTAGGGCAAACACCGCCCGATAGCGCAGATTGCGGTCGCCACCGCCGAGGGCGGTGGTCATCAGGTCCGGCAAATGTTCCCCGTGGAAGCGGGCGATGCTGGCGGCATCGGCCAGATCGCGGCGGATCGCCAGCGCCACCGCATTGGCCCCTGCGATGCGGGCGGCCGGCTCGGTTTCGCCGAAGGCCTGTTGCAGCGCGGCCGTACCGCCGGAGTCTTGCTGCAGCATCAGGGATTCGTATAGCCGGCGGCGCACCTCGCTGTCGGATTCGTGTACCAGCAACCGTCCCAACTCCGGCCCGATCCGCCCGGTGTGGGCATTGGCGCCGGCCGCCCAGGCCGCCGACGCGCGCACTTCCGGGTCGGCCGCGACGGCTGCGGTCTCCAGCAGAAACGGCAGGGCAGCCTGGTCCGAACGGGCCAGCGCCTCGGTGGCTTCGGCCTTGAGCCGGGCGTCCCGCGCCGGGTCGGCGAGCAGGTTGCGGAACACCCCGGCGGTGTCGTGGAACCGGTAATTGCCCAGCCCGTCCATCACCGCAGCCAGGGTGTCCTCGTCGAGGGACAAGGCTGCGGCGGACTTGAGGGCCTGCAGGGCGGCGGCACTGCCGATCTCACCCAGCAGGGCGGCGCTGCGGATACGGATCTCCGGAGCCGCCGAAGGATCGGCCAGCACCTGCTCCAGCAACCGGGTTGCAGCGTCGGTGCGGAGTCCCGCCAGGCCGGACAGGGCGCCCTTCACCACGCTTGGGTCGGTATCCGCCAGCATCTCCCGCAGGACCGCCAGGGCATCGGCAAACCGCCCTCGCCCCAAGGCTTCCGCGGCAGCGGCGCGCTGTGCCGGGGTCCCGGTCCGCAGGGCCTGCAACAGGACCGCGTGGGCTTCGTCGTCGCCTCGGGCCGCCAGCTGCCAGCCGTCGAGGCGCTGTTGCCGAGCGGAAGCCTGCGGGTCGAGAAAGCGCCCGATGAGTTCGGGATCGGTACTCGCGGCCTCGTCTTCCGCCAGGAATTGTTCGAGGTAGCGGCTCACCAGATCGCCAGTCGCCCGGCTCAGTTCATCGGCCAGCTCGGAAGACCAGCGGTGCGCGTCCGCCGATGGGCTAGCCGGGGCTTGAGGTGCGCCGGCGTTCCAATGGCCGAGGACGACCCATGCCGCAACCGCGGCCAGGGCGATGAAGGCCAGGCGCGGCGGGAGGAGGAAGGAAAATGGGCCGTTTCCTTGCATGCGGAAGTCTCCTGGCAAGTGGCGACGAGGCATTGAGGGTGTGCCGCGCGCCGGCGTCCTGCCGCGCCGGACACTATAAAATGAGCATAGGTAAGGGGTGGCGGAACCGAGGCCTCAGCCTTTAACCTGCCTCAAAGGAGGCGGAAACTTCCGTCACGCAAACACAGAGAACGGGATTTCCTTGGGTTGGCGCCAGCGAGTTTGGCGATCACTCCGGCGTCGAACCTGCCAAGTGCTTGCGGGCGGGCCAAGGGGCTGGTGGTTACCCCGCGGGTGCAGCGGGAACCTGAGGCAGATTCGGCGGCTGTTGCCGCCGATCCGGGGGGATAGCATTGAAGCCGCTGAGCTATTCAGGGCCTGCCGAGGGTGAATCGAGCTTCAGTCTTTGATTCATCATGCGGTGCATCCGTGCACCGCGGTTACTGATCGATAAATCAGCGCGTTGATTACGGGAAGGTGAGCGAACCGACGTTGCGGATTACCGGCGCATTGGGGTCGGCGGTGGGGATCTCCAACGCGACGGTCAGGGTGCCGCCGGAAACCACCGGGGGCAGCGCGCCACCACAATCGCCGGCTTTCTCGGACACCGGCTTATCGCCGCGCTGCTTGAGCCGCAAGTGGTACTCCGCCTTCTTGCGCTCGAATTCATCGAAATCCAGGTCGCAGGTGACGGTCGCGCCGGCGCCATCGTCGAAGGTGGCGGTCACGGTCGCAGCTTCCGCCGCGTCCGCATCGGCCAGGTCGACCGGGTCTTTCAGCTTCACGTCGACCCGCAGCTCGGTGCGGTTCTTCTTGATCTCCTGGCGGAACTTGCCGCGGAAGGCAGTGCTGTCGGCGCTATCGCTGTCGGCGATGGCGAGCCGCAGCCGGGACTTGCCCGAGCCATTGCCGCCGTTGTCATCGGCGCCGCCCTTGTTGAGTCCACCCTTGTCGTCGCCCGCGTCGTGGTTGGCGGGATCGTCGGCGCCATGGCCACCGTTGTTGAGTCCACCCTTGTCGTCGCCGACATCATGGTTGGCGGGATCGTCTGCTCCATGGCCACCGGAAACGTGGCCTGCCGGATCGTCGGCACCCTGCCTCGCGAAGGCGGGGGCAGCCAGCGCCAAACAACCGGCGAACAACAAGGTGCTGAATTGGGTCAGGGAAGTTTTCATTGTGATCGTCCTCATAGTGGGAAATCGGTACGGCGGATTCGGTTCCACCTGCGTGCGCCAGAAATTGCGGAACGGCGCGGCGGGCGGATTATCGTTCCGCCTGCATCCCTTTATTCCGGACCTGACGCGAAAGGTTCAACGAACGGGAACTCTCCCCCCGCCCGGCGCGATCCCGGCGGGAAACACGATTTCCATGGGGACACCCACACCGTCGGTTTCCGGCACTGCCGGGAGGCTAACCAGCGAGGTCTCGCCCTGCCGGGCCGCAATCGCCAGAGCCATGGCATCGAGGGCGTCGTGGCTGGCGAACCGGCTCTGCGGATAACGCCGGCGCAGTTCGTCCAGCAGCCGTTCCGCCGCCGGAAACGACTCGGCCGCCAGTTCCAGGCGACGGCTTCGGCCGATTATGCAAAGTCATTGATTATGTGAAGTCCTTGTTTCCTCATGTTGTGGTGGTCAATGCGCCCAAGGCTTTGAGCCAACTGTCCCCCAGTTGATGTCGACATAATTTCAGCAGTGTTCTGA
>Ga0233425_10001241_pt1 | contig 58942 bp, 85 predicted proteins | sample Watercolumn_Towu_2_FD_181712 | JGI IMG/M metagenome (GOLD analysis project Ga0233425, IMG submission 181712) | Freshwater microbial communities from Lake Towuti, South Sulawesi, Indonesia - Watercolumn_Towuti2014_140_MG | ecosystem: Environmental > Aquatic > Freshwater > Lake | place...
CTATGTCGTCTTCCCGTCCTGGCAGGTCTTCCTCGAATCTCTCGCGACTTTCACGATCCCGCCGGACCTCGTCAAAAACCGCGATAGCCCGTAACGCTCGCCCGCAGCCTACTTTTAGAATTGCTGTTGCAACACTCCAGCCATTGCCCAATCAATTTTATTGTGATTTACTGTTGTGTCGTGCGCATCGACGATGCGGTTGCGCACACACAAAGCGCGTGAATATAGACAGCCAAATCTGAAATATAAGCAAAGGAGCGCGACGATGCGTATACTATTAGTTGGCCTGTTCCTTTTAGTTGGTTTTGAAATTGTGCTCGCGGCTGACATGCCCGCAAAGCCTCTGCTGCAGACTTGCATCCACCCTCGTACCGGACAGCGAGTCTCTCCCGGCTATATTGATAAATGGTGCTCATATATTAGTCCGGAGGGGGGATGCACTAGGCATATGTGCAGTCGGTGCAACTCGGACGGGGGGTGGGGAACTCCCTATAGGTGCTAGAGACCGGTTTAAGGATAGCGATCTGGCATTCGCACATTTCGCCATCATGCAACCAACCCACCCCCGAAGCGCTCAATGCGCCTCGGTTTCGGGCGGCAGGCCGACGTGGCGTTCGAGGCGGCGGAGGCGGTCGTCGAACTCCGTACGAAGCACGCCATAGTCCGTCTTTAGACGGGCGTCCAAGAGAACGCCCTATGGCCCGATCGCCGAGGAGTGATATTCCATCACCGCGCGGCGAAGCCCTGAAATCTGGTCGCTCAGTCGTTTTTCCAATGTCAGCATGTCCGAAGCGACATCGGCCCGCAGCGAGTGGATTTCCGAGCGCATTTCGGATTTCACGCCGGCGATTTCCGAGCGAAGCTCATCGCCCAGCTTGTCGACCTAAACATCGATTTTGCGCAGCAGCGCCAAAGTGAAGTTTTCGGGTTCGTCGCTCATCGAATGTCCGCTCCTTTCCAGAATTAACGTCGAAATTGCGGAAAAACGCAACGGCCCGAGGCGGCACGGCCCGAGGCGACGCGGCGCCCGCTCGCGCGCCTCACCCTGCCCTGACCAGCGTAATGGCCGCCGCGGCCGCCGCCTCGGCGGTGACGCCGAAATGGTCGTACAGGTCTGCGCCCGGCGCGCTGGCGCCGAAGCCGCTCATGCCGATGAAGGCGCCTCTTTCGCCCAGCCAGCGGTCCCAGCCGAGCCGGACCGCCGCCTCGATTCCGACGCGCGGCGCGGCGCCAAGCACCCCGGCGCGGTAGGACGCCGGCTGCGCCTCGAACAATTCCCAGCAGGGCATGGAGACGACCGCCGCGCGCAGGCCGGACTGCGCCAGCAGCGCCGCCGCCTTCAGCGCGAGTTCCACCTCGGAGCCCGTCGCGAGCAGCGTCGCGTCGCGCTCGCCCTCGGGCTCGCGCAGCACATAGGCGCCGCGCGCGCTCAAATTCTCGCTCGCCGGACGATCCAGCGTCGGCAGATTCTGCCGCGACAGACTGAGCGCCGACGGCGTTTTCCGCGAGGCCAGCGCCAGTTCCCAGCACTCCGCCGTCTCGATCGCGTCGGCCGGGCGAAACACATTGAGGTTGGGCATAGCGCGCAGACTCGCCAGATGTTCGATCGGCTGATGCGTCGGCCCGTCCTCGCCGAGCCCGATGCTGTCATGGGTGAGCACGTAAATGACGCGCTGGCCCATCAGCGCCGAAAGCCGCATGGCGCCGCGCGCATAATCGGAGAAAACCAGAAAGGTGCCGCCATAGGGGACGAAGCCGCCGTGCAGGGCGATGCCGTTCATCGCTGCCGCCATCGCGTGTTCGCGCACGCCGTAGTGGATGTAGCGGCCGGCGAAATCGCCCGGCTTCGCCACGCCCATGCCCTTCGTGAAGGTGAACACGGAATGCGTCAGATCGGCCGAGCCGCCGATGGTCGCTTTCGTCGCCTCGTTGATGACGGCGAGCGCCATCTCCGACGATTTGCGCGTGGCGATCTTCGGCTTGTCGGCGGCGAGCTTTTCTCTGAAGGCTCGAAGCGGTTCCGCAGCCTCGGCCGCGACGTCGCCGGCCAGGAAGCGCTCGAATTCGGCGCGCCGGGGTGAGGCCGCAAGCCGCTCCTCCCAGGCGCCGCGCGCGCCCGCGCCGCGCCGCCCGGCGTCGCGCCAGCGCGCGAGCACGTCGTCCGGCACGTCGAACGGCGCGTGCGGCCAATCGAGGGCCTCGCGCGCCGCCGCCACCTCCTCGGCGCCGAGCGGCGCGCCGTGGCAGCTTTCCTTGCCCTGCTTGCCGGGCGCGCCGAAACCGATGACGGTGCGGCAGGCGATCAGCGACGGCCGCGCGTCCTTGCGCGCCGCTTCGAGCGCGCGCGCCACCGCCCCGGGATCGTGACCGTCGACATGCGCGACATGCCAGCCGGCGGCGGCGAAGCGCATCGCCTGATCCATGGAGGTCGCAAGACTCGTCGGCCCGTCGATGGAAATGGCGTTGTCGTCCCACAGCACGACGAGCTTGCCGAGCCGCAGATGGCCGGCAAGGTCGATGGCTTCGTGACTGACGCCCTCCATCAGGCAGCCGTCGCCCGCGATCACGTAAGTATGGTGGTCGACCAACGCCTCGCCGAAGCGCTCGGCCGCCAGCCGCTCGGCGATGGCCATGCCGACCGCCGTCGCCAGGCCCTGGCCGAGCGGGCCGGTGGTCGTTTCGACGCCGACCGCGTGGCCATATTCGGGATGGCCCGCCGTGGGCGAGCCGAGCTGGCGGAACTGTTCGAGGTCTTCACGCTCCATGCCGGAATAGCCCAAGAGATAGGCGAGCGCATAGAGCAGCATCGAGCCGTGTCCGGCCGAGAGCACGAAGCGGTCGCGGTCCGGCCATTCCGGCGCCGCCGCGTCGAATTTGAGGAACCCGCGGACGAGCACCGTGGCGGCGTCGGCCATGCCCATCGGCATTCCCGGATGGCCGGACTTCGCCTTTTCGACCGCGTCCATCGCCAGCGCGCGAATGGCGTTGGCGTCGCGCCGAATCTGCGCGCCCGCGCTGGCGGACGATGCGCGGCCCGCGGCGCCGGAAACGGTCGATACGCACACGTCTGACATCTGTCTTTCCTTCAACCGGCGCTCTTCCTGCGCCTGACAAGATCGAGGATTCTCGGCGTGAGAATCAGTTGCATTGCGAGGTCGAGCCTGTTGCCCGGAATGACGATGGAGTTCGCCCGCGACATCCAGGCGCCGGCGATCATCGTCACGAGATAGGGAAAATCCACGTTGCTCGGATCGCGAAACCTGATGACGACGATGGATTCGTCCGGCGTCGGGATGGTGCGCGCGACGAAGGGGTTGGAAGTGTCCACGGTCGGCGCGCGCTGGAAGTTTATATCCGTCTCCGAGAACTGGGGACAGATGTAATGCACGTAATCGTGCATCCGTCGCAGAATCGTCTCGGTGACGGCCTCGGTCGTGTAGCCCCTGGTTTGGCGGTCGCGGTGAAGCTTCTGGGTCCATTCCAGATTGATGACCGGCACCACGCCGATCTTGAGGTCGGCGTAGCGGGCGACGTTGACCTCGTCCGTCACCACCGCGCCGTGCAGCCCTTCGTAGAACAGGAGATCGGTGTTGGGCGGCAGTTCCAGCCAGGGCGTGAAGGTTCCCGGCGCCGAGCCGAGCGTCGCCGCTTCGTTGGCGTCGTGCACGTAATGGCGGTAGCGGCCCGTTCCCGTTTCGCCGTACTGGCGAAACAGCGCCTCGAGGTCCGGCAGGAGATTGGCGCTCGGCCCGAAATGGCTGAAATTGTAGTTGCTGCGGGCCTGCGCGTCGGCCATCGCTTTGGCCATTGCGTCGCGGTCGTAGCTATGGAAGGAATCGCCCTCGACATAGGCGACCTCGATCCGTTCGCGCCGGAATATCTGCTCGAACGTGGCCTTGACCGAACTCGTGCCCGCGCCGGACGAGCCCGTGATCGAGATGATGGGATGTTTGACCGACATGGGGTCTCGAACCCGCGAATTTCCCAAAACAACCGGCGCGCGAAGCCGCGCCGCGAAGCCGCGCAGCCAGGCCGGGACGGCGTCCGTGCTGGGCTTGTCGCACTTATCTGCCGGGAAGGGAAGGCGGTTGGAGAGGGAGCGGAGAGCGCCGCGCACGACGGCCGACCATGGCCATTTGCTAAAGGCTCGCAACTCCTCGTCGTGCGCGCGAAAGCGGGCATCCGGAAGTCAAGGGCGCAATTGATGGCGTTTGTCCCTGGCGATTCCCGCGTTCGCGGGAACGACACGGCATCCGCATTTATCAGTTCGGCCGGGCGCTTCGCTCGACCTCTACCCGCGAGCGGGGAGAGGCGCTGGCGTGAACTGATCGGCCGGATGTGGAACGACGGCGGCCGGTGGACGGACTCGTTACAAAACCTCCCCCCATGTCGTCGGCCATTCCTGCCGCAGCCGCCCGCCGAGCCGCACGGGCGCGACCATGGTCGCGAGGCCGCCCGCGCCGATCTCCACGGCGACGCCGCACAGCGTCGCTTTGCCGTTCGCGGGCTCGAAGCGGGGGCCCGGCGTCTTGCGGGTGAAGCGGCGGATCGGCTCTTCCTTCTCCATGCCGATGACGGAATCATAGTCGCCGGTCATGCCGGCGTCGGTCTGATAGGCCGTGCCGTTGACGAGTATCTGCGCGTCGGCGGTGGGGACATGGGTGTGCGTGCCGACGACGAGCGAGGCGCGCCCGTCGACGAAATGCGCCATGGCCATCTTCTCGCTCGATGTTTCCGCGTGCATGTCGATGACGATCGCGTCGCAGGCGACGCCGAGCGTGCAGGCGCCGAGTTCGCGCTCGATCGCCGCGAAGGGATCGTCGAGCGCGTCCATATAGGCGCGGCCCATGGGATTGACGACTAGCACCTGCCGGCCGCGCCGCGCTTCGTACAGCCCTGCGCCGCGCCCGGGCGTTCCGGGCGGGTAGTTGACGGGCCGCAGCAGGCGCGGCTGGCGCTCGATGAACACCAGCGCCTCGCGCTGGTCGAAGACGTGGTTGCCGCTGGTTATGCAGTCGGCGCCGGCGTCGAGCAGTTCCTCGCAGATCGCCTCCGTTATGCCGAAGCCGCCGGCGGCGTTCTCGCCGTTGACGACGACGAAATCGAGCGCCCATTTTTCGCGCAGGCGCGGCAGAAGCTGCGTCACCGCCGCGCGGCCCGAGCGGCCGACCACGTCGCCGACGAAGAGGAGGCGGAGCGGGGCGCTCATAGCGCGGGGGTCGCGTCGGTGTGGATGAAATCGCCGCCCTTGAACAGCAAGGGCGCGGCAAGAGTCTGCGCCAGCGCATAGGCCGCGCAGTCGGCTAAATTGAGCCGCGCCTTGGCGTGAACGCCCTTGCCGAAACGGTCGAAGACGGCGATGGCGGCGCGGACCTGGGTTTCGTCGAAGGGGACGATCTGGATGTCGGCTTCGCGAAGGAAAGTCCACAACCGCGTCTCGCCTCCCGGACCTAGAGCATGTCCCGCAAAAGTTGAATAGACTTTTGCGATAAGAACATGCTCAACATTTTGATCTGGCGCGATTTCTTATCGCTCACGTGATTCCACGTGAGCGGAAAGCGCGCTAAGCGCGAACGCAGGACGCAGCCGCTTTCATGAACGTTCACCGCAGAGATGACGCAATGCGCTTCGCTGGCGATGATGTCGCGAAAGCGCGCTCGCTCCGGTTCGTCCAAGAGAATTGCGACGATCGCCGAACTGTCCACAACGATCATGGCTCGTTAAGCTCGTCCATGATCTCTTGCGGCGAACGCGGGTCGAGAATCGGCATGGCGGCGATTTCGGCGACGACGCGGTCCATGGCTTTCTTGCGCCGCGCGATTTCCTCGGGGGTTGGCCAAGTTTTCTTGGCGCTCGCGCCCCCGCGCGCCTTTTCCTCCAATGCGCGGCGTATCGCGTCTTCGACGCCGACGCCCTCGGCGGCGGCGAGGCGCCTGGCCAGCGCTTCGGTTTCCGGAGAGAGAGAAATCATGGGCGGACCATAGCACGCCAGCGGGCGGGCGCCCAATTTTTGCTCCCCACCCCCGGGGATTGCGCGTCGGCTCGCCGTTTCATACCTGCGGGCCTCTGTTATATGATGCCGCCGGAAACCGAGCGCCGCCCGAAATGCACGACATCGCCGAACGCCCTGGCCTCGCGCCCGTCGAACTCAACGAAGCGCCCGCGCGCCCCTTCGTCCTGTTCGAGGACGGACGCGAGGGCGCGCGCCGGACGCTGTTCGAGGCGCCCGAGGAGATCATCCGCGCCGACGCGCCCGGCGAGGTCGCGGCGGCGTTCGCCCGCATGGAGGCGGCGACGGCGCGCGGGCTCTATCTCGCGGGCTATGCAAGCTACGAACTCGGCTATGCGCTGGAGCCGAAATTCGCGCGCCAGGAAACGCCCAAGCCCGTCACGCCGCTGCTGCTGTTCGGCGCCTTTCGCGCGCCGCGCGCCTGCGCCTTCGGGCCGCGTCTGGCGGCGGCGCCGGCGTCGATGCCGCTGACTCCCGCCTGGAACGAAGCGGAATATGGAGAGCGGTTTCGAAAATGCCGCGACTACATCTTCGCGGGCGACGTCTATCAGATCAATCTCACTTTCCCGCTATACGGGCGCTACGACGGCGATCCGCTGGCGCTTTACGCCGGCCTGCGCAAGCGCCAGCCCGTCGCCTATGGCGGCGTCGTGGCCCTGGGCAAAGAGACCGTGGTTTCGCTGTCGCCGGAGGTGTTCTTCGAATCGCACGGGCGCCACATCCGCGCTCGGCCTATGAAGGGCACGGCGCAGCGCGGCTTCATGCCGCCCGAAGACATGGCGCGCGCCAAATATCTCATCGAGGACGAGAAATCCCGCGCCGAGAACCTGATGATCGTGGATCTTTTGCGCAACGACCTCTCGCGCCTCGCCGAGGTCGGCTCGGTGAAGGTCACGGACCTGTTCACGGTCGAGACCTATCCCACCCTGCATCAGATGACCTCCGGCATCGAGGCGCGGCTGCGCGAGGGCGTCTCGCTCAAGGAACTGTTCACGGGGCTGTTTCCGTGCGGCTCCGTGACCGGCGCCCCGAAAATCCGGGCGATGGAGATCATCCGCGATCTCGAATGCGCGCCGCGCGGCGTCTACTGCGGCTCGCTCGGCCTCATCGCCCCGGACGGCGACGTGCGCTTCAACGTCGCCATCCGCACGCCGACGCTGTTTCCCGGCGGCCAACTCGTCTGCAATGTCGGCTCCGCCGTCGTCGCCGACTCCCGTCTGCGCGAAGAGTACGAGGAATGTCTCATCAAGGCTCGGTTCCTGACGGGGGCGGCTTCGGCCTGATCGAAACCCTGCTGTGGACGCGGGAGGAAGGCTTCGCGCTGCTCGCCGAGCATCTGGCGCGCCTTGCCGCCTCCTCCGCCGCGCTCGGCTTTTGCTATGACGAAGCGCGGATTCGTGCGGCGCTGGAGGCGGCGGCGGAGGAGGGGGGCGCCTGCCGCCTGCGGGTCCGCCTCGTTTTGCAGCCGGACGGCGGCATGGAGACGAGCGCGGCGCCGATCGAGCCGGCTCCGGAGGGGACCGTCTGGCGCGTCGTCGTCGCGCCGACCCGTTTCGACTCGGCCGATCCTTTGCTGCGGCACAAGACCACGCGGCGCGATCTTTACGAAAACGCCCTCGCCGAGGCGGCCGCGCGCCACGGCGCGGACGAGGTTCTCTTTCTTAACGAGCGCGGCGATGTCTGCGAGGGCGCCCGCGCCAATGTGTTTCTCGCGCGGGACGGAATGCTTCTGACGCCGCCGCTGGCCTGTGGCCTACTGCCGGGGGCGCTGCGGGCTTCTCTCCTCGCCGCCGGGCGGGCGCGGGAGGCAATTCTCGTTCCCGCAGACATTCGCGCCGCGGCCGAGTTCTATCTCGGCAATTCGGTGCGGGGGCTCGTGCGGGCAAGTTTGGTGGACGGCTGACGACGCCGCTCCTTGTCGAAACCGGATTTTCACCAAGGCCCGCAGAAGGACGCCGATCCGCGCTGTTGCGGAAAATTTTAGGATTCGAATTTGGCTTTCGGAAGCGAAAACAGCCCGATCCTCTGCGCAAGTGAAGCGTCAACAGCGCGTCGGCCATTCAAGCGGCAAACAGAGGCCGGCGCGCGAAGGGGTAGTCTCATGGGCGTTCTCTTCGCCACGTTTTCCGCTCGCACGATAGCGATCATCTGCGTCATCGTGATTTTGGACGTCTTGCTTCTTCTTTGTGTCGCTTCCGAAGAGTCGGACGAACCCAGCCCCGGACCGGACCGATGATTTGAAAAAGGTGTAGCGCGAAAAATCAAATGATCCGCGGCGAAGGATCAAATGATAGGACTCCGAGGGCGGGCGAGTAGGGCGGCTCAGACCCTAGTCACGATCATCTCCCGCGCCCGCTTGACCGCCGCCCCGCCGGCGGCTCTGTAGGACACATCGGCCGACTCCACGGTCCCAAGCCCGCCATAGATGGCGCGCGTCTCGCGGCAGTCGTTCATGGTCAGGATAAACCGCCCTTGAAGGCCCCTCAAAAGCGCGGCCAAGGCCTCGTGGTCCGCGCGCGGGAAGGCCGCCCGATAATAGCCTTCCGTGCCGTAATAGGGCGGATCGACATAGAACAGGGTCTCCGGCCGGTCCCAGCGCGCGATAAACTCACGCCAGTCGAGACAGTCGATGGTGACGCCGGCGAGGCGCTCATGGGCGGATTCCAGCACGCCGGCGAGCTTCGTTACGTCGAACCGGGAAGGGCCATGCGTGTCGATGGCGAAGCTGCGCCCCGCCACCTTGCCGCCGAAGGCGAGCTTTTGGAGATAGAGGAAGCGCGCCGCCCTCTCCAGATCGGTGAGCGTGTCCGGGTCCGTCGCCGCCAGACGCGCGAACTCGGCGCGGCTGGTCACCTGCCATTTCAGCATGTCCATGAACGCCTGGTAGTGGCGCTGGAGGATGCGAAAGAACGTCGCCACGTCGCGGTCGGCGTCGTTGATCGCCTCGACCTTGGCGGCCAGCCGGCGGCGGAAGAACACGCCGCCCATGCCGACGAAGGGCTCGGCGTAGACGCGGTGCGGCGCCGCCTCGACGATCGCGCACAGACGGCGCGCGAGCTGCTTCTTGCCGCCGATCCAGCCGGCGGCCGGCGAGACGGGCGCAACCGCCCGCAATTCCATGGCGTCCACTTTGTTAACCCCGACATGCTCCCTTCGCCTGCGGCGGGGGGCGTTATCGGTATCCGTCGCCGCGCGGGCTTTGCTTGCCGGCTGTCCCGCGTCCGGGGCTTCCCGGCCCCGCCACTCGACTTCACTTTTCCCGCCGATAAATCGGCGGCAAAAACGAAGTACAGGTCTCTCACCCTCCCAGGTCTTGCTCCTCTCCCCGCCAATAGGCCCGCGCCCGCGTCCGCCGCGCTTTGCGCAAGACCTTCGCGGCGGCGGCGTTGTCGGCCGCCTTCTTGGCCCTCGCGCTCGCTTCGCGCGAGCGCTCCCGGTTGACGGAATGGTTCTTCTTGCCCTTGCGGGGCTTGGCGCGGGCGAGGCGCTCGCGATCGCCCGCCTCGACGAGCCGCCGCGCCAGCTGCGGCGCGCGCAACACGGGCGGATCGCGCCAGTCCATGTTCGCAAGCGTGCTCACCCCTTTTGCCCCTTCCGGTCCTCACCCGCCTTGACGCTCACCGTCGTGACAAACCCGCCGCGTGAATCCCACACCTTCACCACCTGCTCCGCCTTCCAGCGCCCGTCGATCGGCCAGCCGAACCCCGAGACGTTCACGGCCGCCTCGGCATGGGCGTGCGGCAGGCCCGGCCCGTCGAACGTCCCGGAGCCGGTGTTGTTCCCGAGCTCATAGGCTTCGGCCCTGGCCGCGCGCTTGGCGTCCTCCTCGCTCTTATACGGGTGGGCGAGCGTTCGCACCGGCCCCTTGCGGCCGGTCTTTTCCTTCGCCAGCTTCCTCAGCCCGTCTTTGTGCCAGGGCGCCGCCACGTCGCCGAATTCCGGGCGCGGCTCGACCTCGATCTCATAGGCCCAGACCTTGCGCCGCACGATCTCGATCGGCGTCAGCGTCTTGCCCGAGACGCTCTTGCCGGACCCGCGCTTGACCGCGATCAGCTTGCGGTCCGCCGGCTTGACCAGCGCGCCGACATGCTCGGCGTGCTCGGTCAGAAAATCAATCGGCGACTGCTGCCAGCGCAGCGCATAAGGGATTTTGATCTTGGCGATCTCGTCGTCGACCTCGGCCTCCAGGCCGACTTCCTGGGCGATGTCCTCGACGAGTTCGCCGAAGGTCTTGTCGTCGTAATGTTTGGAGCCCTGCGCCTTGAGCTTGTCGACATAGTCCGCGGCGCGCAGGCTGATGAGGATGCGGTCGCCCGACTCGGCTTCGCCCTCCATGGTGATCTTCTGCACGGTGAACCGGCCCTGATCCACGGCGCCCTCGTCCTTCCAGCCGCCGCGGATATGGAATTCCTCGCCGCGGCCGGGCACACCGAATTTTGACGGCGGCCCGACGCAGACGATCTCCGCCGTGTCGGATTCGCCCTCGGCGGTCTCGGTCACCGTGCAGGACAGCCACAGCCCGGCGAGCCCGGGCAGGATGTTCCGGCCGCCGCCATTCATGATTTCCAGGACGGGCTCGCGCCAGGTCATTTGGTGATGTGCTTGACCGCCCACATGACGGCCTCTTCAATCTTCGTCGAGGCGATCGACAATTCGCGGCTCGCGCCGAGCTCGCCGACGAGACCGAGAAACTCGGCGCCGAGGTCTTTGACCCGGACCATGGCGGCCTTTTCCTCGTCTGTGAGCACGCGATATTGGTGGCGCACGGCGTTGTTGGCGACGCGCGCGTCCGATTCCGAATTGACGGTTGACATGCTCGCTCCTAATCCCACGGATTCACAGTCGGAACCGGAGGCGCGGGCGGCGTCTCCGGGATGGTCACTTGACGCGGCGCGACGAGGTATGGCCCCTCGGCCGCCATGCCCGGATTGGCTTTCAGCAGCGCTTCGAAAGCGCCGCCCCGCTCCGTGCCCATCGTCTCTTTGGCGAGAATGTCGAGCCGCAGCGGCTCGACGATCGTGCGCGTCGTGTTGCTCGTCACCATCCGCCGCCGCCTCCGCTCGCGCCGGCGAAGACCAGCTCCGCCATGAACTCCCAGCGCCAGCCGGCGCCGTCCGGCGCGATCTTGCGCTCGTCCTTGGACACCCGCCGCACCAGCACGAGGCCCCGATAGCCGCCCACCAGCCCGCTCATGCGGATATAGGGGACAGGCTTTCTGCTCTTCATGATCCCCTTCAGCGCCTCGTAATTGCCCAGCCCGCCGAATACATGCGGCCGGCAGGCGACATGCAGGGTCTCGACCTCCTCGCCGCCGGAGACCGGCTGATAGTAGATGTCCGAGTCGAATACGGGATGCGCGGCGATATTGGCCTCGCCCTCCCAGCCGAAGCCCTGGGGGTTGAAGCCGATCACTTCCAGGGTCGCCGGGCCGACCAGAGCGAGGGGCTGACTCATGGTTCTTCCCCCATGCGCCCAAAAAGTGCGAAGCGGTTTTTGGATAAGCGCATGGGCCTAAGACACGTCGTGCAGCGCGTTGTCGCGCGCGGCGACGACCCGGCGGCTAGCGAGAGAGGCGAGCCGGCGGTGCAGCGCAGCCACGTCCTTGACCCCGTGAAAATGCGCGGTCTGGATCGTCACGCCCCTGTGCAGCCGGCTCTGCTTGCCGGGCGCGGCGGGCGCGGCGGCCGGCGGCGCCGCCGGGGCGGGAGGCGCGCCTGTGAGCGTCGGATGAACCGGCCGCAACCCGGCATTCCCCCACGAGGGGTTCCAATCGCGATTGCCGTGGTATCCACGCCAATGGCTCAGGCGACCGCCGCGGCCGATGAAGCGGGCGACCCAGTCAACCTGACGCGGAATTGTGCGCGGATCGCGCACGTCCAGCCCCGTGTCTCGCTCGAACTGATTGCCGAGCCCGCCCCGCCGGTTGAGTTGAAACGGCCCCCAGGAGGACTCCATCGCATCGTGCTTCACGTCATAGCGGGAGCCGTGCAGCGACTCCCCGGCGTGAATGCCGAACATGATCCGCGGATCAATTCCGTGGCGGCGCGAGGCGCTGACAATCTCATCCCTCAAGTTCGCTCCGCTACCGGAGGACGGCGGCGCCCGGTCCAGACCGTGTCGCTTCTCGTAGGCGTCGACCGACTCGCCTTTCGGGACGTTGTCGAGAAAAAGCCGGCGATTTTTTTCGGAAAACGGAAGCGGCGTCTTTTCCTTCAGCTTCTCGATCGGCCCGCCGCCCGCGCCCGCCAGAAATCCTGTGGTCTTGGTGGTGTCCCAGGCCTTGATGAGCCGATCGAGCTGCTCGTTGATCGGCCCCAGCGACCAGCGCATGAACTTGTCGCCGATCTCGGAGACGATCGCGCTCACCCGCTCCAGCCGGCTTATTGTCGTGTCGAGTTCGATCTGCAGGTTCCGCCCGAGCGAATCCTTCCACGAGCCCGACGCCAGCAGATCGAGGTTCTTCCTGATTTCCGGCAGCGCCTGGCCGGAGCGGGCGGCTTCGTCCCACCATTCCTGGCCGAACAGTTTTACCGCGATCGACGCCTTGTCGGCGCTCTTTTCGAGGCGCTCCAGAATGTCGAGAATGGTCCTGGTCGCGTTGGTCTTCATGCCCTGTTCGACCTCTTCGACCGTGAGGCCAAGCTGTTTATAACCCTCCGCGGCTTGCTCGGCGCCGCGTCCGCCCTCGGCGGCCGTGCGCAACTTCGACGAGAACGCGTTCCAGAACCGCGCCGCCACTTCCTCCTGCATCCCGATCGAGTTGAGCGCCGCCGTCACCGCCAGCGAGGTGTCGAGAGGCACATTGGCGGCCTTGGCCGAGGCGGCCGAGCGCTCGAACATCTCGACAAGCGCGCGCTCGGTCGTCGCGCCCTTGTCGCCGAGCTCGTTGACCTTGTCCGCGAACTCCTCGATCTGCGGCAAGGTCCAGCCGGTCATGGTCTTGATCTTGGCGAGCCGCTCCGAAGCCTCGCGCGGCGCCATGTCCCAGCCCTTAGAGGCTTTGGCTGCGAGCCGCACGAACCCTTCCAAATCCTTGTAGGCGACGCCAGCCTGGGCGGCGGTCGCGGCGAGCGCCGCCGTCTCGCCGCGCGCGATGCCGAGATCGCGCGCGGTCTTGTCGATCGACTTCTCGACGTCGGCCCAGGTCGCGCCGGGGTCGAGCGTGACCTTCTTCTTCACCTCCGCCATCGCCTTTTCGAAATCGATGGCCTGCTTGAGGCCGAAGGCCGCGGCGGCGCCCGCCGCCGCGACGCCCGTGCCGACGGCCGCGCCGGCCGCCACCGCCGCGCCGGCCCCCAGCAGATAGCCGTTGGGGGAAATGCGCGAAGCCGCCTCCGTCAGCGCCTCGCGACGGGCCGCCGCCACCCCCAGCCCCGCGCCGGAGCCGAGCGCGACGGAAGCGCGCACGCGCTGCTGCGCGGCGGCGAGGCCCTGCGTCGATTTCGCGAGCTTCTCGACCTCGACCCGCGCGCGCGAAATTCCCGGGGCGGTGCCGCCGAGCGCCTTCATCGAGGTCGAGGTTTTTCCGGCCGCCGCGGCGGTCCTATCCAGCGCGCCGCCGAGTTTCGCCGTCGCCGTCCAGGCCCGGTTCATCTCCGCGCCGAAGCGCGCCGTCGCCGTGCCGGAGAGGCGCTGCGCCGCCTTGCCGAATGCGGTCAGATCGCGCGCCGCGTCCTTGATCTTCTGCTCGCCGAGCGCGAGGAATCTCACCCTGACGGCGACGTCGAGATCGGCCATTTTCCCTCCAGGGCGAGTGGCGAATAGCGAATAGCGAATAGGGAAAGCGCCCTATCTCCATTCGCTACTCGCTACTCGCACACAACCTCTCCAGCGCTGCGCTCAACAGTCTGTTCTGCGCGCCGGCGCCGCCCTCGTCCTCGATGTCCTGACCGGCGGCGACGGCGCGGATCACCTCGTCCCAGGGCATGGCCAGCACGTTGCGCCAGGGCTCGTTCAAGAACCGGCAGGCGAGCAGGCCGAGGCGGCGCCACTCGCCAAAATCGACGCTCAGCTCTCCCCCCGCACCGCCGGGGGCAAGAAAGGGTGGCAGGCGTCGACGATGCGCTGCGCGTCCGACGCCTCCAGAGCGCGCAGCACCGCCGCCGGCAGGCCGGTCATCTCGGCGTAGAATTCGACGAGCTTGACCTCGCCGCCGCCGGCGGCGCGCTCGTAGACGCGCGCGACCTGCGCATAGGAGAGGCGGCGCACGATCAACTCACCGACGAGCCGCCGCGGCACATCGCCGCCGAGATAGAACGGGAAACTCAGCACGACGGTTTTCGTCATCGCCGCCGGATCGAGGAATTCGAGCACGGCGACGCTTTCCTCGGCTCGCGAAGAATTTTTGTCTTCGCCAGGCCGACCGCTCGCCGATGTCGGCTCGCCCTCCGCTCCCTCGGGCGGGAGCGGCATATTGGTAAAATCCGCCTTGGGAGCGCTTTCAAAGTCTATTTTTGAGCCGCTCACAGCGCCGACCCTCCGCTGATGGCGAGGTTCGTGGCCATCGCTGCAAACACCGCCTGCCCGCCGACCACCGTCGCGCCGGGGCCGACGAACTGGTCGAACCGATGCACGACGGCGCCGTCGACCATGTCCTCGTAGCGCACGATCGTCGAGAATCGATATTCCGTGCCGGACATTTTCACGCCCTTGCGCGCCTCCGCCTTGACCATCGTCAGCAGCCCCTTGAGCACGATCACCCGCCCCTTATTGGTCCCGTCGCGGAACGACCGCAGGTTCTCGTAATAGGTGGCGGTGATGTAATTGCCCGGCTCCCGCCCGCACAGGCTGCGCACGCGCGGATCGTCGTTACGCAGCTTGATGGTCGCCGCGAGCGGCTTCCAGTCCTCCGGCCATTCGACGCTCATGTTGTGGCCGCCGGGCGTGAAGGCTTCGAGGTTCTGCTCGATGTCCGGGATTTCGACCTGATCGAGCACGCGCCAGGCGTTGAGCGCGTCGAAATACCAGTTGCAGCCGCGAACGATGTTGTCCATTGCCTCTCTCCGTTCGGAGCGAATGGCGAATAGCGAATAGTTGTCTACTCGCTACTCGCTACTCGCTATTCGCTCAACCCCAACTGCCCGGTGACGCGGAACTGCGCCATCGCCGCCTGGATTTCGGCGGCGAGAATGTTGAAGCTGGCTTCGCGCCGGCCGGTGTAGAGCTGCAGATCGACGAGAGCCGGGCTCTCTTCCCAATAGGCGTTGAACACCAAGCCGCCGACCCGCATCACCGCGTTGGAGTTGAGGCCGCGGTCCCAGATCACTTCGTAGCCGTGGAGGATCGCGGGCTCGGGCAGCGCCGCGAGTTCGCCGAGAAAATCCAGCACCGATTGGCGCAGCACCACGGCGAGATGCGCGCCGATGTTCTGGCCGAGATATTTAACGAGCGTCCTCGGGATGACCTCGCGGATGGCCTTGCGCGTGCGCACCACATTGACGAGCCGCCAGATCGGATCGTTCGAGGTGTTGAAGAAGCCCCAAAACATCTTGCCCTGCGGCGAATTCACCCGGCGCGAGGTGCGGTTTTTCTCCAGTTGCACGATCGTATTGACGCCGCGCTGCAGCAGGAAATTATGCTCAGAGTCCGTGTCGGTGTAGTTGCACTCGACCGCGCGCGACGGGCCGAGAATGCCGGTAAGCGGCCGGTTGCCCGGATTGTAGTAGGGGCCGCCCATCTCCTTGTCTGTCTTGGCGATGAGGGCCGCAACATAGGGCGCCGCCGCGCGCGTCACCGGCAACCCGCCCTCCGAAACGCGCACGCCCTGGCCGACGGCGATGATGTTGAGGCTGTCGGCCCAGTCCGCCGCCCATTCGATCGCCACGGTCTTGTTGGCGGAGGGCGTGTCGGCGACGACGACCGGCGTAATCAGCCGCTCGCAGATGGCGTCGAAGGCGGTGACGATCGGATTGGCCGCGTTCCCGGGACGCAGATGCGCGAAGTCCGGGGCGATGAGAATGTCGGGAACGGCGCCCGTTTCGTTCGAGGCTGAGAGCAGCGCCCAGGCGCCCGTGCGCGACGTGGCGTCGCCGACCATCTTGGCCATCTGCTGATCGGCGGTGTCGGCGGGAAGAATGTCGGGGACAACCGCGACGATGGAGGCGACGATCCCCGAGGCGACGCAGGCGTCGATCGTCTTTTTCAGCGTGCCTGTGCCGGCCGCCGCGATCATGTCCAGATCGTTGGTGTTGAAGTGGACGGGCGAGTCCGGCGGAAATTTTGCGCGGTCGATCCCCGTCCCCGGCGTGAATACGCCGCCGATCGTAGACATGTCGGCGATGAGGAAGGGAACCTTGTCGGTGCGGTCGAGGAATGTCCTCACGCCGACATTGGGAGTGGTGGCGGGCATGTTCTAACCCCCTTCAAAGCCGCTTGACGGCCCTCTCGTTCGCGGCGACTTTAGAAGCCGCCGCCCGGTCCGATCGCCGGAGACGCGCGTCTCCACCCCCCTCCGCCCGCCTCACGCCGCGAAGGCGCGCGACGGATACCCCGGCGTCACCACCTCGCCGCCATGCTCGGTCAGCAGGTCGAGCGGCGGCGGATCGTCGCCGTGCCAGAGAATATTGACGTGATAGCCCGGCGCCGCCTCCATGACAGGCAGCCTCGCACCGTCCGGTCCTTCGGTGAACTGCGGCGGGTCTGCAGCCACGTAGAGCGTCCCGATCACGTCGACGTCGACGCGGACGCCGTCTAGGTGTCCCGGAGAAGACACTATGAGCCGCGGCTCGGTCTCGCCGGGGGGCGCTCCCAGGCGCGCAAGGCCATAGGCGAGGACCGCCTGCTTTGCGGTCTCGGCGTTCGCAAAGCGCAGATAGATCGTTTGCATAGAAACCCCCTTATTGCCAGGCGCGCGCGGCGGCCTGCAACGACGCGTTCAACGCGTAGATCGGCGCGATCGCAATTTCGTCGATCAGGATCGACGACGCATAGGAGCCATCCACCATCGCGCCTAACCGCATTGCGGTCATTCCGGTGTAATGCGCGAACGCGTCGGCCGCGACAGGCCCGCTATTCATCGAGGCGGCTCTCCCGCCGCTGGCGCTCGACGCCAGCGCCAAACCGAACGAGAGCGAAGGCGCGGGTGGAGTCACGACCAACTCATGCGAGTCGGTCGACCAGAGGCGCCAATCGGCGCCCGCCGCCGACAGATTTACGCCGCCGGCGTTCGTGCCGAAGATGGTGTAGTAGGACACGGCGCTGAGCGCCTGCCCTCTCAGCACGATCGTCGAGACCGGCGCCTGCAGCAGCGAGAGCGCCGCCGGCATCAATCGCACATCGTCGGCGATGCGAACGATGCCGGACGCGCCGGTCGGGATTGGCGAGGTGGCGAACGATCCTGCCTCCAGCTGCCCGTGCCAGACCTGCACGTCGGCGGTGGTGCCGCTCGAATAAGTCCCGCGCAGGCCGACGTCGAACGAACCAGATGTCGCTGCCGCGATCTCGGTCTTCGCGATACGCTGCCACGCGCCGGTCAGGGCGACGATCTGATAGGCCCCACCGCCAGCATGACGGAACACCAGCGTGGTTCCCGCTACGCCTTTTACGAATAGAGAACCCGTGTAGGGGTTCCCACTTATCAGGCCGGCGACGGTCTGCGACAGGATCGACCAGTCCGAATCCGACGCGCCGGCGCCGGCGTCGAACTGCACGCGCGTCGCCGTGGTGGTGCCGTCCGGCGCAACGCCGTAATTCGGCGTTACGACCGGCGCAGACCCGGTTCCACCGCCGCTCTTAGACCACAGCCCTTGCGCGTAGTCGTGTGAATATTTGAGAAGGTTGGTCGCCGCCGCCGCTTCGATCAATAGCCCCTTGCGGCCCGTCGAATAATCGAAGGCCGGCCCGTTCGCGGCGGCCTGCGCGTAATTTCCGTTCGCGCCGACCACCCATTTCGAGCCGCTCGAAAACGACAGGATGTCAGTCGCGCCGACGGCTGCTCCGTTGCGAATGACCTGCTCGCGCACAAAGTCGGTAACGAGTGACGGAAAATAACCATCGATGAGGTTGCGCTGCGCCGCCGGCAGAGCGCGATAAAGCAGCGCGGCGGCCGAAGCCCCGGCCGCCGCTCCCGCGGCCCCGGCGGCTGTCGCCGAAGCGGCGGCCTCGCCCGCCCAGCTTTTGGACGACTTGGTCCCCGCCGCGCCCGGAGCGGTCGCGCTCTCGGCCCAGGCCTGCGCCTGCGATCGCACGGCCTCGACGCCGTCGCTAAGATCGGTGACGGCGCCGGTCAGTGCGGCGATTTCCTCTGCGATTGTCGGCATGTGGAACCTCAGAGCGTGCGGATGAACCGATTGGTGGATTTCACGGCCGCCGTGGCGAGCGCCACGAAAGCCAGGTCGTAGGCGGCGAGATTGGCGTTCACGGCCGCCAGCGCGCCGGCCAGAGACGCGGCGCTGGCCGCCGCCTCGCCCGCCTTCGTCGTCGCGGTCGCTGCATGGGTCGACGCGCCCGCGGCGGCGGCGGTTGCGGTCGCCGCCTGCGCCGTCGCGACCTGTTTTGCCGCTTCCGCCGCGGCGGCCGAAGCGCCGGCGTCGCTCGCATATTTTTTGGCCGAATAGCCCTGGCCGGGCTCGACCTCGCCGCTGGGAAGCGTCGCCCAATCGCGCGCGCGGTCCGCCGCCGCGTCGGCGCCGGGGGCCGCGACCAGCGCCCATCTGCCGGGCTCGAATTCGGCCGGCGCGACATAGGGCTCCGCGCCGATATAGGCGTAATAATAGCCCGCGCCGCGGATCGCGACGGTGGCGTTGTGCTTCGATCTGCAGGCGAGGCCGGCGGCGTAAGGGACAGCCTGGCTCAGAGAGACCCAGGGTTGCGGCCCGGGCGGGCCGCGCTTTAAGGCCTCGATCACCGCCGGGCCGGCCCCGGCAATGTCGATGAGTTCGCCGGACGAAAACAATTCGTCGTAGCTCGCCGCCGCAGGCCCCGGCGGCGCGGTGATCCCTGGCGAGAACGAAAAAATAAAACGCGCGATGGCGTGCGCGGAGACGGCGTCGACATAGAGCAGGTCCGCCCTGTAGACGCCATCGAGCCCGGCCGCCTGCGCGCGCAGGATGCCGAGGCCGAGCGCGGCGCGCTGGAGCGCCTGATCCTGCGCGATCACGCGCAGATTGCCGGCGCTCTGCGAAAAACTGTAGGCGAGCGGCTGTCCCGGCCCGCGCCGCAGCTCCATCGCGAATTGCCCGGCGAGCGGAAACCCGTAGCCGGGCAGGGACACCAGCACGCTGCGCAGGAAATCCTCATTGGTCCTGGCCGTGACGACGCGCGCGGTCATGATGTCTCCTACATAAACCAGACCAGGGCCGGTCCGGCTGGATCGACGCCGTAGAACGAGCCCCAGTAATCCGAGCCGACGACTACGCGGCACTGCGCCGCGCTCATCAGCGTCGGCGCGCCGCCGGCGACGGCGGCATGAGCGCCGACCGATACGGCGCGCGGCGCGGCGCCGCCGACGGCGTAGAGGGCGGAGGGCAGCGCGGCGGCGAAGCTCACCGTGTAGTCGCCGGTTCCGTTGCGCACGATCCCGGCGACGTTGAAGGCGCGCTCGACGACGACGGCGCCGGCGGTCCAGCGGAACAGCGCGTAGGCCTTGAACGCGCCGTTGACGAGCAGCGAGCCGTCGACCGCCGGCAGGCGCGCCGCGCCGTCGAGCGCGACGATGGCGTTCGGCGCGGCGCCGACGGTCAGGCCGAGATTGGCGAGCGCCTGCGCCCGCTGCTCGGCGGAGAGGCCTTGCGCCGCGTCGATGCGTAGGCGCAGCGCCAGGGCTGCGGTCGCCGCCGCCAGGGAAGCGGCTATGCTAGTTGCAAAATTAGCATCGTTATTGATCGCGGCTGCTAGCTTGGCCAGCGTATTGAGGGCGCCAGGCGCGCCTGCGGTCAGCGCGGCGACCGCCCCCATGACATAGGCCGTCGTTGCGACGCGCGCCGAATTGTCGGCGCCTGCCGGCGTCGGCGCCGTCGGCGCGCCGGTCAGTGCGGGAGAGGCGAGCGGCGCCTTGGCGTCGAGCGCCTGCAGCACACCGCCGATCTCGGACTGCGTGAGGTCTTGGTAGAGCGCATAGAGTTTGGCCAGCGTGTCGCCGCCGGCGGCGACGCCGTCGCGCGCCGCCTCCAGCGCCAGCAGGGCGAGCGGGTTGATGTCGTCTTCGAAGCCCGCGAGCAGCGCCGCCAGCCGCGCGCGGTCGTCCTGCGCGGCGAGAATAAGTGGGGCTAGCCCCTCCGTCAGCCGCGTCAGCCCGACCTGGCGGAGTTCGGCGAGCGCCGCCTCCCAGTCCGGGTTGCGGCTCTCCAGCGCCTTCAGCCGCGCGTCGATATGCGTCGTCGCGCGGTTGAAGCGATCGGCGTCGGCGTTGTCGCCGTGGCGAAAGTTGATGTCGGCGGGGAGCGGCACGGCTGAACGGCTCAGTCCGGCAGCGGACGCTGCGTTGCGATCGCGTCGACGTCCGCCGCCTTGAGGGCGTCGAAGGTCGCAGCGTCCATCACATGTGTTTGCCTGGGCCGATAGGTGTGATCGGCGACCGTCACCGGGCGCTTGAGCGTCACTTCATAGGACGCCGCCGGCGGCGCCGGCGTCTGCGCTTGTTTGGCCATGATTGTCTCCCTTACAGTTCCCAGCTTTTGCGGAGAGCGCCGACAAAAAGTTTCAGCGCGGTGGTCGTCGTCCCCACCGCCTTCAGCTTGTAGGCGCCGATCGCCGCGCCGAGATTCCACACGAATGTCCGCTCGATCGAGCCGTCGTCCAAGGCGAGGTCCGAATAGGACGACGGCGCGGTCTCGGTCGCGAAGTCCGCGCCGCTGAGCAGTTTCATCGTCGAGGTGTGGAAATTGGCGTCGAAATCCAGCATCTTCATGCTGGCGCGAATGCTCGCCGACGGCGCGGCCAGCGTGTGCGGCTCCGAAATATGCGCGAGCGCCGTCTTCGGCCGCGACACGCGGACGCGGCTATGCGCAATGTCGATCGCCGGCATCATCTCCGGCGTGCCCTGGAACACCCCGTAGAATTTCAGCATGTTCGGCAGGTTGCCGCCGGCGTTGAGCGCATCGGCGCCGCCCGCGTCCAGCGGGATGCGCACGCCGTTGCTCTCCACCACGAAGGTCAGCGCGGTGGAGGCCGGCGCCACCGCGCCGGTGAGAATGTCGATGTCGGTAATGCCTCCCGACAGCGACAGCGCCGAAAATTCCAGTTCGACATACGGCCGCCGGAACCGACAGCCGTAGACGTCCATGACGATGTGTTTTTGCGGGTTCGCCAGCGAATAGCCGGCGCGCACTTCGAAAAACATGCCGCCGGGGAAGGACGGCCCGTCGGCGGTCGCCAGGAAATGGTTGCCCGGCGTAACCACCCGCACAGCGTAGCGCTTGCCGGCGGCGAGAAACACCGGCGGCGCGAACTGGAATTTGGTCTTTGCCGGGGCTTTCGCCAGCGCCGCCGCCGGCGTCGTGGCGCGGCCGAGCACCTTGGTCGGATCGGCGGCGCCGGTCGTCGTGCATTCAAGCAGCAGCACCGTCACGTCGCCGGTGGCGGCGATCTGCGTGAACGAGAGGTCGATCGAGTTCCACCACATGTCCTGGGCGGCCTGAAACGTCTCCTCGCAGGCCGCGCCGGCGATCTGATAGCTCGTCGCAATCAGATCCCAATTGGTTTCCTGCCAGTTGTCGATCCAGAACTGACGGACCCGGCTGGAATAGACGTAATCTCCCCAGCTCCAGGCCGGCTCGACCTCGAAGGTCTCGCCGCTCGTCACTGTGAAGATTTTTTTGACCTTGTCGTAGCTCCCCTGCTGCCAGCCGGCAAACGTGTAGAGCCAGCCGCCGCCGTTCCAGGCATACATGTAGCCCGAGAAGGAGGGGCCGAAGCGCCGGCGCTGCCGCGCGATCGTCTTCTGCCTGAACTGTTCGTTGCGGTAATCGTAGGTGGAGACTTGATCCTCGCCGGTCGCCGGGCCGATCGAGAACCGCAGTTCCGGATCGTAGGCCGGGAACAGCACGCCGCCGGAGATCATTGCGTGCGTGTTGAAGGGGTTGAACAGCACGATCGGCGTTTCCGCCGCGGCGTCGTCGGCGAAGCGCAGCCCCTCCTCGATCTTGGCGGAATAGAGCGGGTGATCCGCATCAGACTTGGAGTCGTCGAGGAATAGGTCCGCGTCGGAGTCGGCGGCGTTCGACGGAATGCCGGATTTTGCCTCGACCGTCGCCAGGCGACCGAGAATTCGCCCGAGCAGGCCGGTGGCCACGGCGCTCTGCTGGGTGTTGGCGAGCTTCGCCAAGTCGGACTCGATCGAGGCGAGCTTCGGCCTCGCCGCCTCGATCCATCTCTCCGCGTCCTCGACGCGGGTGTCCACCTCTTCGAGATTGGCGATCTCGTTCGCGCGGATCATCGTCACGCTGTCGACGCCGGCGGGCGTCAGCACGATCTGCGCGACCAGCAGCATCCCGGCGTCGACCACGGGCGCGGTCGGCGCCGGCGACTCGGCGCCGACAACCGCGCCGAGATTGGCGACCCGCGCGCGATCCTGCGCGTGGGGGCGCGGTTGCCAGACCGGATTTGCCGGGGTCGATGTCGCGAGATTGAGGAACGCCACCGCGTCGACATTGGTGTCTTCTTCGCTGCCCCAGGCCGCGATCTGCACGATCTTCCTGGCCGCGACCGGCAGTTGTTGCAGAAAGTCGAACGCCTGCGGCGCCGCGCGGGCGTAAATCTTCCCGGCCCGATACAGGCGCCCGGGCGCCAGCGTCACTTCCGTCGGCCCGGTCTTCGCCGCCAGAAACCCGCTATAGGCGCTGCCGACGGTGAGAGCATCGACAACGACGTTGTCGACGCCGGCCTGGACGTAATTCTGCAACGTGTTCAGATCGCTCGATCTGACCTGCTGATGCTGGCCGAAATTGCGCTTAACTTGCATTAGACCGGCCTCCAGTCGCCGAGTTTGAAGAGCCCCAGAGCCGGCGCGGCGCCAAAGGTGATCGGCTCATGAGTGATCGTGTTGATCCAGACGTCGTCGCGCGCCGCCTGCGAAACGGCGACTGCGGCGAGCGCGTCGTGATAGGGGGACATGTCCGCGTCGAAAATCATCGACCAGTCCGCGGCGAGCGGGCCGGCGCAAGCGGGCACGTCGACGCGTATATCGATCGTCAGTTCGGCGGTGTAAGGCGCTGCGCCGAACTTGGAGAACCCCCAGAACGAAAAGCCGCGGCCGGGGCCGCCGGCGCGGCTGGCGTCGAACAGCCGCAGGCGGTCGAAGACATGATCGGCGCTCATATCCGGATAGAGGGCCGCGAGATCGAGCGCGGAGAATTCGAAGGCCATCGCCGGCGAAGCCGGGACGAGGTCGGCGACGCGCTCCGGCGCGACGGCGATCGGAATCAGGCCAGGGGCGATCGCAAAATCGAGCGCGCTGCGATCCGGCGCGACGGTGACGATCTTGTCGCGCGCTTCGAGGTCGTCGGCGGCGCTCCAATCGGCGGCGCCCCAGTCGGCGAACAGGCGCCAGACATCGCCCGCCGACGCCAGCGCGATCCGATAGGATGCGCCGAGCGCCGCGTCGAGGCCGTAGACCCAGCACGGCGTCTCGACGCCGCGGTCGACGTAGACGCCGCGCTCCTCGTAGCGCAGGGGCGCCCGATCCTCGCCGTCGCCGGCGCGCCAGTCGAGGGCGGCGGCGTCGAAGAAGGCGTCGCCGGCGGCAACGTCGAAATCGCGCGCCCGCGGATAAATCCTGATCTGCGGCATGTCGGCGTCGATCGCCGCTTTTTCCTCCGCCGTGAACGGATCGACCGCGGCGGCGCCGTCGCGCGGCCGGATCGAGTCGATGACCGCGGCGTCCGTCAGCGCCACGTGATCCTTGATCCCTTGAAGCGTCGTCTTGGAGATGTGCAGATCGCGCGCCGCGGCGACGACGGCGCGCTTCTTGTCGAGCGGCCACCTGTCTTTCCAGATATCGACGGACCAGGCCCAGGCGAGATGCGGCAGTTGATCGGCCGGGCACGTCCACGGGTTCCACAGCGTGCGGATGACCGCGATCGCCATCAGCACGCGGGCGCGGGCGCGGATGTGCGCCGCGCTGGCGACGCGCTCGAACGTCCCGGAATAGCCGGGGAGCAGGCTGTCCTGCGAGAGGTCGGCGAGGCCGGGGAGATCGGTCATCTCTCGATCTCCGTCTCGACGGCGATCGCCGACGCCCAGGGCGCGCCGTCCGCGCCGCCCTCTATATCGGCGAGCGGCTCGATCACGCGCACGTAGCGCGCCGGCGGCACCTTCGCGACGGCGCCGATCGCCTGCACATGCAGGGTTTCGCCGATGGCGTGGCGCTCGGCCGCCAGCCTCTCGATCGCCGCCCGCGCGGCGGCGGCGACGGGAACCGGATCGGGGCCGGGGGGCAGGCCAATGACGACGCGCACAGGCGCCGCCACGATGCGCGCGGCGACGACGCTTAAGACATCCGTCAGTCCCTCATGTCGCTCGGCGTCGTAGGCGGCGCGAATATCGGCGACCAGCGCGTCGTCGACGCTCCCGTCGCCGGCGCGGGCCAGCAGCACGAGGCGGATGCGCCCGGCCCCGTCATGCAGCGCCCGCGCGCCCTTCACGCGGTCGCCGAACAGGCGGCGCACGCGATAGGCATACCCGCCGGCGGTGAGGCCATGGAGCGGCAGCGCCTCGGGCGCGATCTGCGCCCGCAGGCGATAGTCCTCGTCGCTCTCGTAAAGCGGTTCGCGCGGCGGATTGGCAGCGGCGTCGCCGGGAACGAGCAGCAGCCGCTGCGTGTCGTGATAGGTCTTGGCGATGTGATCGAGGTCGGGACCGACGGCGGTGGCGAGGCGCAGAGAATCGGCCGCGTCGTTGATCGCTTGGCGCAGCAGCGTCTCCCCGAAGGCGAACTCCTCGGTGAGGATCACGGCGGGGTCGCTCTCCAGCATCTCGACGTCGTAAGCGGGCAGGCTCGGGTCTTGCCGGCGCGCCTCCTCCCACAGCCGCTTGAATTCGGCGAGGAGGCGCGCGCGCGCCGCCTCGAAATCCACCTCCGCCACGCTCGGCGGGCCGATGCGCGACATGTCGAGAGTCTCGGCGGTGAAGAGGGTCATCTCAAACCGCTCCTCTCTCGCCGAGCGCCAGCGGAATTTCGAACATCGCCGGCCGCTCCAGCGCGTAATTGCCGAAGCGCCCTTCCGGGAAATACCGGCCGTCCAGCGCCACGGCGAGGCCGCCGGCGCGATCGAGCGAGACAAGGCGCATGGTGACGACGCGAAATTCCGGTTCCCAGGCGAGCAGCGCCGTCACCAGGTCGCGATAGAGATCGGCGGCGAGCGCCGCGGAGACGAGCCGCCCCAGCCGGCGCGTCGGGTTCATGCCGAAATCGAGCCGCATCATGCGCTCAGTCGGGATCGTCATGACGATCTTGGCGATCGACTGCGCAAGATGCGCCTCGCCGGCGAGCGGCCTGCCCGTCTTCTGATCGATCCCGGAGCGGTAGCGGATCATGGGGTTTCGAAGGCCTTTCGAAGCGGGTTTTATGAGGTCTTTTTGCCGGCCTTCGCCGCGGGCGCGGCGGCGCCGTTCCCGGTCTCGCCCTTAAGGGCGATCGTGCCTTGTGCGAGTTCGTATTCCGCCTCGGCGTCGAGCAGCTCCATTTCGAAGCCGACGCAGGGGCGCGCCACGGCGCCCTCGTAATCGGCGGGCACGCGGCGGCCGGCGACGGTGAAGCCGGCGCGGTCGGTGGTGACGTAGGTCTTAGTCTTCGCGTCCATGGCCGTGTCCTTCTTTTCGCCTTCGGCGACGCCTACTCGCTCGTCGGGTTCAGCGCTTCCGGTTTGAGGTGATAGGCGCTGCCGCCGATGATGAATTTCATCTTTTCGATCGAGTCGGCGTAGATGCGCGTCGTTTTTCCGCGCACGCGCGGCTCGTCGCTCTCGATCTCCCAGCCTTTCGTCGCTTTGATCTTCTTCTTCTCGGTTTCGAGCGAGAATTCCTTGTCGGCCTTGACGACGATCTTGTCCTTCGACTGCGTAACCGTCGTCTTCTCGGTCTTCGTGACGATCGTGTCCTTGGTGCGCGTCACCCGCGTCTTGTCGAATTCGACCACCGCTTCGTCGGGCTTCTGCCCGGCGGGGCGCTTGGTCTTCTCGTCGAAATGGGCGGGCACGGCGTAGGAGGCGGCGCCGACGATCCCGCTCGGCGAATGCAGCCGCATCTTGTCGCCCTTCGCCGGCAGGGCCGGCGAATATTTATAGGCGCCGTCCGCCCCGGCGCTGTTGGCGTGCGGGGAGACCCAGGGCGAGAGAATGTCCTTGCCGGTCCGCGGGTCTTCGCCGATCTTGACGCGCACCAGCCATTTCTTCTCGTCGCGCTCGACCACCGGCCCCTCGATCTGCGAGAGCGAGAGCTTGCGGTTGAGGCGGACGATCTCGCGGCGAGCGAGGCGCGCCTCGGCGGCGGCGGCGAGGGCGATCATTGCATGGCCCCCAAAAGTGCGCAGCGGTTTTGGGACGAGGCCATGCTCATGGAACGCCCTCCCCTTCGCCCGTGGTCCAGGCGTCGCGCGCGGCGAGCGCGTAGAGCGTCTGCCGCCAGGTCACGGCGTAATAGAGCGCGCCTTTTTCCACCGCCTTGATGGTGAACAGCGGCTGCGCGAGGAGGTCTTCCGGCGGGCCGATGGCGTCGTCGCGCCAGCGGGCGAAATCGGGATCGGAGAGGGCGACGAGCAGCGCCTCGCACAGCGCCAGGGCGAGTTCGTCGGCCTTGACCAGCTTGCCGCCGATCATTTTGTTCTCGGCGATCACATAGGCCGTGAAATGCGCTTCGGCGTCGTCCGCGCCGGAGAGCCGGTCCCGCGCGTCGAACCGCGTCGCCGCGACGGCGATCGCCGGCGGCGCGAACATGTCCTTGGCCAGCACGTCGGAAATATCGAGCTTGCCGATATGCGGCGTGACCGCGACTTCCGGAAAGCGCGCGGCGAACTTGGCGACGGCGGCGCCGCGCAGTGCGAAGACGCGGGAGGCGGCGAGAACCTCGGCGAGGGTCATTGCAGCAGTCTCCGCAGGTGATCGGTGACGAGCTCCTCGATCTCTCTGGCGTTTTCCGTCGAGACGCCGACGAAGGGGCGGGCGGGGATCGTGACTTTCTTGGCGAAGACGCGCTTGCCGCCGATCACGAACGACAGCCGCTCGGCGGCCTGGGGCGTGATGACCGCGCCCTCTTGATGGACATGCGCGAACTCCCAGGCGCAGCCCCATTCGCCGGCGTCGCCGCCGGCGCTCGACGCGATGGCGTCATGCAGATGCCGCCCGGTCCGAAACAGGATGGGCGTTCCTTCGAGGTTTGCCGGCCAGGCCTCGCCGTCCGGCCCCGGGCCGCCGCTCTCGATCCGCTTGCGCGTCTGGCTTTCGCCCAGGGAGCAGATTTCCGCGACCAGCGGCGCGGCGTCGAACTCGGCGAGCCCCGTGACCAGCGCGTTGACCCGCGCCAGGTCCGCCCCGTCGACTTCGATCTTGACGCCGATCTCCATCACGCAGCCCCGCTGGTCTTGAAGCGGCGCGGCGGCGCGTCGATGAGGACGCCGCCGGGCGAGGCCGCGGCGCCGCCGGCCGCCGCGCCGCCGCCGGCGTCGAGCGGGGCGGGCGTCGCGAAGGTCAGCCCGCCCGCCTTGGCCGAGGCGATCCCTTCGAGGCGCTTGACGGCGAGATCGTAGCGCGCCCTGATTTCCTCGGTCTGGCGGCCGAAGGCCAGCGAAACGCGATACATCGCCATGTCGATGGCGTAGAGCTTGAGCGCGCCGAGCGACGCCGCGTCGAGATCGTCGATCTGCGCCGGCGTGTAGCGCGCCTGCAGGATGACGCGGACTTCGGTCGAAACGTCCTCAAGCGCCGCGTCGAACCGCGCCCATTCGGGCTCACGCGTATCCTCGCTGGCGCAGAGCGACGCCGCCTCCTGCGGGTGGCGGGCCAGAACGTCGGCGAGCGTGGCGAAGGGCGCGGGCATCCGTGATCCTTTGTGGGCGCCGGCCTTTCACCGGCTCGGCGCTTGCCGCTGCGCTAGCGGGGAGCGCATGCGCGCCGCTCCTTGCGCCTACTCGCAAGCCCGACCGGCCGTCGGCCATGCCGCGGGCCGGGTGTGCCATCGCTTGCTTTCGCTCGGCATGGTGGTTGCGGGGGCGGGATTCGAACCCGCGACCTCCAGGTTATGAGCCTGGCGAGCTACCGGACTGCTCCACCCCACGACAAAGTTCAGTCGCCCCACTCGCCCTCGATCGCGCCTTGCGCCTTCAGCGCGTCGAAGACATCGCGCGTCAGAGCGACCTTGGCGCCGGGCGCGACGGTCTCGCCGCCCATGCGCACATTGACCAGGGCGACGAAGTCGCGCGTCGTGGCCTTCGCCTTCGGCGGCGGGGGTGCGGGAGGAGGCGGGGGCGGATCGCCCGCGGCGTTCGCGCCTGCGGCGCCCGTCGTCTTCGGGAGGGTAGCCTGGGGCCTCGCCATGCTCGCCTCCCTCACGAGATCGCGTTCTGGATCAGCGCGCCGGCCGCCTTGGCGACGACGAGTTCGCTGATCCGCTCGCCGACGCGGATGACGCGCGCGCCCTCGATGCCGCCGCCATGCACATCGTCGAAGGTTCCCGTAAACTTCGACCCGAAGGTCGGCGAGAAGCCCCAGGTCACGCCGCCTTCGGGGCCGACGGCGGCATTGATCCAGTGGAAGGCGATGTCCTTGCCCCAGATGCGCTGTTTGTTGGCCGGCTGCCCTTTGGCCGCGGTGTTCATCCAGCCCTTGCCGATACTGAGCATCGACAGTTCGAAATAGGACACGAATTCCTCGCGGGTGATTTTGCCGGCGCCCGTCGTATGTCCCTTAACCGCCTGCACCAGCTTCTGGTGCTTGCGCAGCTTGTCCCAGACGCCCTCGCCCATGACGCAGCGGTTCGGCCTATAGATCATCACGCTCTGCAGCGCCGCGCTGATTACGCTATCCGGATCGCTGTCGGGATCGTCGAAGCGCTCGCCGGCGACGGCGATGTTGGTGACGCTCGCGGCGGCGTAGTTGGCCGGATCAACCACGGCCCTGGCGACGCGCTGCTCACGGAGGACGTCGGAGAGTTCGGCGAGCATCTGCGTCGCGCGCTTCTCGGGATCGTAAATCGACACCCCCTTGTCGCGCATCGCACGGGCCGACCGCACGTCGTCGAGAGGCAGCGAATCCTCGAGCGCGAAGGCCTTCACAGACCCGTCGCGCTCCTGCGCCGTGAATTCGACCTTCGGCACGGCGCCGCGGCGGCCGACAAAATTGTCCGGCGCAGTGAAGGCCTCGTCGATTGGATATTCGAGCCATTTGAACTGCTCGGCGCCGACGTCGACGCGCGGCAGCACCTGATCGGCGACGAATGCGAGGTCGGGATTGCGCCAGCCGATGGCGACGGCGGTCAGCACCGGATTGACGACAAAGGGGCGTTCCGTGGCCATGGAAAATCCTCGGACGGTTGGAGAGGGCGCGATGCGTCAGGCGCCGCCCGGCGCGATGACCGACGGCGCGACGAGATAGGGGAAGACGTCGCCCGCGACGGCGGGAGCGAGCGCCACGCCGAACACATGGACGACCGAGCCGAGGACCGGCGCGGCGACGACGGCCGCGCCATTGGCGTCGGTGGTCAGCTTGTCGCCCGCGGCGACGACGCCGCCGGCGACGACTTCGTGTCGGCCGCCCATGGCCGCGTCGATCATGTCGCCCGCCGCGGCGGCGCCGAGATCGCAGACGCCCGCGAGCTTGTCGGTCACCGCCGTCGCCAGGGCGACCTCGCCGCGATTAGCGGTGAATTTCGTCACGCGCCTCGCGCCGACGGCGCCGGCGGCCTTGAAGGTCAAAAACCAGTCGTTTGTCGCGCCCATGGGCGGCCTCCTAAACTGCCCGGCGCTACGCCGCGGCCTGATATTTCGTCTCCAGCGCCGCGATCGCGGCGAGGAAGTCCTCAGCCTCGCCGTTCTCGACCATCTTGTTGGCCTGAGCGGCGAGCAGCGCCGGCGCCGGCATGGCCGCGCCGCCCTCGGGCGCCGGCTTCTTGTCGAGGCCGGAGGCGGGAAGCTCGGTCTTCTTGGCGGCCAGGATCGCCGCGACGTTGTCGAGGCCGGCGGCGTCGGCGCAGAGCGCGGCGTAGCGGTCGCGGTCGGCGGGCAGGATTTTCTTGTCCTTGAGCGCGCCTTCGAGCAGCGCGTCGACCTTCGCCTTGAAGGCGCCGTCCTCGAGGGCCTTCAACCGCCCTTCGGCGGCGGAGAGCCGCGCCACGGCCTCGTCGTGAATGCCCTTGGCGACGAAGCCGCCCTTGAGCGCGGCGAGCAGAGCGGGTTCGCTGGCGTCGGGCGTGACGCCGAGCGCGGCGGCGAGTTCCTTCATGGGTGAAGACTCCGGTTGGGACGGTTGAGCGCTGGCGAGCGCCGCCTGATTGGCGAGCGCCGGCGCGGTGACCAGCGCCAGCGAGCGCAGCCAGGTCGTCGCGCCCGCGGCGGTGTGGAAGAAGTCGGGCGAGATGAATTTGTATCGCCGCTCGGCGAGAAGCTTGGCGCCCTCGGCGAGCCATTCGATCCGCGCCTTCAGCGCGCCGCCATCGACGCGCAGCGCTTTGACCCAGCCGACGGCGGGCGAGGGCTTGCCGTCCTTCGCCCCGTGATGCGTGGTGTGGTTCACATCGACCGGCAGATCGACGCCGTCCTGTTCGAAGCGCGCGATCAGCGCCGCGGCGTCGACCGTGTAGGCGCGCCCGTCGCGGGTCTTGATTTCGCCGAGCGACGGGAACACCGTCACCCATTCCGGCGGCTCGCCGGCGGCGAAGCCCGGAGGCAGAGCGGCGAGGACGGCGCCATAGGCGTTTTCGGCTTGCGCGACGGAAGGCATGGCCGCATCATTCGTCCGCGGGCGAGACGCCATCGCCGGAGACGCGCGTCTCCCGAGCTGGTCTCCTGCGGCTCGCTCTGGGCCGGCCCGACCGCTCGCCGGAACCGCGCGCACCCTCCCCGATAAAATCGCCGTTAAAGGGGCATTGAAGGCCGTGGGCGCGTTTTTCGCGCGCCGACGCCCCAAGACAGCGGATTTGGATTTCGTCGCGCCGGAGGGCCGTTTCTACGGCTCGGGGGTTTGGGCGGCGGGCAGGCGCTCCAGGACCAGCGCCGAATAGCCGGCGTCGTCGCGCCAGTGGTCGGGCTCGTTCGGGTCGCCGCAGAGCAGACGGGCGAGCTTCGTCGCCTTCATCTCCAGCGCCTCGCGCTGGGCGGCGCAAAGCCGCGGCCAGTTCGGCGCGCCGCGCATCAGTTCCTTCATCGCCTGCGCCAGCGCCGCGACCTCGTCGAAGTTGCCATGCGTCGCCGCGCGGGCGGCGAGGAGAGGGTCGCGCCGGCGGCGGCGGTCAATTGTCATCTTGAATGGCGGCGCGGCGCAGGCGATATTGTTTGCGTGGCGGCGCAAAATCGAGCAGCCGGCCGTTTTAGGCCGCGGAGGGGCGGCGTCCTCCCCGTCACGACCTCCCGCCCGTCTTTCTGCGCAGGCGCCGGACCTCATCAAGCCGCGTGCGGAAGAATGTCTGGACGCGCAGATAGCCCGTCGCCGACCGCTTCAAGACCAGCTTCCACCACGCGCCGTCGATTTCATGCAGCACTGTGCGAAAATTCGCGCCGCGCCCTTCGTCGATCGTCTCGCCCTCATCGACGACAGGCTGAATGTAGCGAAACGTTTTCGGGTCGACCGCTTTATGCTTGTCGACCTTGCGCGCCATCGTGCTGTTGAAGGCGACGATGATGTTCGACGCCGCTTTCATCTCCGCGACGAAACGCCCGGCGGTCGAAACCGGCAGGGCCAGGGGCTCGTTCTTCAGCCCCATCAGGACTTGCGCCGCCGGCGACGCGACGATCTCGGCGATGCGCGCGCGCGCCGCCTGTTCGCCGGCCGCCTCCAGCCGCGCGGTCACATTGTCGATCAGCGTCTTCGCCCGCGCCAGCCCAGGGTTCGTGTGCCAGCCGGGGTCGATCCCGGCCGGAACCTGCGTCACCTCGCCGGTGCGCTTGTTGACGAACGTCTTGTATTCGATCGCCGGGGCGTCGGTCGAATAGCCGTCCTGGCCTTTAAGCTTCTCGTATTCGACGCGCGCGATCTGCCGCACGCTGCATTTGCAGCCCCAGCCGTTGGGCGGGAAATGCGTCGCCCAGAACGGATCGTCGACGGGCAGAATCAGTCCCGCCCAGGCGAGATGCTCGGGGCGGGGCTCCTGGGCGGTGGTTCGGACATAGAGGATATAGGGCAGGCCCGCCTTGGTGCGCTGGATGCGCTCCCACTGGCCGGCGGCGCGGGCGCTGCGCACATTCGACCAGAAGATGGTCTGCAGCCGCCTTGGCTTCGAGAAATCGACGATCCTCGATTCCCATTTGCCCGTGGGGTCGTCGACGCGGCGCGGGCCATACCAGCCCAGCCGCTGCAATTCGGGGACGATGCGCTTCTTCCAGCTTTCGAGACCTTCGCCGCGCTCCTGCGAGGCAAGAAGACTGTCGCGAAACGCTTTGACTAATTCCAGTTCCGTCGCCTTGGCGACGACGAACGTGTGAGCGTGATCCTCCGCCCATTTGTCCTGCCAGGAGAAGGACGGCTCGACGTTCTTCTGCTCGAAGAAGCGGATGATCTCTGGCGGCGGCGCAAAGCCGCGCGTCGGCGTTTTCATGATTTGCCGCGAGCGGTTGCGCTGGCGCAGAGCGAGCGGCGAATGAGCATCAATCCCTCACGTCGCCGAGCCCGCGCGCCTTCGCTGTCGCGATCGCTAGGCGTTCGATCAACGGCCCCGTGTCGATCTTCGCCGTCTCGATGTTGGCGAGCGCCTCTTCGAAGGTCTCGGCCTTGCCCACCGCCGCGAGCAGCCCGGCCAGAAGCGGATCGCGGATTTCGCGCCAGTCGGCGAGCGCCTCGTCGATGAGCGCGTCGGTCTCGTCGATCGCCGTAACATGATTGGGATCGTCGGCGGACAGCGTCGCGGACGCACCACACAGCGGACAGCCGCAGCCGCTCAGCGCCGCCAGCCGCGCCTTGCCTTGCTTCCCTTGCCCGCCTTGCGGGTCGTCCTGGTCGCCCGGAGGCGTCGTCGCGTCCTTGGACATTTTCTCCGCGCGCAGGCGGCGAATCTCGTTGAGGCTGGTATTGACGCCGAGCAGCTCGTCGTCCGGCTGCGGATCGGGGATGGACGCCATCTTCCGCGTCCAGCTTTGCGACACCTTCAGGCCGAGCGGCACGGCGTCGCGCAGAAATCCGCCGAGCGCCGTCAAGTCGGCGTTCTCGGGCATCTCCAGTTGCGCGAGCGGATAGACGTCCTGCGGCCCGAAATTCATCGCCACCGCCGGGCGGATCAGCCCCCGGTTGACCGTTGCCGCTGTCTGGCGCGCGTCGGCGCGCGTGATGTCGTGGCGCACTTCGTTGTGCACCTGCGCCTGGGCGAGCGATGAGCCGTCCTCGGCCGTCATGGTCTGGCCGACGACGATCATGGAAATCTTTCTGTCGACATAGGACATGAGCGCGCCGAACACCGCCTCGCCGCGCTCCGCCTTGCTCTCCATGAACTCGATGGCCATCCCCTCCGGGATGATGGCGGCGGCGTCGTTGGCGATGTCGCGCACGGCGCGCAGCAGCGTCGCCTTGTCGGCCGCCGTGGCGCTCGGATGATATTTGCCGAAGCGGAACGGGAAGCCGTAAACTTCCGCGAACGCCACCCAGTCTTCGAGCGCGAAGGTCTGGACCAAGAACGCCCAGGCGGCGGAGCGGGCGAGGCCGCGCCGGATCGGCGGACCGGCCGCGAGCCAGGGCTCGTGGACGATGAAATAGGGCGCAACCAATTTCAGGCCCGGCAGCCCGGAATCCTCCATCAGGCACAGATCGTCCAGCCCGATTTCGTCGTAACGGAAGAAGCGCGGATCGCGGTGCTTATACTCGATGGGGCGCAGCGCGCCGGCCTCGTATTCCCAGCGCGGCTCGACGACGCTGTAGCCCTTGCCGATCGCGTCCTGCAGCGCCGCGATCATGTCGGCGAAGCCGGGGTCGTCGACGAGGCGCTCGACGAACTCGACGCATTTTGCGTCGACACCCTTGGGCGCGGAGACGGAGACGGCGACGCCGTCCAGCGCCAGGCGGCGCGTCTGCAACTGCGCGCGGTAATGGAGGTAGCGCTCCTCCATGTCCATGGCGAGCGTGAGATACGGATTGGCGAGGCCGATCGCCGCCCCCTTGAGGATCGAGGCCAGCTTTTCCGGCCCGAGCCCGCGCGCCTGGGACGGGTAATGAATCATCGCCCGCGCGCCGTAGCGTTCGGGCTTGGCGATCTCGCCCGTCAGCATCGAGACTTCGATCGGCTCGCCGTCGGGGCCGAGAATGAAGGACTTGCGCGTTTCTACCATGCGATCCCCCGCTCGCCGCCGGCGGTCTCCGGAAACAGCCAGTCCTCGGGGCGCTCCTCGCGCCCGCGCGGGACCGGCTCATATTCATAGAGCGCGACGCCAGCCCGGCTCGCCGCATAGGCCAGCATCAAAGCGACGGCGGAATCGCCGTGGCGGTCCTTGGCGACGCCGCTCTTGAGCGCCGGCACATGCGGCACGCCGGCCTTGACCGCGATAAGGCGCAGATCGGAGCAGATGTCGGCGTCGGCCGGGATTTCGATCGCGTCGTCTTCGAACGCGGTTTTTAAGGGCTGCGCGTGCTCGCGATACCAGGGGATGTTGAGCATCACCGCTTCGGTGCGCGCCTCCCCGTAGCGCTGCACCGCGAATTCGGCAATCGACATGCCCAGACCCGTGCCGTCGTGCTTGCTCGCCGAGAACCGCGGCAGCCGCTCGCAGACATAGGCGAGCACCTGGCGCTGCTGATCGAACGGCACACCGCGCAGCTCGACGACGAAGGGGGTGATCCGCCGCATCGTGCGGCTCACCGCGAGCGGCCACAGCACGGTGAGATCGCTGATGCGGCCGTAGTCGCCGCCGAGATAATGGGCGAGCGCGGGATCGAGCGTCTTGAGCGCGGGCAGAAGCTCGCGCTCGCACCAGTCGCCGACATGGGCTTCGCGCGCCGAGGCGGACCAGTGCGTGAAGGCCGGCTCGCATTTGAGCCGCAGCACGGGAATTCCCTGCTTGGCGCGCGCCTCGATCAGCGCGGCGGAGAGAAAGGCGCCGTCGCCTTCGGACGGGATGCAGTAGAGCTCTTCGTCGGCGGCGTCGCCATAGTCCGAGATGACGCCGGCGCGCCATTTCGCCTCGGCCTCCAGGCTCCAGGGCTCGCCCGTGCGCAGGCACACGCGCTTGTAAAGCCCGTCGTGCAGCGCGTCGTCGAAGTCGAAGCGCACATAGCCATAACCCTTGCCGGACCTCGCCATCTTGACCAGCGTGTTGAAGTGGTTGGCTTCGCCATTGTGCGTCGACAAGACCAGCACGCGCCCGCCCCAGATCAAGAGCGCCAGCGCCGCCTTCATCAATTCCTTCAGATCGTCGTGGAACGCCGCCTCGTCGACGATGACGAAGCCCTGCATCCCGCGCAGACTGCGCGGGCGCGAGGGCAGCGCGATGATCTGATGGCCGGAGGAAAAGCGGATACGGAAGGCCTTGATCGACTTGTCGGGCTCGTCCTCGAACAGATATTCCTCGATCTGCGCCGAGGCCTGCTGGAAGCTCCTGGCCCAGTCGGCGCAAGTGTCGATGAATTCGCGCGCCATCTCCAGATTATAGCCGATATAGAACACGTCCATGCCCTTGGCCGCGCGTTTGCTCGCCGCGGTGAGCACGGCGAGCGAAGCGATGGTCCAGGTGGCGCCGGTGCGCCGGCTCTTTTCGCAGATGGTGACGCGATACAGCGCCGTCGTATCGAGCAGCGCCTTTTGAAAGCGCAGCAGAACGCCGTCCGCGGCCGGCGGCGGATCGTCACGCCGCAGCGCGATCCATTCCTCTTCGCCGACGAGGCGCGGCGAGACGATTTCCGGGAGGGCGCTCATGGCGCAAAGCCGAAGGCGGCGAGCGAACGCTCGCCGATGACATGGCCGCCGCCGACGTCGAACACGCGCTCGCCGCTGGGATAGACCCAGGCCACCGGCCAGGGACCGCGCTTCTTGACCGGCGCCTGATGGATGATGGTTTCGGCGATCTCGAGCGCAGTCGCGATATGCACGGTGTGGCCCTCTTTCGCGAGGGCGTTCTCCGCCTGTCTCCGCGTCATCCCGGCCGCCAGGAATTCGCACGCCCTCATCTGGACGCGTCCCGGGCCGGTATGTCTGCGATAGCTCACGCCGCCCTCCGCACGCCGAGAATCTCCGCTTTCAGCGCCTCGACGGTCTCGGCGGAGAGGCCCGCTTTGCGCGCCACTTCCCCCGCCGCGTCGGCCGCCTGTTCGACGCGCGCCTTGAGCGCGCTCTCGGCCTTGCCGCGGCGCGCCAGGCTCAAATTCTGGGCGCTCACCGCCGACTGGAAGCCCTTGGCGAGCTTCATCGCCTCGTCGGCGGATAGTCCGCCGTCTTCGGCCTGCGAGATGATCTCGGCGATCAGCGTCTTGATGAATTCGCCGAGCGCGACATTGCCCTGGTCCATGCCCTCGGGCGTCAGATGCTCGGCGATCCCGGAGAAGATCGCCCGCTGTTCAGCGATGCGCGCGCCGGCTCTGGCGATGGCGACGCTCTTGCGCCCGAAGGCGCTCTTGGACACCGTGAATTCTTCGAGGCCCTTGGCCGCCAGGCGGTCGTTGAGTTCGAACAGGATGTCGGCCGCCGTGCGCGCGCGCTTGTTGAGCTCGCCATAGGCCCAGCGAATGTCCTCCTGGCCCTCCTCGGGGACGAGGTCGAGCGACGAGAGCCGTCCGCGCCCGGCCATGGGTCAGGCTTCCGTGCGCGGACGGCGCACGCCCTCGATGAGGGGCGCGATCTCGCGCAGGTGATTCTCGCCGCGCTCGCGCAGCACGGCGACGAGGCGCTCGCCGAGCGGAACGAGGCGCACCGCCTCCATCTCGCAGAGCCAGGCGAGCTCGCCGCGCACCCAGTCGAGCGACTTGCGAATGCCATGCAGCGTCTCCAGACGCTCGCAAATCCAGTCGTCGCGCAGCCGCCGGTCCGGTTCGGCCGCGATCAGCTGCAGGATATGCAGCCGCGCCCATTCCCGCAGATCGCTCATTTGTGCGCCTCCAGGAAATTGTCCTGCAGCCGCTCGGCGATGGCGGCGACCGGTTTGACGCGCTCGGCGATCACGGCGAGATCGCCGCGCACCTGCGCGATTTCGAGATGGATGGCGTGGATCGCCTCGCGCGTCGGCGCGTGCGAGAGCGCGACTTCGAGCTTGCTGAGGCGCTGGCGCTCCTCGTCGAGCTCGACAAACGCGCGGGAAATGTCGCCGTGCAGCGACTTCAGGGCCTCGGAGCTCTGGCGCCACAGAAAGCCGAAGATGGCGATCAGCAGCGTGTTCAAGACCGCCGCCCATTGCGCGACGCTGCCCATATCCCAGTCGCTCACCAAAACCTCCCTTCGAAACAAAAGACGATCACCGTGAGCAGGACGGGCGACGCCATCACGAGGCAGAGGATCGCGACGCCGAGCGCCTCGCGATAGGCCCGCTCTTCCTCGGTCACGGCCGCCGCGCCTTCTTGAATTTCCATTGCGCCGCGGGCAGCGCAAGAGCGATGACGAGCGCAAGAACAATGACGCCGACGCGGATCGCGAAGTTCATTTTCGGCTCCCGCAGGCGCTGCGCCACACGGCGTTGTTGGCCGCGACCTGTTCTTTGGTTTCGCGCGTGTCGGCGTGCGACATGCGCGTCGGCCGATATCCGTCGCAGAAGGCCAGCGCCGGGCTCTGCGGCGCGCTCGCCGGCTCGGCGAAGCACCAGTAGGCGAGGATCAGGCCGACGCAGGTCATGGGCGCTCCTTCAGTCGCGGAAATCGTCCGTGTCGAAGGCGGCGTCACTGTCGTCCGCCGCCGCCCGCCGCTCTTGTTCCAGCCGCACGCCGTCGGCGGCGCCCTTGGCCTGTTGCCGGGCCAGGGCGGCGTCGCGTTCCGCCTCCTGCCGTCCCGCCGCGCGCAGATCGCCGCGCCAGCCGGCGAGGAGGCTCGCGCCCCAGCGCCAGATCACGGCGGCGATGGCGGAGACGACGGCGAGGACGAGGGCGGACGTCAATCTTCGTCCTCCCAGGCCCTCTGGCTGCGCGCCATGAACTCGTCCATCTCCGCGTCGAGCCGCAGGCGCTGCGCGCGATTGGCCTCGTCGTGGCGCCAGATTCGCAGCCGCTCGACGATGTCGGGAGCGTCGTCGCCGCCCTGCGCCGGCGCGGACGGCGCCGCACGCCCGCCGGCGGCGGCAAACAGCGCCACAACGGCGGCGAACGGCGCCAGCGCGACGAGCGCGAGGCCGCTGTCCCACTCGATGAGCGGCGGCGACCAGTTTGCGAGCGGCGCGGCGAACCGCGCAAAATCGGCAACCAGTTCTTGCATCACTTACCCCTCTTGTCCCTCTTGGCGGGCCGCAACGGGTTGGTCGGAGGCGCCACGGGCTCCGCATGACGTTCGGCCGGCGCCGCGATCGGCGCCGGCGGCGGGGGATCGGGGGCGCGCGGCGCGCGATGCGCGAGCGCCGCAGCGAAAACCGCGGGGCCGGCCACGCTCAACAGCGCGACCGGGACTGCGCGGGGTCCGGGCGCATTGGTGACCGCCCGCATCAACGCCATGAGGATCGAGCCGCCGACGGCGACGGCGCCCGCCTTGGGATCGTCGAGAACGGATATCCAGTCGGTCGCCGCGAGGGCGCCAAACACGGCGAACAGCGCCGCGGCTATATAGGTCTTGTATCCGGCCAGAATATTCATCGGGCGCCTCCCGAGACCCTGGCCGGGCGCAGCGCCGCGCCCAGCATGGTCAGCGCATAGAGCGCGACGGTCAGAATGAGCGGGATCAGCCCGCCAGCGGGATCGATGGGTTCCATCACGCAGCCTCCTTGGGTTTGGGCAGCCGGACGAGTTCGCCGGGCCAAAACTCCGCCTCCTTGAGATCGAGCGCGTCGTCGAGCCAGCGGCAGACGACCTCGCCCTCCTCGCCGAGCGCATGCACGGTCATGCGCGTCGCGGAGGAATTCAGGCGGACCACGTCGCCGATTTCGATTTCTTCGCTCACGGATAGCCCCTCCATGGCAGTTGGTAGTGCGGGCCGTCCTTCAGGCTCTTCCAGTCGCCGCCCCATTCGACGACGACGCCCGCGGCCTTGGCGGCGGCCTTCATGCGCTCGCTGAGCCTTGCGTAGAGCGGCCAGTCCCAGCGCACCTTGCCGCCGACGGTGACGGCGAGGTCGATCGCGTGACCGGTCAGGTGCCGCGAGCGCATGGTGTGCGACGCGCCCGCCGCGACGAGCTGCTTCTGGCGCGCCTGCGTGCGCATGCCTTCCGTCACGATGAAGGCGATGTCGCAGCCCTCGGCGCATTTCCGCACGACCTTGACGAGGTCGGGATGCACGCCCTTCAGGCGCGCTTCGCTACGCGCATCGAGGCCGCTCATGAGCGGCGCGGCGGCCGGCGCTTTGACAGGGGCGGCGGTTTTCGTAATCTCGGCCATCGCTCGTCTCCGTAGGTCGAGACGATGTTAGGAGCGGCGCAATCCCGCATGGCGGGAGACGGTTGTCTCCCGCAGTCCGGCTGTCAGAACAGCTTGCCCTGGCGCCGATCGCCGGCGTCGCCGGCGTCGCCGCTTTGGCGCAGACGCGCGCGCGTGCGCTGGACCATTCTCATGGAGACGCCGAGCCGGCGCGCCACTTCCTCGCGCGGCACGCCCTGCGCCGTCATATCCTCGGCGGCCCGCCGGGCGCGGGCGTAGAAATTCTTCGGCCCCAGCGGCACGTCGAGATAGGCGCCCGCGCCTCTCGAACTGTGGGCGTAGGTGCGCAGATGCGCGCAGATTTTGTCCGCCGCCTCGCGGCCGACGAGCCGCGTCAGCCAGTGATCGTCGCCCGCGTGAGCGGGAAAATGCGCGCGCGCGCCGCCTTTGGCCTCGGCGATCGCCAGCGCCGCGCCCAGGCCGGCAGCATCCGCGATCTCGGCGAGGATTCCGGGAAGGTAGGGGTGGGTCACGCGCCGCCCTCGTCGGGATATTCGTCGCCCCAGCCGTCCCAGCCCTCGCGCCGCTGGCGCGCGAACAGTTCAAGCTTCTTCACGCGCGGGAACATGCGCTCCAGCGCTTCGTGCAGCGCCTCGGGCTTGCGCGAATGGCCGCGCACGGGCGCGACGATGAGATTGCGTTCGCTGCGCGAGCGGATCGTCGGCTCGCCGTAAGCGCCGAGCAGGAAGAACTCGGCCGCGGAGCGCAGCCAGTAGCCGGTGCCGAAGGCCCACGTGGAATCCGTCGCCGAGCGCTTGGCCCAGGCGCCGGCGGTGCGATAGTCGAAGCCCCAGCGCTTCATGAGATCGACGGCGTCGGGCAGTTGCGCCTGCGTCGCCCACATCGCCAGCGCGCAATTGGGCGCGGCGAGCCGCCACACCGGCAGCGTCAGCAGCGCGCCCTTGCGCATGGTGGCGTAGGGGACGAGCTTGGTCTGGCGCTTGGCGCTGCGCGTTGCGAAGCGCCAGGGCGGATCGGCGAGAATCAGCCCGTAGGAATGCGGCGCCAGAGCGCCGAAGGGCCAGTCCGGCGCAGTCTCGCTCGGGAGGCGCCTAGGCGTCGTCGCCATCGCGCGCCTCCCGGTTGAGCCGTAAGAATTCGCGCTCGGCCGCTTGCGCGAGGCGCTCGGCTTTCAGCCACGGCTTCTCGGCAGCGCGGCTGGCCTGGACGCGCAGCAGCGCGATTTCGAACAGGCGCTTATGCTCCTCGTCGGCGCCGTGCGCGGCGAAGCGGGCCTTGACGGCGCGGATGGCGAGGATGGCCTCGACCGAGGCGTCGCGCATCCGCGCCTTCGCCGCGCTCGCCTCTTCGCGGGCGAGTCGGGCTTTTGCCCCGGCGATCTGCAACGGCGTCATCAGGCGCTTCAGCGCCCTCAGTTCGAGCCGCGTGCAGTCGTCGAGGGTTGGAATCACCAGTTCAATCCTGTTTCGCGGCGGCGGACGGTTTGGAGATCGACGATCCAAATCTCGTCGACGGCGCGGTTCTTTTCGATCCACACGTCGCGCGCCTCGCACGCGACGTGGAGATCGTCGACGCAGGCGAGCACGCGCCAGGAGTTGGGCTCGTCGCCGTGTTTGCGCCAGCGGACTTCGTAGCGATGGCGGGGGGTGCGGGCGGGCGCGGTCATGGCTGCGTCACCAGCCAAAGACGATGCAGATATTCGTCCCGAAAAAGAGGACTGCCCCGATAATCGCATCAACGCCTTGCGGCTGGACGAGTTTTCCATCCTGTCTCGGCACGCCGAGAATCCAGGCCACGCACATAATCGCCAGCGCCACGCCTCTCATTTCCGCCTCCACATGCTTTCGAACTTCGTTTCAAACGCTTTTGCGGCGGCTTCGCAGGCCAGGATGACGAGCGAATTGTCCTGGCGGATGAGGCCGCTGTGGGTGAAGTTTCCCGCGCCCTCGCGCAGCACGCGCCCGTCGACGGCGTAGGCCTTGAGATGCATGAATGGCGCGGGGCTCTTCTTGTATTTCACCGCGACCGACGGGCGGGAGAACAGCGCGTCGAAGGCCTCGCGCAGACGCTTGGGCGCACGGCGCGCCCCGCCGTCGCGATAGAGCCGCACCGTCACGCCGCGATCGGCGGCGCGGGTGAGCGCCTCGATCACCGGGATCGAGGTGAGGACGTAGGTTGCCATGTCGATTTTTTCGCGCGCGGAATCGATGACGCTCACGTCGATCGCTTCGAGATTGTCCTCGGGCGCGTAATGGATCGCGGCCGGGCACGGCGCCATTTTCCCGGCGTCGGGAAAATGGTCGCCGGCGACGGCGGGAGAGGCGAGGAGGAAAAGGGCGAGGGGGAGAGTGCGAGTCATCGGCGGCGCACCGGTTCCAAGGCGCCGCCCATCCAGTCCAGGACGGCCTCCGGCGCGAAGAGAGCGGCGACGGCTGCGCAAAGCAGCGCGACGCAGAACAGGACGCGCCCGATCACATCGAAAACCACATTCATCGTCGCGTCTGTCAAATCGTCTCTTGTCATCACAGCAATCCCTTCTCGACCGCCAGCCATTCGGGGAGCGTGACGAGCACGATTCCCTTGGGCTTAGCCTCGATTTTGATCTTCGCCTTCGGCAGCCACACCGCCGCCGCGCGATTGCCGTCCGCCGAGACCAGCGCGGCCTTTCGATGTCGTGGAGGTCCGAGCGCATCAGGCGCGTCCCGCGTGATGGGGCGTTTCCCCTCTCCCGCCTGCGGGAGAGGGTGGCTCGACGAAGTCGAGCCGGGTGAGGGCGGCGCCGGCCCTCATCCGTCGTCGCTTCGCGACGACACCTTCTCCCGCAAGCGGGAGAAGGATAAGCGCGCCCGGGAATGGAGCCACGACGATCAGCCGCGCGCGCTGGGCCTTGGCGATCGCCCAGGCGAACTTAAGGCAGCGCGCGAAATCCCAGTCGGCGCCGCGCCGGCGGGCGCTTGCAAGTTCGTCATGCGCCTTGCGCATGATGGCGCGGCGGTCGTAGCCGCCGGCGGGGGTGAGAGAGGTCATCACGCCGCTGCCTTCTTTGCCGCGAGCCGCCTGCGCAGGCGCGCGCCGATGCGCGCGGCGAACATGTCGAGTTCGGGCGGCGCCATCCCGTGAATCCCGAACCCGCCGATCTTGTTCTCGTCGCAGAAGCCGTAGGCCTGCTCGGCGAGATCGAAGGCGGGATCGAGCGGCGCGAGGCGCGCGGCGATCGCCTCGATCACCGCGATCTTGCACATCGCGTTGAGAGTGCGGTTGCGCTCGTGCGCCTGGCGCGCCGTCGGCCATGTCAGGCCGGCCTCGCGGGCGATCCAGGCCTTGAGCCCCTCGATCGCCTTTTTGGCGAGATCGGCGTCGACGAGGAACCGCGTGTGCGAGAGCTTAGTCTGGCGCTCGATGAAGGCGATCAAGGCCTTGTCGCCTTTTTCGTCGACGACGCCGAGATTCCAGGCCGACAGCCACAGCGCGCGCAGCACGCCGGCATAATGGCCGGAGACGGTCTCGGAGGCGCGGCGCGGCGATGCGCTTGACCCGCCGGCGAGGCGTTCGAGAACCCCGATCAGCCGGTCGGCGTGGTCGGCGTCGAGCAGGCGCGACGACGACACGCCGAACCGCGCCAGCAGGCCGCGGTAATCGTCGTCGGCGAAGCCGGCGATCTGGCGCTTGAGCGCATGGATGCGGCGGTTCTGCGCGGCGGTGGTCATCCGTTCTGCTCCATCAGTCCGTCGGCCCGCTGGATCAGCCACCCGCACAGGGCCGCGAGCGAGATGGTCGGGAGGAAGAGCATGAGCAGCGCCAGGGCGATGAGACTGAGCGCGAACAACCTTCCTAGGGCTGGCAACAGGGTTTTCTTCATGCCGCGCGTTCTTTCTCGAAGGGCCGCCGCAACAGCTCGATCTCGACGACATAGTCGTCGTCGCCCGAGCGGATCGCCGCATGGGTGACGTTGGCGCCGATGACCACGCCGGCGATGACGACGGTGCGCTGCAGCGCCTCGTCGAAATAGTCGGCGAGCACGACGGCGCCTTTTTCGAATTTGCGCGCGCTCATCGCGATCCTCCCGGCGATCCTCCCGCGCGGCGCGGGGAACCGTCGCGCCCGCGCGCGTCCAGCCATGCGCTCGCTTCTGCGGCGTGGCGCTCGAAAGCGGCCTTTACGGCCTGCGCGGAAATCACGCGCTCGGCGCAGGCGACCAGCACAAACGCGGCGTAGCCGCCGACCAGGATCGACAGCAGCGCGCCGGCCCAGTCGGCGGAGGCGGCGGAGGCGGCGGAGGCGCAGGTGCCGGCCCAAACGGATTCCTCGGCGCCGATCGCGCCGATCGCGACGCAGCCGGCGGCGAGGCCGTAGAGCAGGCGTGTTTGGGTTTTGGGAGCCATGGCGTTTCTCCTTCAGGCGCTGGCGAGATCGATGGTGATGGCGCGCCAGGGCGCGTCGGGCTTGTCCCGTTCCGCGAAGCGGATGTAAGTCTTCGCCCCGATGACGCGGATGCTGTCGCGCACGGCGTCCATCGCCCGCGTCCAGCGGGCGTCGTCGATCGCGACCCGAAGCAGCATGAAGATTTCGGCGCGATTGATGCGTCCTTCCTTGTCGACCTGGAAGGCGCGCGTCACCAGCGCGCGGATTTCGTCGCGGCTGTCGGCGCTCCAGTCGCGCAGGCATTCGTCGACCAGCGCCTTCGCCGCCTGCAGCTCGGGGCCGAACTCGATCCGATCCTGCACCTGCACCTGCACGCGCATCAGCCCGTCGAAGGTCGAGAGCGTGATGTTGCCCTTGGCGCCGCCCAGCTTCGCCCCGTAATCCTGGGCGATCAGCGCCTGCAGCGACCCGATGTCGTCGTAGGTGTGACCCTTGAAGCGCGCGATCTGCGCCGAGAGGTCGCGCGCGAAATCGACGATCTTGCGCACCGCTTCGTCCTGCAGCAGGTCGAGGGGCTTGATCGATTCCTCGGGCATCAGCGCGCCGCGCGCGTCCCGGCGGTAGCGCTGGCCGTCTACGAGGAGGACGGGGTCATCGGACATGCTTCTCTCTCCTGTGAAAGTTCCTCGACCTCTTCGACCGCCGTTTCAGGCGCAGCCTCTTGCGCCGCCAGAGCCAGGGCCATGGCCATGATTTCGTCGATGGAGGCGCGCGTCGAGACTGGCGACGCGCACCTGCCCGGCCGCGCACAGCCGCGCCGCGGCGTAGGCGGCGATCTCCAGCGCCGCGAGCGTCTCACGCCGCGCCCTCCACAAACTCTGTCAGCGCCTCGATCAACCTCTTCGCTTGGCAGATGGTCAAATGCGGGGGTTCGTCTGCGCCATCGGGGCCGTGGCAGAACAGCCAGACGCAAGGCGCACGCGCGGAGCTGCTTTTCTGGACCCTTACTTCGTTGGAATGGCTGTCGCGGAACGTCAAAAAAATGCGGTATCCGCGTTCTGTGGTCCTGGTTTTTTTTATCACGCTGCGCCCTCCGGTTCGTTGTCGAGATCGCCGACGCCGGCGACGCGATAGGCCTCGCCGACGCCGCGCGCCGCCTGTTCGCGCGCGAGGATTTCGCAAAGATCGATGACGACGCCTTGCGCCGCGCCGGCCCTCGCCGCCTCGCGAGACGCGATGACGCTGGACCGGTCCCGATCAATGCGGGCCTCGCGCGCGGCGTCGAGCGCCGCCAGTTCCCGCGCGAGCCGCTCGATGTCCTGCGCCTGGGCGCGGACGGTGAGTTCGAGATGACGGGCATTCGCCGCCAGATCGTCGAGGACGCCGTCCTCGCGGCAGTCGAAGATGGCGCGCTGCATCTCGCCGAGTTCTTCGGACAGCGGCAGTTCCGGCGCCTGCGCGACCAGCGCCAGCATCGCCGCCTGGCGCTCCAACTTCTTCACCGCGGCCTCGAAGCCTTCGATCGTGCGCCGATAGGCGTCACGCTCGTTTCGTCCCGCGCCGAGATCGGCGAGCACGGCGTCGTTGGCGCCGACGAAAGCGCGCAGTTCGGCCGAAAGGAGGCGCTCACTCATGGCCGCCTCCCTCGTGTTTCAGCCGCGAATGCGGGCAGCCGGAGCGGCAGGCGTGGTAGAGGCGCGTGCGCAAGGCGCTGGTGCCGCGATGCGATTTCTTCTGCTCGGCGGCGCAGCGCTCGCGGCCGATCTCGCCGAGCTCGGGGCAGTCGACTGTCTCCTGCAGATAGACGCCGCGCGCGCGCGCCTCGATATTGGCCCAGACGCCAGCGTAGGAGCCGGAGATGATCTGGCTCACCGCCGTGTTGGACACACCGAGGCGCTTGGCCACGGCGGTCTGACTGGTGCGATCGCACTCGCGCGACAGCACCTCGATCCACTCCGGCAGCGCGGCGCCGAAGGCGGCGCGCGCCTTGTCGAGATTGGCGCAGGGATTCTTTGGTGAAGAAGTAACGTTAACGGCCATGCTCATGCGCGCCCCTCCGTCACCAGCGCGTCGCCGAGGACGCGATTGGCGTTGGGATCGAAGACGATCTCGGCCGCGAAGATTTTCGGCGCCTTGGGGCCGGTGTTGGCGCTGCGCTTCAGCGCGTAGCGGCCGGCCTTGGCGCCCGGCGCGCCCTTCGCGCCCTTTTTGTAGGGCTCGACGATCTCGATGGCGCCGGCGCGGGCGAGGCGGCGCACATAGGTCTCGGCGGTGCGGACCTTGACCACCCGCTCGTCGGTCGAGGCGGCGAAGGCGAGTTCGGGTAGCGTGAACGGCCCGAGCGAGCGCATGGCGCGCCACAGCGCCTGCTGAATCTCGCCGCGCTGTCCCGCATAATCGTCGCGGCGCATGGTCGGCGCCGCGCGCGAAGCCTTGCAGACGCCGTAAACGTCGGCGCGCCCATAGCCCGTGGGGCGCTCGCCGGTCTTGACGAGGTAGCCCTGCTTCAGCAGCCAGCGGATATAGGTCTTCACGGCGGCGTAAGTGACGCCGTCGCTGGCAAAAGCGATGTCGCGAATGGTGAAGCCCTTCGCGCCGCGCGCGATCATCTCGCGCCAGTAATGCTCGGGGCCGCGCGGCAGGGCGACGGGGATGGCGTGCGGGCGCTGCATCATGCGTCAGCCCTCACCGCTCTGTGATTGACGATCGCCGTCCGAATGTTTTCGAGCATCGCCTCGGCGACCGGCCGCCGAGTCTCGCGCGTCGTGAAATACAAAAAGCTCATCAGCGTCGCGAAGACGTTGGCTTCGATGGCGCGCGCGAGATCATCCGGATCGACCCCGGATTTAATCTGCCGATGGATGAGTAGAGCGACATCGTCGAATTTGGTCTGGCCGACGGCGTCATTGAGGGCTTTGAGTGTGCTCACGCCGCCCTCCCAAACAGTTTCTTCGCGCTGCGCGGCTGCGGCGCGTCGCCGGTGAAGACGCCGCCCTGATAATTGGCGAGCGAGAGCTCTTTCACATTCGCGTTGCGCGCCCATTCGGCGGCGTAATGCAGGCTGTTGACGATGCGGCGCGCGCGCCCTTCGCCCTTGACGCGAAACATGTCGACGAGGTCGTCGGCGAAGACGACGCCCGGCGCCACCGCTTGCGCGAGTTTTTTCGCGTCTTCCAGGTCGGAGGGGATGGCGCCGTACCAGGACAGCACGCGGTTGTGGACGCGTTCGACGGCCTGGAGCTTCGAGGGGAACATCTCCTCGCCGATGAGCAGCACCGGCGCCTGCGACTTGTCGGCGAAGTCGCGCACGACTTCGACGACGTTGCGCGAGATGAGGCGATCGGCCTCGTCGATGATGAGCGGGCGCTCGCGCGACTCGCCCAGAATGTCGTTGACCTGTTCGACGAGGCGCGCCGTGCGGCCCTTCGGATTGCCGACGCCGCCCTCCAGCAGGATGGCGCGGCAGAGATCGCCGGCGGTCCATTTCTCGCCCATCTCGACGCGGATCGCGCCGGTCTTGTTCTCGGCGTAGATCGAGGCGTAGCTCTTGCCGTAGCCCGAATGCCCATACATCACGCCGATATTGGGCATACCGGGCATCCGCCGCTGCAGCGTGGTGACGAGGGTGAAGAATCCGGCGACGTTCTTGAGCGCGATCGGCGCCAGCGGTTTGGTTTGCGGTTTGACGGTCTGCGGCGCGTCTGCCATGATGCTATCGTTCCTTGAGTTACTGAGAGGCCGCCGCTCGCAACGGCGGCCTTTCGTTTGCAAAGACGCGCTACTTCAACGCCTGCTCTCCGAAATCCTCGAAGATCGTTTGCATCGACTGATATTCCACGCCGGCGCGATAGGAGCCGAGCCACAGCGCCTCCTCGGTTTCGAGCCGCTCGCCGGCGGCGAGACGCGCTTCGAGATCGCGCGCGCGGCGGAACCGCTGTTGCGGCGTCTCCGGGAGATGGACCACGGGGGCTGCGGGCGCGCTTCCGTTTTCCGATCGATTTATCGATGGAGAAAATGAAGTTGAGGGCGCGTCGGCGACAGCCTCCGCCGCCGCCTCATCCATGGCGCCGGCCGCCTCAGCGGCGGCGTCGAGGCCGGGCGTCGTGTAGGGCGTCGCGGCGCGCGGGAATTCGACGAGCTTGCCGGCCTTTTCCGCGCCGCGGCGCAGCACCGTATCCACCATGTCGCGCGGCTTGATCGCCCGCATGCCGGCGCGCAGTTCGGCGACACCCTCTTCGAGCAGCTTCTTTTGACGCGCCCGCGCTTCGGCGACGGCGGCGGCGGGATCGATCCCGGCGAGTTCCGGGCAGATCGCCTCGCCGAGATAATTCTGGCCGTCCGGCGAGAACAGCCAGGCGCGGCCCATGTCCTCCGGGTCCATGCGCACGAAGACGCGCGCGCCGGGCAGCACGGCGGGGGCGAGGTAATGGCTATAGTTGATCTTGACGCCGCGCTTGGTGACCGTGCGCATGCCGTCGGAGCCGGCGATCGGCGCCAGCAGCACGTCGAGCGCGCGGACATTGTCGATGCGGCGCACGGCGCCGGACTGCGCCATGGCGAAGGGCGTCGCCCCGCCGATGCCGCTATGGGCGCGATGGGCGTAGCGGTTCGCGGCCCAGTCGTCGCAATAGGCCTGCAATTCCTTGGCCGTGAGTTCGACCTGGAACGCCTCGGCGTCGCTCGCGCCGAGGCGGGCCGAGAAAGCCTTGCGCTCCTCGATCACCCGCCGATCGGCGACGCTGTGTCCGACATAGCCGGGCAGCAGCGGCGCCAGATCGTGCTGGAATGTGCGCACGGCGCGCTCGATATGGCCCTTCTGCCAGGGGGCGAAGGCGTCGGAGAGTTCGACCTCTATGCCGAGGCCGAGAAACAGGCTCTTCGTCCACTTCGCGATGAAATCCGAGCCGTTGTCGGTCTTCACCCGCTCCGGCACGCCCCAGGCGATGAGCGCCCGGCGCATCAAGAGCGTCACCGCCTCGGCGCGCGGCGTCTTGGAGACGTAGACGACGAGGCGGCGCGAGAAAATGTCGATACACAGATAGACCGAGTGGCGCCCGTCGACGCAGAGCATGTCGGCGGGCGACGCGTCGATCATCCAAAGTTCGTTGACGCGCTCGACCTGGTGCGGCGAGCCGCCGGTGAGGCGGTATTTGGACTTAAAGGCGTCGGGATTAGCGACGCGGGCGATCAGCACCTTGTCTTCGCGCTCGATGCGCGAGCGGAACGTCTGAAACGTCCGGTGAGAGACATTTTCAAGCGCCGGAAACCGCGCGGCGACGATCTCGCGCAGGTGATCGGCGGTGATGTGCGGGCGCTCGACGATCAGCGCGAGGATGAAGGCCCGCGCGGCCTCCAGCTTGCCCTTCCCTCGCCGCGCGACGCCGCGGTCGACGGCGAGTCTGCCCGCGCCCTCGCGCTTGAGCCGCCGCCAGCGGGCCAGCGTCACGGCCGAGAGCTTCCTGACGCTCGCCCGCACCCAGGGCTCGGCGTCGATCCTCCCCTCATTATACAAAGAGCAGAACAAAGCGTCGGCGGTCTGGCCGGAGAGCCGCCCGCCCGCCCTGAATTTCTCGGCCGCCGCCAGCACGGCCAGACGCGCGTCCCGTCCCTCGATGGCGTTGAGGGAGAGCTGCGCGGCGGGGGATGGCCCGCCGGCGGCGGCCTTTTGCGCGGCCTCTCCGGCCGCCGCTGCGGCGCCGTCGGCGGGGGAGAGCGCGACGACGCCGATGGTTTTGGCCGCCAGCGCCGCCAGGGCGGCGCCGTGCAGCAAATCGATGTGATATTCCAGCCCGCCGCCGCGCCCGGCGCTCGGGCGGGCTTTTCCTGGCGCGCGGTTCCACCCTTCCTGCTCGGCGATCAGCGCCCAGCCCTTCCGCGTCGCGGGGAAGCCGGGGAGCGCCAGATCGGCGAGGTCGGAGAGGGTGAGCCAGTCGCTCATTTTTCCGCTCGCTCCGGTCCAGACCGACCGCTCGCGGGGTTCTTCGCCCAGGCGAGACCCCATTCGGCCATGAAGGCCCTGCGGGTCGTCGAATCCGCCTTGGTCCAGGCCTCGGTCAGCTTGGCGGCAATTCTCACCTGCGGGTTTTCGGCTTCCGGCTCTTGCAGCCCCGCCGCGACCTTGCCCTGCAGGACGTTTTTTGCTTCGCCGGTCTGGATGGCCTTGGCGACGGCGATCTGGTCCAGCCCGTCGAGATCGGCGAGTTGCCGCAGTTCGTTCTGATTGTCCTCGACCATCGTGCCGCGGATGGCGGCGATGGCGTCGGGATTGAGGCGGGAGGCGATGCGGCAGGCCTCCTTGATGACGACTTCCGCGAGGCCGACGCGCTTCGCTGCATCCTTCGAAAAACGCTCACTGAAAATAATGGCGGAATCCGCCATTTTTTCTTTCTCTTTGAATTCAACGTCTTTGCGTTTGCGCCCGCGCGTTTCGCCGCGCTTCTTGTCGTGCCGCTTCTTGGCCTCGAAGAGGAAGATCGCGCGGTCGAGCGCGCTCATCCCGGAGAACAGATTGGCGTCGAGGCCGCGGCCCTGCGCCTCATCCTCGCCCACCTCCTGGACGACGATATGTTTCCCACTTTCCAACTCGGTCCAGCCGAGGATTTTGAACGCCTGCAGCCGGTGGTCGCCGTCGATGACGATGTATTTGCCGGGCGCGGCCGAGTCCGGGCGCAGCGAAATCGGCTGCGACAGCCCGCGCTGCTCGATCGAGGCGGCGTAGGCCTGCGCCCGCAGCGGATCGACCGGCCGCAGCCCCGAGGGCGTAATGTCGGCGATGGCGATGGTCGTTGGAGTGTCGGGCGCGGTCATTCCGCCTCCGCGTCGGGCTCGATCTGACGGCCGTCGGCGATGGCCTCCTGCGCCGCCCAAGCGACGAACGTCTCGTATTCGCTGGAGAGTTCCGACAGAACGTCGGCGATCATGGCCGCCGGATATCCCGACTCGTCCACGAATTCGCGGAGCGCGAAATACAGCCGCTCGCGCGCCGCCTTCTCGATCGGCGTGGGGGAGTCATCGGTCATGTCGGCCTCGAAAGAGAAAATGCGCGGCGGGCGGAGGAGAGCCCTGGGAGAGGCGGAGCGCCCGCCGCGCAAGTGACCGGCGGCGGAGGGAGGAAGGCCCGCGCCGGAATGGGAAAAACCGCGAGCGGTCGGGCTGGCCCGGAGCGAGCGGCAAGCAAGGGGCGCGGCGGCTTTGACCGCCGCGCCCCGCTCCTCCAGGATCGCGATGCGGAACGAACCGGAGGAATGGGAGATGACACCGCCAACAGTCAGCCGCGACGCCGCGCAGGTCTTGTTCATCGGGCTGCGGATGCAGGCCGACCTTCTGGAGGCTCTGCTCCGCGACGGGAGCCTGTCGATTGACGCGGCCAGACCGCTGGTCGCGGCGGTCGAGGGGGCCGCCGCCGCATGGCGTAAATTTTTCGAGGAGGGCGAAGACCTCATGGCCGAACCTCTCCAGCGTCTGAGGGGTTTGATTGGTCCGCCGCCTCGATGATCGCCCGGCCTTGTTCGCGGACCGCCCGGCTCGCGCGCGGAAATCCGGGCATAACGACGATGACGTGATCGCCGAAGGCCCGCCGCCAGCGGGCCGGGCCGGCCGCGATGACGCGACAGGTTTCGAGGAAAGCCTCCTCGTCGCGGGAGAAGGAAGGGCCGGTCTTAACCATGATTCAAGAATCTCTCTCTGGAGGGAGACTCGCGGCCGACGGCCCGGCTATGATCGTAAAGACGCGATCTGCGCAGGCCATCGAGCTTCTGCATGAAGCGGGAGAGCGCCGAGGCGCTGGGCGCGCGCGCGCCGAACCGCCGCCGGCACTCGCGCAGCACCTCGACGGCCGGGGCCTGTAAATGACGGGACACGAGAAAGCGCAATATTTCCCGGTCCTTGAAGATCGGCGATCTGCGCTCGCCGGCCGAAAACGCCAGCAGAAAATCCTGCTCGGCGTCGAGCAGCTCCCGATCGTCCGCAGCGCAGGGCTCCGGCGCCGCCTCCAGCGCCTCTTGCAGCGCCCGCGCCAGAAAAGCCTCGCGATATCGGGGATTGAGTTGGGCGTAGAGCGCCTTCATCTTTGCGACCTGCGCCCTATCCGGGCCGGCGGCGGGTTTTTCTTCAGTTTGAAGCAAATGTCCGCGCCGCCACGCCATGAAGACGTCGATCACCTGCTTGCGGACGGCCGCCGCCTTGGCCGTGCGGGCGAACATGCAGATAAGGAGCGCTTGGGGCTCGTTGAGGAGATATTCGAAAACCTCGCGGCGGGCGCCACTGCCAATCTCGACCATCGCCCCACGGCGGGGCGCATATCCATGAGTTTCGAGTTCCGCCAGGTGCCGCTCGATGATCTCGCGGATTTTGCGTGGGCGTCGGAAGTCGAGGGCTTCGGCGAGCTTGAGATCGAGCACCCGCGGCTCGCCGTCGATCTCCTGCAGATCGCAAAGGGCGAGCGCGCTCATGCCGCGTCTCCCCGTCCCGCCAGCCAGTCCAAAGAGACGCCGGCGGCGGCGCACAGCCGCTCCGCCACCCAAAACGGGAGGCCCGCATCCCCGTGAGCCCAGAATTCGATGATGTTCGCCATTGTGGCGCCGCGCGCCGCAATGTCCGGTCGAAGAACATTGGTTGCGCCATCGATGCCGCCAACCTTTTCGATGAGTTCGCAGAACCGATCGCGGCGCATCACGCAGCCCTCCGTTGTTTGCGCACGGCGACGCGGCGCAGCGCCAGCGCTTGGCGGCCAGGGCCGAAGGCTGGCCTCGGCGCCCGCTCGCGGGAGATCAGCTTGCCGGCCTCGTCGAACCAGCGCGGCCACAGCGCATGCAACGGGACGCCGAGAAACTCGCCGATGGCCCTGTTCGCGCGCGGGTGGGGCTGGATCGTCGCCCAATACAATGTCTGCCGCTTCAGCCCGGACTTCAGCGCAATTTCGGCAAAGCTCGACCCTCGCCGCCGCACTTCGGCGAGAATGGCGTGCCGGTCCATCGGTTCAGCGTGGCTCACAAATCACCTCGAATCCACCTTGTATAGTGGATATGGCCACGCATTCGCCCGGCCGTCAACCTTGTATGGTGGACTGTGGTGAAAAAATGCGATCCGCGCAGCCTCGCCGAGTTCGGCGCGCGCGTGACGGCGCTCACGGATCGCTTTGTTTCCGTTGCTGATGCGGCGCGGAAACTTGGAATTAAGGAGCAAACATTGAGAAATGCGCGCGACGGCCTGGGCGAGCCTCGCGCGCCGCTTCTTCTTGCCTTAAGTCAAGGCCTCAACGTTTCGATGGAGTATTTACTCGGCGTCATCGACGATCCGACGCCCCCGCCCACTATTCTCGGTGGGCGATCTCCAGCGTTGATGGTCCAAAAACTCGACATTCGCGCCGCCGCCGGCGGCGGGGCGGCCAATGAGGGCGCAACGGTCGAGGAAACGCTCGAATTTCCGCTGTGGATGGCGCAAAAGCTCGCGCGCAACGTCTCGCGGCTGCGGCTTTTGCGCGCAGCCGGCGATTCCATGGAGCCGACGATCCGCAACGGGGCGCTGCTGCTCGTCGACGAGGGCGACCGCGAACTGCCGAAAAAGCCGCCGAAATCGCGCAATCCATGGGATGACCGTGATCTTTACGTCTTCACCCAGGACGACGAGGTCCGCGTCAAGCGGCTGCGGCTCGATAAACGCGGCCATGTGCTGGCGCTCAGCGACAATCCGGCCTACGATCCCGAAATCCTGCGCCGCCAGGACTTCAAAATCGAGGGCCGGGTGGTGTGGTGGGACAATCGGTTGTGAGGTATTGATATGAGGCGAGCGTCTTTTGCCGCTTTGGCCGCCTGCTTGCTTGTTGGAAGTGCGGCTGCGCAAAGTACGCCTCAGAAAAACTTCATGAAAACCGTCTCGCTGCTGATGTATGGCGAGGATCGCTGCAAACACCTGCGTGTCAACCTGCTGATGATTTCCAACGCAGCGACAGCGCTCGGCATTTCGCCATCGGATTGGGGAGATGGCGGCCGTTTCCAGCCGTTCATGGTGCAGGCTTACAAGGACACGCTCAACGTTTTTGGCCCAAAAAGCGATGGCGTGCTGTGCCCGCTGTTGGAGGACGGGTTTGGTCCAGACGGTTCGATGATTCCAGGGGCGATCAAGCGGCGATGATCCGCCTCGTTACCGCTTTAACGCTTTTGTTAATGGCACCCGCAGCCCTCGCCTGCACGGGCTGCGGCTGCCGCGGCGGGCCGGGCTGGCGCGGTCCGGACGGCCGCTGCGTCGGCTGGGCGCGACCCGCTGCGTCAAGGAACGCGCACCGCCGGCCGAGGAGACCGAAAAGCCGCCTTCAAAGCCGCTTTGACCGCCGATTTTTGTTCCTAGTTCACAAATTTAGTAGACTATTGCCTGATTTCGCGCTGTCCTTAGAGTTCTGCGGCTTTGCGGGCGACGCGCGCGTTTTTGTTCGCCACATTTTCGCCACGATTCACTTCCGAGTTCGGCCCGCCGCCACGTCGCCGACTCCTGGTTTTCTGGGCTTTTTCGATTTTGCCGCGACGGGCCGGCGGCGATTTTCGATCATTTGATCCTTCGCCGCGGATTTTCATCGCACGCCGCCGCGAACGCCCCCAAAGGCCCGATTTCCTTGGCCTTCCGCCCGCCAAATCCCACCTGCGCCCGCTCGATCCCGCCGATCATTTGATCCTTCGCGTTACAAAAGGCGGCTCAGGTCTGCCCGGGCTTCAGCTTGTAGAAAATATGCCGCCCGATCACGTCCATTTTGGTCAGGCTGCGCGCCCAGCGCGGCTTGACATAATTGGCGTGATAGTGCGTCGAGCGGCCCACGTCCGAAAGATAGGTGCGGCCGTCCATGACCTCGTCGGCGACGCGCACCGCCTGCTCCCAGGACTCGCGCTCGGTGATGCGCAGCGACTTGCCCTCGCAGGCGAAGGAGAACTGGCAGGCGTGGAAGCGATGCCGGTTCTGATAGACGACGCCGCAGACGCTCCCGGGATAGAGCCCGCTCTGAACCCGGTTGAGCACGACCTGCGCCACCGCGGCCTGACCCGCCTCCGGCTCGCTGCGCGCCTCGAAATACACCGCCTCCGCCAGACAGCGCTTCTCGCGGTCCATCCTCTCGGGGTCGATCATCGCCGCATAGTCGGGCTGCGCGCCGGCCGCCGCGCCGTCCTGCGGGGCGAGCGCGAGCGTGGCGGCGGGGAAGGCCGACACTTCGATCGGCACCGCGTCGGGCTGCGCCGGGGTCGAGGAGCCGAGTTCGACGGCGCGGGCGACTGCGGGCGTCGCGCCCTGCGCCGCGCGCTCCTCGGCGTCGTCCGACGTTTCGGGCGCGGGCGTCGCCGCATCCTGCGTGGGGGCGACGATCGATGCGCCCGGCGCCGGCGAAACCTGGGATTCGACCTGCGCCGGGGAGACGATGGAGGCGTCCGCCGCGGGCGTCGCCGGGGCGACGTCGATCGGCGCGGCGGTCTCCTGGGCCGCGTCGGGGCTCAGGCCGGCCGCCTTGGCCGAGGCGCCGCCGCTCGGCAGCGGGGCGCGCGGCGCCAGTCCGACGCGCGTCGTGGCCCCGTCGACACGAAACGAAAGCTGATCCGGCGCGACGAAGCGCGATTCGAAGGACGGACGCATCTCGACGACGGGATCGCCCTTGCGAGTGCGGTCGACCTGCGGGAAATTCTGCGCGCTGGGCTTCAGTTCGAGATGCGGCTCGCGCTCGTCGGAGAGGGAGGGGAAATCGCCGGGCTCGCCAACGGCCAGCCGGGCGGTTTGCACGAGCGGCAGCCCCTGGCCGTAAAGGCCGATATCCCCGGTAAGGGGAGCGCCGAACGCCAAGGGCCGGCCGGCGCCGGCGAGGCGCGCGGTAAGCGGCGCGACGTTCCAGTCGTCCGCGGAATTCTGATCGGCGGCGGCCGTGAACGAGACCAGCACGCCAACGCCAAGGAACCAGGGGGCGATGACGCCCATCGCCCAGCTCGTTTTCGACCGACGACGCATACGAATACCCATGACCGACAACGCCGCCCCGCGCACGGACGGCGTGGCAAAGGCGCCACGCGCAACTCCGGATCGGGCTACTGGGAGGGTTATCGCGCATTAGCCTTGCCGCCGGGTTACGTGTCCCCCGGCCTCGGCGTGCCAGAATGGCGCAGGCGCGGGCGCGCATTTTGCCGCCCCGTACGGCGCTCGGGGCATCCGTTCGACCGGGCGACGATGGGCCGGGCGTCTTGCGAGCGGGTTTTCATGCGGGGTCGTGTCCCCGCTGCCGTCCCGGCTCGGCGAAATCGAGCGGCGTTCCGCCGGCGAACGGGCGCTCGCCCTTGGCCAGCGCGTCGGCGAGCCGATCGAGGCGGATGAGCGCGAGGCCCCGATCTCCGCTCTTCGAGCCCGTGACGCCGATTTCGGCGTCGCCGACGACGACCGGCGTTCCCGGCGCGGGCGCCGGCCCAAGCGCGCGATAGGGGACAACCCGCTTGCGCACGGAGCCGCGATGCTTCATGCGCGAGACGACCTCCTGGCCGACATAGCAGCCCTTCTTGAAGTCGAGCCCGGCGAAGAGATCCATATTCGCTTCGTGCGGAAAGGCGTCGCCATAAGCGAAATCGGCGCCGCCTTCAGGAACGCCCGCCGCGATGCGCCGCGCGTCGTAATCGTCGCGGCTTCCACCCGTCGCGACGGCGCCGATCGGCGCAACGCCACGCCAGCCGAGAGCCGGCGCGCGCGGATCGCGGGCGAGCGCGAGGGCGTTGATCGGGGGTTTTTCCGCCGCGTCGAGAAGGGCGAAAGCAGCCAGTTCGCCGCTGATGTCGGCAATGTCGATTTTCGCGCGCAGCTTGTAAAAGGCGAGGCGCCTGGCGAGATCGGGCGCGAGGCTGCGCGGGCAATCGAGCAGGAATCGCGGCTCATCCCCGCTTCCCACGGCGAAAACCAGGAAGTCGCACACAATCTTGCCCTGCGGGGCGAGCAGAGCGGCGTAGCGCGCTTCGCCGGGCGCCAGCGAGACGATGTCGTTGGTGACGAGATCGTGCAGGAATTTTGCGGCGTCTGGCCCTGCGACCTCGACGGCGCCGCGATCTTCGAGGAGGATCGGCTTCGACATTGCACATCCTCATTCGCGCTACGACGTGTGGCGCGGGGGTCAGCCGGGCGCGCCGGCGGGCTGCGCCGTGCGGGCCTGAAGGCTCGCGGTCCAGGGCCGCGATTGGACCGCGAGCCTTCAGGCCCGCATAAAGCATTCCACAGGTCCGACTCCCTCGTGCAAGCAAGGCGCCAGCCATGACCGCGACATATGACACAATCCTCGCCGGCGGAACGCTGGTCAATCATGACGGCGAGGGATTGCGGGACGTCGGGATGCGCGGCGGCAGGATCGCGGCGATCGGCGACCTCTCTCGCGCTGACGCCGGCGAGCGGATCGACTGCCGCGGCCTGCATGTTCTGCCCGGCGTCATCGACACGCAGGTGCATTTCCGCGAGCCGGGCGCGACGCATAAAGAGGACTTGGAATCGGGTTCGCGCGGCGCGGTTCTCGGCGGCGTCACGGCGGTCTTCGACATGCCCAACACCAAGCCGGCGACGACTGGCGCGGCCGAACTTGCCGACAAAGTGGCGCGGGCGGCGGGGCGGATGCACTGCGATTTCGCCTTCTGGCTCGGCGGCGCGCACAACAATGTCGCCGACATTCCCGATTTGGAGCGACTGCCTGGAGCCGCCGGATTCAAGGTGTTCATGGGCTCGTCGACGGGTTCGCTGCTGGTCGCCGACGACGAAGGGATCGCTGCGATCCTCGCGAAAACCCGCCGCCGCGCCGCCTTCCACAGCGAGGACGAGGCGCGTCTCGAAGAGCGCAAGCCCTTGCGGGTTCCGGGCGATCCCTCTTCGCACCCCGTGTGGCGCGACGAAATCACGGCGCTGCGCTCGACGCAGCGCCTGCTCGCCATCGCACGGGAAAAGCAGGCGATCGTCCACGTTCTGCACGTCTCGACGGCGGAGGAAATCGAGCTGCTGGCGCAGCACAAGGACATCGCCAGCGTAGAAGTCACGCCGCACCATCTCACCATGACGGCCGACGACTACAAACGCCTCGGGACGCTCGCCCAGATGAATCCGCCGGTGCGCGCAGCGCGCCACCGCGAAGGGCTGTGGCGCGGCGTTGCGCAAGGAATCGTCGATATTTTCGGCTCCGACCACGCGCCGCATACGCTCGAGGAGAAGGCGCAGCCCTATCCCGACAGCCCGTCGGGCATGACCGGCGTGCAGACCAGCGTGCCGCTGCTGCTCGATCATGTGAACGCCGGGCGAATGAGCCTGCAGCGCTTCGTCGATCTGACCAGCGCCGGGCCGGCGCGCCTCTTCGGGATCGCCGGCAAGGGGCGCGCCGCCGTCGGCTACGACGCGGATTTCACCGTCGTCGATCTGAAGCGGCGCGAAACCATCCGCAATAGCTGGATCGCCTCGCGCGTCGGCTGGACGCCCTATGACGGCAAGGAGGTCTTAGGCTGGCCGGTCGGAACCTTCGTGCGCGGCGCCAAGGCGATGTGGGAAGGGGAGTTGGTTACGCCTGCGACCGGCGCGCCGGTGCGGTTTCATGCGGCGGTGTGAGACCGCTAGAGCGAATTCCGAAAAAGTTGATAGACTTTTTCGACAAGAATTCGCTCCAGCTTCTTGATTCTAGAGCGATTTCTTATCGACCAAACGATACCGTTTGGTCGGAAAGCGCTCTAGCGATCAGGGTGAATTACATGGTTAAGTTGAAACTGGCGCTGTGTGTTTGACGCTTCGATCCCTGCGGGTCATTCCCGGAGCCGCGAAGCAGCGACCGGCAATCGCCAGGAGCAACGCCAGGAACGCCTGTCGTGGCTCGGCGGCCCTATCAGCCGATCGGCGGAACAGTCTTCGCGTCTCGCTTTTGCACAGCAATTCTAAAAGTAGGCTGCGGGCGAGCGTTACGGGCTATCGCGGTTTTTGACGAGGTCCGGCGGGATCGTGAAAGTCGCGAGAGATTCGAGGAAGACCTGCCAGGACGGGAAGACGACAT
>Ga0233425_10001242_pt1 | contig 58939 bp, 37 predicted proteins | sample Watercolumn_Towu_2_FD_181712 | JGI IMG/M metagenome (GOLD analysis project Ga0233425, IMG submission 181712) | Freshwater microbial communities from Lake Towuti, South Sulawesi, Indonesia - Watercolumn_Towuti2014_140_MG | ecosystem: Environmental > Aquatic > Freshwater > Lake | place...
GCTGGAGAAAAAATCACATTCAAGGACTGGTTTTCAGGCGACGATCCTAGTAATCGTCTAAGCAATTATAAAATCGAAGAGATAGAATTTTCTGACGGAACAAAGTGGGACGTTGCTCAGATTGAGGCTAACATCATAATCCTCGGGACAGATAAAAACGACAAGATAAGTGGCAGTATTCTAAACGATACAATCTTTGCTGTGAGTGGAAATGACACTATCAATTCCAACAAAGGTAATGACACAATCTTTGCCGGAAGTGGAGATGATACTGTTAATGCCGAGGATGGAAATGATGTTGTAAACGGAGAAGATGGTAACGATACAATAACCGGTGGCGCAGGCGATGATACTCTTTCCGGGGGCAGCGGCAATGATACTATTTACGGGGATAATGTTAATGAATTTACCAGCTCTGATATTCGAGGAAATGATATTCTTTCCGGCGGCAAAGGCGATGATTATTTAAGCGGCGGATTTGGCAATGACACCTACATCTACCGCAAAGGCGACGGCAATGATACTATATTTGACTACAACCATGTAAACTACGGTGGCTGGACCAGTGACAAGCTCAAACTTGTAGACTTGAACCCGTCAGATATCTTTAATACTGTCAAATCCGGGAATAATTTCATATTGACATTTAAGGATGCCAACGGCAATGCGGGGGAGAAAATCACATTCAAGGACTGGTTTTCGGGCGATGGTCCCAGCAATTATAAAATCGAAGAGATAGAGTTTGCTGATGGGACAAAGTGGAGCGTTGCTGACATAGAGCGCTCCTATAAGGAAACCATAAGCGGCACGGACAATGCTGAGAAGCTTGGGGGGAAAGATAATCACGGAATGATTATCGACGGGAAAAATGGTAATGATGTGCTGGAGAGCGGCAAAAGTGATGATTATCTTTCCGGCGGAGAAGGAAGCGATACTTACATTTATTCCAGAGGGGATGGTAACGATACTATTTTTGATGAAAACTCCCTTAAAACTAATGAGAAATCATTCGATAAACTTAAGCTGGAAGGAATAAATCCTGATGATGTAGAAACAATAACAAGAGATTATGCCTATCTTACTATAATTCTCAAGGCAACAGATACATTCCCTGGAGAAAAAATCATATTCAAGGACTGGTTTTTGGGCGATACATCCAAAGATGCTGGTAAAAATTTCAAGATGGAAGAAATTGAATTTGCCGACGGAACGAAATGGAACGTATCCGATATAGAAGGGAAAATACAATTTACTGCAACTGAAAATAATGACGAAATATATGGCAGTTCTTCAAACGATACAATTCACGCAAAAGTCGGACGTGATGAAATCCATGCTGGAGACGGTGACGATACTATATATGGAGAAGAAGGCGACGATATACTTTACGGTGAAAAGGGAAATGATACTCTTGTTGGCGGTGAGGGTAGCGATACTTATGTTTATCGTCGCGGTGACGGTAATGATGTTATCAGTGATCTTGATAATTCCAAAAGCGGTTCAGGTTCTATAATCAAAGCAGGTTTTGATTTTCTATTGCAATTGTACAGTAATATTAAAAAGACTTTCTACGACATACTCGGGATAAAAAATGATTATAACGATGACGATACCAAAAAAGAAGTTCTCTCATTTGATAAACTAAAGCTTGAGGGAATCGTTAAGGAAGATATTAGAGAAATGGTTCGGGAGAAAAACGATCTGGTAATCCAGTTTAAGGAATCAAGCAGCATAAGAGTCAAGAGTTGGTTCGCCTCGAATGATAAAAAGAATTATAAAATCGAAGAGATTGAATTTTCTGACGGAACAAAGTGGGGCGTTGCTGATGTCGAACAGAGCTACAAATATAAAATAGCCGGTACTGACAGAACTGACAAACTGGGCGGCAAAGATGACCATGGAATGATCATTGAAGGAAAGAAGGGTAACGACACAATTACTGGGGGAATTAAAGAAGACATTTATGTGGTCAATTCCGAAGATGGAGAGGATGTTATAAAAACAACCGGCGGTGGAGAAGACATTATAAGAGTCAATGCTTCATCAGATTCGCTCTCATTCAAAAAAATGAATGAGAACGATATGGTAATGTTCCTGCGCAATGTAAATGATTCTTCCTCCCTCACGCTTACAGGGTACCTCGACCAGCAAAAACATGAAACTCAGAAAATAAAACAGATTGAAACTATGAGCGACGGTGCAATTCTGACAGAAAAGAATCTCCAGCTTCTTGTTCAAGCTATCGCATCATTTGAAACAGAAAAAGGAATAGCCTGGGAAAAAGCGGTTGAACAGAATGATCCAAAAACAAAGGAAATTCTGTCCCAATATTGGAGCTATGAGAAAAAATCAGAGGGTTGATCCTCTGTTTTTTCGTGCTAAGTGTTAGGTTTTACGTTTTAGGAAAACTAAATTGTAATGTAATTTTATGATTGACACTGGAATTGAATGCCTGGTAATGTTGGCTAAATATCACGGGTTTCATGCTGATAGCGCACAATTGAAACATGCCTTTGCCATAGATGATACCGGCGCATCAAGCACAGAAATCTTAAAAATGGCAAAAGATATAGGACTGAAAGCGAAAGCAACTAAAGTTTCGTATGAGCTTTTGACTAAACTGAGCTTCCCTTTAATTTTAAAAACTTTTGATAACGAATATGTAATCGGCGCTCAAAAAGATTTGGTGAAAGAAACTTTTCTAATTCTAAATCCGTTGAAACATGGGCCTGAACTTGTTGAAAAAAATGAGCTTTTAAAAATATGGACAGGTGAAATAATTCTTCTTTCCCCTAAAGGATTCCAATTCGTGGACCAGATTTTTGATCTGAAATGGTTTTTACCATCAATCTGGAAGTACAGAAAATCTCTCAGCGAAGTGCTTTTAGCTTCGCTCTGCATGCAGATAATCGGACTGGGAACTCCGATCGTAATGCAGGTAATAATAGACAAGGTACTTGTTCATAAAGGGCTAACAACCCTTGATGGGTTGGCAATAGGACTGATTATAATAATCCTTTTTGAAACTCTTCTCAATATGGCAAGGACTTATATTTTCACCAATACAACTAATAAAATAGACGTTACGCTTGGCGCAAAAATATTTAAACATCTTTTTAGTCTGCCTTTGCGTTATTTTGAAGTAAGACGAGTTGGCGATACTATTACAAGAGTGCGACAGGTCGAACAAATCCGTGAATTTCTGACAGGTGCTCCACTGACATCTGTGCTGGATGTGTTGTTTATTGTAGTTTACCTATTTGTAATGTTTTTTTACAGCCCTACCCTAAGCTGGATTTTTTTGGGATTCCTGCCTTTATTCGTTATTCTCTCAGCGGTAGTAAACCCATTGTACAGGTCAAGGCTCGACGAAAAATTTCAGTATGGAGCAGAAAGCAACTCCTATTTGGTAGAAACCGTCACAGGCATACAAACGATCAAATCATTTGCTCTTGAACCTCTCGTACAAAAAAAATGGGAAGAGCTACTGGCAAAATACGTTAAGTCCAGTTTTAAACTCTCTGTTCTTTCCGGAATAACCGGCTCTGCCGCCCAGCTTATAGAAAGAGCTGCTGATATATTAATACTCTGGCTTGGCGCAAGATTTGTAATCTCGGGCCAAATTTCCATAGGAGAATTAATAGCATTCAGAATGCTTTCCAGCAGGGTAAGCGGACCAGTGCTAAGAATTGTTCAGATGTGGCAAAATTTCCAGCAGGTAGGCGTTTCAATAGCCAGACTCGGAGATATTTTTAAAATAAAACCTGAACCATCAATAGACCCTACAAAAACCCAGCTGCCATGCGTAAGAGGACACATAAAAGCCGAAGGAATCCGCTTCAGGTATCAACCCAACATGCCTGAGGTAATAAGAGATATATCTTTTGAAATTCCGGAGGGAATAACAATAGGTATTGTCGGCAGAAGCGGTTCGGGTAAAAGCACCCTTTCCAAACTGATTCAGCGGCTTTACATTCCTGAAACAGGAAAAATACTGATTGATGGAATAGACATTTCTCTGGCAGAACCGGCTTGGCTTAGACGTCAGATTGGAGTAGTTCTGCAGGAAAATTTTCTCTTCAACGGCACTATTATGGAAAATATTTGTATTAATATGCCTGATGCTTCAATGGATGATATTGTGAAAGTAGCAAAAACGGCAGGCGCTCACGATTTTATAGTCGATTTTCCCGACAGCTATAACACCCCTGTCGGAGAAAGAGGTACTTCACTATCCGGCGGACAAAAACAGCGTATTGCCATAGCAAGAGCGCTTATAACTGACCCGAGAATACTTATCTTTGACGAAGCAACATCTGCCCTGGACTATGAGTCAGAACGAATAATTCAAAACAACATCAAAGAAATCTGCAGAAATAGAACGGTAATCATCATTGCGCACAGGCTTTCTACACTAAGAAGCGTAGACAGAATAATGGCGCTTGATCGCGGTATGCTCATGGAATATGGAACACAAGAAGATTTGCTAAAAACAGAAGGATTATACCATTATCTCTATAAACAACAGTTTAGTTCGTAGATCATGGATTATGGATCGTAGTTTCTGGTCTGTAGAGGTTGGTTAGGCTATTATGAAAATTTTTAGAAGAAAAGATAAGCTCGAATATGAATTTTTGCCTTCCGCATTGGAAATTGAAGAGACTCCGCCTTCCCCTTTAGGGCGGTTGATTATATGGACTATTTTCGTTTTAATAGTACTGTTTCTCACATGGTCTTATCTGGCGAAAACAGATGAAGTAGCAGTTGCACGAGGGAAAATAATTCCTTCCGGAAAAGTTAAAGTCATCGAACCTATGGAAGAAGGAATTGTAAAAGAAATTTTAATACAAGAAGGAGAAAAGGTTAAACAAGGACAATTGCTGATACGGCTGGACCCTACAATAAATCAAAGCGATGTAGCAGATTTAGAAAAAATTCTCGCCGTTCTTAAAATAGAATACTTTTTGTTAAGCATGAACTTAAAATATAAAGAACAAAAAGATTTCACACTATTAAGGGATAATCCCGATTATAAAAAGCTTTCTGACACTGAGCTAAATTTTCATGTTAAACTGCAAAATTCCGAACTAACAGGATACCTGGAGAGAATTCTGACCCAACAACATCTCATAATACAAACGAAAAAAGAGTATCAAATAACTCAAACACAGCTGGCAAAGCTAAAGAAGAAATATGAAACATTGTCTAACGAAAACAGGATGTTGGAGAACCTTGCAAAAAAGGGTGGTGTTTCAAAGAGGGAATGGTTGAATAAAAATAGCGAAGTTGAAACACTTGAACACGAAATAAGTATCCAGGAAACAGAAGTGGAAAAAGCTGCAAGCAAAAGAGAAGAGGCGGAACATTCCCTCATCATCATAAAAAAACAATGGATTACTGATAATCTATCGAAAATGGTAGAAGCAGAAAAGAAAATAAACAGCACAAAACTGCAGCTTGTTAAAGCTAAAAAGAAACTCGAACTTCAAAATCTTTATTCTCCCGTGGACGGGCTTATAAATCAAATGGAAGTAACAACTATAGGCGAGGTTGTGGAACCGGCAAAAGCAATAATAACAATTGTTCCGGATAACATACTTGTAGCAGAAGTGATGGTTTTAAATAAAGATATAGGCTTTATACGGAATAATCAGGAAGCGGAACTCAAACTTGATACTTTTCCTTTTCATAAATACGGAGTCATTGAGGGTAAAGTGATTAACATCAGTCCAGACGCAGTTTTGAACCAAGCTACCAGAGAATTAGAATACAAAGTGCAGATTAAACCTGCCGCAAATACAATTTCAGTAGATAACAGACTTGTTCCGATCACCCCTGGGATGTCCTTAACCGCCGAAGTAAAAACCGGAACAAGGAGAATAATTGAATTCTTCATGGACCCGATATCCAAATTCAAAAATGAAGGATTCAAACTACGATAGTTTTAGGTTTAAATGAGAAAATGCTCACTTCCGGCCTTTTCGTGAAAGTTTTAATTATATGAAAATACAACTCGTCCTGTCCTGGCAAAAAATTAATAAAGGCATCTTATTAAAATACTGCCAACTCTATCCTGCAGGAATTGTCCTTTTGGGAATTTTAACAGCATTGGTTCCATTGAATATCAATTCCAACCTGCCTCTATGGATAATTATCTCCCTTTCCATCTCAATAGCTTTTCTAATGTCAGTCATCTCAGTAAGAACAGCTTTAAATTTCTTGATATGGTTCCTGTTGGGGCTCGGCTCTTTCTATTTAAATGAGTACTTGATGCAGTCCGGAAGTACATCTCAAAATACATATAATTCCACATATACCCGGATCAATATTACTGCTCTTGATCCAAGTTTATCTGTCTTAAGCATTCCATGGATGGAGCCGCCAAACTATCTCTTTGTTGACATTAACTCAATTAAATTCATTCCAGACACAGAGCCCAAGAAATCCTCGGGCAAAATTTATCTATCCAATAAAAAATTATATCCGTTCGAATATGGAAAATCCTATACAATAACAGGAATTCTTTCTCCTGCAGAAGAACAATACGATAAGAGCTTCGCAAACTATCTTAAAAGTATGGGAATTATTTACTCTTTTATGCCCGAAGAGATTACTCCCGATAAAGAAGAAAGCAACCATTGGTTTCTCAAAAAAATGATAACGCTCCGAGACAATATACTCACGATATGTTCATATAACATAGAAGATAAAAGCGTAAATCAATTTCTTGCGGGAATACTTTTCGGATGCCGGCAGGGACTTGATCAAAACATAAAAAAGCAGTTTCTGGACACCGGTACTATACACATAATCGCCATAAGCGGTTCTCACATTGGAATTCTTGCGATCCTCTTCCTCTTGTTCTTTAGGCCTGTTCCGATCCGCCTTAGATACACTATTATTCCTATTTTCCTTCTGGGATACATCATAATAATCGGTTATCTTCCATCAGCGATCAGAGCTTTTATTATGATCTCCTTTTTTATGCTGATAAAAGCTATCCTAAGAACTCAAAAACCAATGAACATTCTGTACCTGACTGCTTCACTAATGCTTCTCTTTAATCCCTATTCCATGATGAATCCCGGCTTTACTTTTTCCTTCATAATCGTGATTTTCCTTATACTCGGGTGGGAAGCTGTATCGACAATTTCCGAGTGTCATAATGAAATATACTACTGGAAGCCGGACAAAGGACTCTCTTTTTCCAGGAAAATAAGGAATAACATAACAAGAAATATTTTTATTGCCATAACAACAACGATCATTGCTGGCTTTGCAAGCATTCCGCTTCAACTTTATTACAACAACATTTTCACGCCAATAATGCCGATAGCAAATATCATTCTTCTGCCACTTCTGCTGCCGTTCTTTTTCTTTTGCATATTAAAAATATTTTTCTATCCATTACTGCAATTTTATCTTGTAAATTCGTTCTTTAACTTTTTTATCTCTGGAATTGTAAACTCTATTTTCAAAACAGTTGAACTGGGATATAATACAAATACAAGCTTCTACCTTGTCCAGCCTCCACTAATTTTTGTAGTGATTTTCTATTTGACATTAATATGCATTTTGGCTCTTTTCAGGAAAAAACTCTCATGGATATTTGGAATAATATTAGTTTTGCTTACTGCTTCTCTTGTATGCTCACCATTATTGCAAAAAAATAAAGTAATATTTTTAAAGGAACCAGGAGAAAGCCCTGTTTCAGTTCTATTACTAAACCCTAAAGAGTCTTCCGCAATAGTCTTGAACTGTCCGGCTTACTCAGCTTTTGATATCATAAATGTATTAAAAAGTAACGGTATAAACAAAATATCAGCTATATATGCAATAAAATTGAATTCTTATTATGCAGGTAATATCAAAAAACTATCTGAAACTTATCCTCCCGAACAAATTGTAATCCTTCACAAATCACAAAAGAGTAAATTATCAAAAGAACTCGAAAATTTTTGTAAACAATCCGATATTGGCCTCACTGTTCCGCATACAAAAAATGAAACAGTTACTACTGCTGAAAATAATATTTGTATCTCCGACGGAAGAAACAGTTACAATATAGAAAAAAAAGAACCTGTTCCGGGACAAGTAGTTTATTCCCTCTGTAAAAACGATAAAAAAGTCGGCATAACAAAATTTACAACATCAAATAAATTGGAAGAGCAAACCATAGAGCTGTAATACCAAAAAAGGGATAATTAATCAAGTGTTAGATTTACAGGAGCAAATATCAGTCTTATACCCTATATTCTTTTGACAAATCTTTTCTTGTATTAAGAATTTCAGTGTGTATTTTTTTCTTCGTTTTAATCAGTGCCGGTCTATGTTTTCTGAGTTTTATCAATATGAAAGAATTTTTATCTACTGCTTTAATTTTATTTTTGATAATGGATACTATTGGAAATATTCCGATATTCCTTTCTGTTTTAAAAGCAGTCCCTGAAAAACGGAGAAAAAAGATTCTGGTAAGGGAACTACTTATTGCTTTACTAGTTTTGCTTATTTTCTTCTTCATTGGGAAATACCTAATGAATTTTTTGCATTTAACCCAAGGTTCAATATATATAAGCGGTGGGGTAATCCTTTTCATTATGGCATTGAAGATGATATTTCTATCTTATCATGGTGATTACGTTGAGAAACCAGAGAACGAACCTTTTATAGTGCCTCTTGCGGTTCCGTTAGTGGCCGGGCCTGCTGCTCTTGCAGTTATTCTTCTCCTGCCTCAGACGCCTTTTGCTGTATTAATAAACAATTTGCTGGCGCTATGTTGTGCTTGGATTGTGTCCGCACTTATTTTAATCTCTTCAACAAAGCTTTATGCCATATTAAAAATCAGAGGGCTAATGGCAATGGAACGGCTGATGGGAATGCTCCTTATCCTAATGGCTGTACAAATGCTACTTGACGGAATAAGGATCATGCTTGTGGTTTTGAAATGAACCAAAATTTTTCAAAAATAAAAAAGAAACAATGTTTAAAAGGTTAACCACAACTGCTCTGATAATGAGCATGCTAACCGTTGGTACTAAAATGTACCCGTATCCCGTGAATTGTACTAAAATGAGAATATTGGGTATGCCATAATTATGCAGGGATTCAAGCTTAATCAAAATCAGGTTTTAAGGCAGGAGCAAGTTTTAACTGCTTCGCAAATACAGTCGCTGGATTTGCTCATGGCTCCGGTACTTGAACTTCAGGCCAAAATCAACCACGAACTCGAAACAAACCCGATTCTTGAGGTGGAACAGGAAAAACCAGCTGACTTAGAAGAAGTATCTACTGATGCAGAAGAAGAACCGGAAGAATCTAAGGAGGAAAAAGTCCTTGCTGAAACAGGAAAAATAGAAGCTGAGCATTTTAGCGAAGATGATAATGAAACCCTTTTTGAAAAAAACGATATGTTTGTCAGTTCAGGAAACCGCAGCAATTCTTCAGGGTTTACAGATGAAGAAAAAAGAGAATACTTCTTCAATTCGATTATAGATAAACAGTCCATAGAAGATGATTTAAAAATTCAGTTGAGTTGTTTAGATATAAATGATGAACAAAAAAAGCAGTGCGAACTTATTATAGGCTGCCTTGATGAACAGGGTTTTTTCAGATCATCCCTTGCAGACCTTGCAGTTATAGCCGGTGCTGATCTTGAGGAGATGGAAAAATCTCTTAAGATTGTAAAATCTTTGGACCCTGCCGGTGTCGGTGCCAGAAATATCAAGGAATGCCTTTTTTTGCAGCTGGAAAGAAAAACTGAAAATAGTGTTATTCTTACTAGAATTGTGGAATACCATTTAGAAGATATTGCGGCAAATCGTCTGCCTCAAATGGCAAAGGCTCTTAATCTCAGTATAGAAGAAGTTAAAAACGCCATAGCTGAAATAAAAAAACTCAATCCTTATCCATACGCAAGGATACAAAGCGAAGATGAATCTATTTTTATTATTCCTGAAGTAAAAATTGATAAGTATAATGGTAACTACGTGGCAGTTATTGACAGAGAATATCAGCCGCGATTAAGATTGTCTAAAAAATATATAGATATGCTTCAGAATCCCGGTTTAGCAAAGGAAACAAGAGATTATATAAAAGAAAAAATTTTGTCTGCAAACAATATAATCAGAAGTCTGGAACAAAGACAGAGTACTATAAAGAAAATAGCAGATGTAATAGTCGATACTCAGTATGACTTTATGGGAAAAGGAAGTTTGTACCTGAAACCGCTAACAATGAAGCACGTTGCTGACAAAATAGGAGTGCATGAAACAACTGTTAGCAGAGCAGTGGCGAATAAATATGCCGAAACCCCGCAAGGGATATTTCCATTAAAATACTTTTTTTCTGCCGGGTTCCAGTTGGCAGATGGCGAACTTGTAGCCAGCAAAGGTGTAATGGAAAGAATAAAAAACATAATAGATTCAGAGGATCCTGCTTCTCCTTATTCGGATGACGATATCTCCAAAATGCTCAAAGAATCAGGAATTCCTATTGCAAGGCGAACTGTTGCAAAGTATAGAGAAGAATTGAATATTCCATCATCCAGATTAAGAAAAGAATATGGTTAAACTTAAAATAATTTTATGAGCTATCATTTTCGAAGAGCAGGATTTTTTTTACTTTTTTTTCTGATAGTTTTATCAGCCTATTTTTTCAGAACTTATAGTTTCACAAAAGAAGCAGCAAAATTCCCTTCATTTGTTCCGTTTACTCTGGAAAGCGCAATGATGTACTCTTACTCGTGGAATATTGCTAAAGGAACATTTCATGTGCATGATGAAGCTCTTGTCGGGTTCGGCGAAGTTTCAGTTAGCGAACAAATGTCTATGGCTTTGGAATATTTTCTGGGATATGGGTATAGGATTAAGAATTTCTTATTTGGTGGAAAAAATAGTCTAACCATTAATAATCCTGATTATGGAATAAATGATGATTTTGTTAATTGGATAAGGATTCAATTAAGATTTTGGATAAGTTTAACTGCAGGGCTTATTTTTATCTGGCTTCTCCTTCTTGATTGTTCGTGTATCTATGCCAGCTTAGGAGGTTTGCTGTTTGCCGTAGCACCTGCAGCGATTGCCAGGGCCACCGGACAGGATATCCTAAAAGAGAATTTTGCTATTCCTCTTATAGTAACTTGTTTTGTAGTTTACTTATGGTATCTAAAATGCCCCAAAAATTATAAACTCCTATTACTTGTATGCGTTATAATATTGTCTCTTGTATCATGGGATATGATTCAGCTTTGCCTAGCTCTTTGGGTAGTTTACAAAATAATAGTAACAGTTTGTCTAAATAGGAAAGAAGAGTATCAACTTCCCGCATGGATAACCATTTACACATCCAGTGTCATTGCCGGAATTTTTAATCCGTACTTAGTAGCACATAATTTTCTGCAATCTCCAGTAGTATTTGTCTTATTGCCGACGCTCATATTTACCATTCTGTTCCGAAATAAACCCGGAATGGTACGGATACTAGTTATGCTTATAGGCCTGATATTATTTGTGGTTATATGGCTGTTTGTTGTGAAAAACTTTGGATATGGCAACAACTATTCGCATTTCTGGAATCTGCTCTTGGCAAAAGTTAAATTCGGTAACATAAAGCCGTTAAATCCTCTTTTGCTCGATTTTGATTCAAGAATACTTTGGACTCCTGCCTTACATTCTGCTACTATAAAGATTTTTTATGCTTTATTCGGATTCACTTTTATATACTTTGTCATTGTGGTTTTTCTAGGTTTTTCAGTAAGTATTTTTAGAAAAAATATAACTGTCCAATTCCAACGAATTGGATTGCCTTTGTTTTTGGCAAGCATATTTTTCATTCTCTTTATTTTTATGGTCAGGTTTCATGTGTTCGCAATTCCTTTTATCTGTATCACCTTAGGAGTTTTTCTGAACAAGATTTCAGAGAAATTTACCAGGCAAACGTTTCAAATGTTGCTGGTAATATTATTTACAGGCTTGGTTATAAATGAAGCACACCGTGCTCTTCGTTTTGAAAGAGAATATTATAGTGGTGAAAATGAACAGTTATCTCTAATAAAAGAAATAAACAGAACAGGAGTTAAGGGAGAAACGTTTTTGGCTGATTTTACTTTGTCTCCAATACTGAAAGCTTATTGCAACGCTAAAATTATTTTGATTCCTAAATTTGAGTTGAAACAAGCGCGAGACAGAGTCGAAAAATATATCAATATATTATACCACAAAACAGAGCTGGAACTTATGGAATTTTGCAAAACTTATGGAGTTAAATATTTTGTTTTTGATAAGGGAATGATTGGTGGTAGGGATACGGAGGAATTTTTACATCCGTGGAGCATTAGATATATAGCTGCAGCTAGTGTGCTGGAAAAAACTTCTCCTGTTTATAATTTCTTTTATTCTCCAGAAGAAATGGATTATTTTTATGAATTGGATGGACAAAACGCTTCAAGATTTGTAATCTTTAAGGTAATAATACCTTCTGATATCTCTCAAAGTGAAAAATTATACGAACAGGCCCTATTAAATTACAAAGAAGGAGATATGGCAAAAGCCAGGAAATTTACTGATCAGGCCTTGCTTTTAACCCCTAAGAATCCAAAAATCAGATTCTTATACTATACCATCAATGATGGGAAATGGCCTAAAATAACTCTATCTGGAATTCCAATAATAAAAAGTAGAAATTAATCTTATCTGTGAATATATTCCCGATAAACTTGTTTTCTATCAAAAAATGAATATTTTTTATATCGAAAATTCAGCCAGTTTTAGTTTATGAGATTAATCTTAATAATTGTCATTTTATGTTTGACTTCGGTAACTGTATTAGCAAAAATTTCTTCTAATATTTTTACCGGGACACAACAGAACGATTATGGGAATATTATTCAAGGAGTAGCAACTCCCACAACCGTATATTCTTCAACAATAGGCGGTGTAAGCAGAAAAGCGACTTCTGTTTTTGGTTACGACGAAAATGAAATTCTTGACTCCAGTACACAGAAGATTGGACCGTTAGATATAAAACCGCTTCAAGCTGGAATACAGTTCAAAACCAGGCTAACCGTCGAACAATACCAAATATTAATAAAAAATTGGTTAAATAGTATCTATAATAACAGGTTTAACAGTAAGGCCTGGGCACTGAAATATTTTATTAGAGGTATAGCTGAGCTTACATTTAGTAATAAGGGATATCTTTCTACTGCAGATTTTAATTCTATTCTTAGTGGATTTGAAAATTATCGTAAAATAGATAGTTGTATAGCCAAACTTGAATTAAGTTCGCGTATAAAATACTCCTTGGCCAAACTATTTGCAGCAGGGTGCATTTATACGAGGTTTATAGATTACGACTTTACTCTCAATGCCATAGAAATTATAAAGAAAATTCCAAAGGATTGTGTTCTTTATCATATGGAAGAGCAGTCAGAAGAGCTTATGCAGGAAGGTAAAATTGCCGATGTTGGAAGTGATACGATGTTATCTCCTGACGAAAGCAGCAAACAGAATCTTATTTGCGATCAGCTTGGAAACTTTGTGGGATATGAACATGGAGAAAACCTTTATTATATATGCATGAGCCACTATGATAATTTTAAAGACTTACCCTTGGATAAACAAATAAAAATTGTAAATCAGATATACAGTTATAACCCTACTTTAATGGAAGCACCTCCTATAAAGAGAAAAAGGTATTGTTGGGATTATCTTATAAATTATTTCTATCCGGAAAAGAATCCGGAAGTAATGAAATATTGTGTCAGAAGTTATGTAAACTGGGTTCTTCTCCCAGAAACATTATAAAAAATGACAAATAGAAACGCAACATATTGCGTCAGAAGGTCTGTTCATGAAGATTGCTATTATCGGCGGAAATGGCATGCTGGGATATGACTTGTGGGCGCTTTTGGTATCCTTAAGCCATGATGTTATAAGCTATGATCTGCCAACGCATGATATTACAAAACCTGGAACATTGGAATTTATTGTTGATTCTGCCGACATAATTGTCAATTGTGCCGCTTATACAGCAGTGGATAAAGCCGAATCCGAACAAGAGAAATGTTATGAAATAAATTTCAGATGTGTCGAAAAGCTAGTATCTTTAGTTGCTGTAAAAAGAAATTATCTAGTGCATATAAGCACTGACTTTGTATTTGGCAATGACACAGAAGTTCCGCTCAATGAGGATTCACAAGTCAACCCTCTTGGAGTTTATGGGAAAAGCAAACTTGAAGGAGAATTGGCTCTTCAAAAAACAGGAGCTTCTTTTTCTATCCTACGCATTCAATGGACTTATGGAATTCATGGAGACAACTTTGTCTCAAAGATTATAAAAGCTGCAAAGACTAACGATACTCTTAAAATCGTTAGTGATCAAATAGGCTCGCCTACACCAACTACAGCTGTTTCAAAAGCTATTATGGCACTTGTAAAAACAAAACAAGAGGGTCTTTTTCATTTTGCTTCGAAAGAATATACAAGTAGATTTGAAGTGACCAGATTTATACTTAACGAACTAGGATTGTCAAAAAAAATCGTCCCATGCACATCTGAAGAATTTATAACTCCCGCTAAACGTCCAAAAAATTCCCGCTTTGACTGTTCTAAAATAGACAAAATTTTGCCTTTTGAACGCTTGGCCTGGCAAACATATTTAAGAAAATACCTAAAAATTACTAACTAAAAATTTAAGAATTAACAGAAAAATTGTTTATTATCAATTTATAACTGTTGTTTTTACTTCTAACTCGAGTTTGCCTTCTTTTAAAATAGCAGTTACTGGTGAACCTATTTTTACGTCTGGAGAGACTATAACCGAATTTGTTATTTTATTAATCAATATTGAATATCCGCGTCCAAGAACTGCCATCGGGTTTAAAGTTTGTAGTTTGCTTATAAGATTTTGGAGTTTTGCCTTACTCTGCTCATATTTTAATACAGTAATGTGTTTAATTTTTGTCCGCATTTCATCAATCATTTGTTGTTTTTCAAATAATACACGCAGAGGATCTTTAAATACATAGCTTCCAGATAACCTTTCCAATATCCGTTTTTTCCGTTCAATGAAAAGCTGTATAGAGGTTTGTAGTTTGGATGACAGATTTTTAATTCTATCTACAAGTTCGTCCTGTTTTGCTATAACAAGTTCTGCAGCCGCAGATGGAGTAGGAACTCTTAAGTCAGCAACAAAATCAGAGATTGTGAAATCTATCTCATGCCCAACGGCACTTATTAACGGGATTTTGCTTGCTGCTATTTCCCTAGCCAAAGTTTCATCATTGAATGGCCATAAGTCTTCCATTGAGCCGCCCCCGCGCATCAGTACTATCACATCTACTTTTGACTCTGTGCAGTTAAAGAATCGAACCCCCCTTATCAATTCTTTTTCAGCACCAATCCCCTGTACCGCTGACGGATATATTTTGATATTTATATTTGGGAATCGTCTGTTTATAATATTCAAAAAATCATGAATAGCCGCTCCTGTAGGAGATGTGATAACTCCGATTTTCTTCGGAAGCATTGGAATTTTTTTCTTTCTGGAAGAGTCGAAAAGACCTTCTTTTTGTAGTCGATTTTTAATCTCTTCGAATTTCTTCTGGAGGTCACCGAAACCGAGGGGACGAATATCTTTTATGGTGAATTGGTATTCGCCTCTAGGTTCGTATACTGTGATATTTCCAAAAATTTCCAGCTTCGAACCTGTAGCAAGTTTTAAACTCCTGACAGCCTGAGCTCCTTTCCATATAACTGCCTTTATTTGCGACTTTTCATCCTTTAGTACCATATAGACATGACCCGAAGAATGAACCGTCATCGTCCCGATCTCAGCTTCCATCCAAAATGGCACAAGAGCCCCCTCGAGAATAGTCTTAACAGCAGAGTTTACTTCCGTTATAGTCCAGATTTTTTCATCTTTCATAAAAAATTTTACAACATTCCATAAGAGCTAATAATATAGTAAAAGAAATAATACTTTATATCTAAAAATATAAAGAAATCATTATATAATATCCTCTAAAACAAAATATTAGTATCAAGTTAATAAATTTATTTCTTCGCTTATTCCCTATAGCATTTGAGTAATATTTCAAAAATTTTTTCGTAATTTCCGCACTAATCGTTTCTGTTTCTTTGAAATCAAACAATCTTCCGGTATATTTTTATTGCCTCTGTCTATCTTTTGTTTAAGCTTGTAACTTATTAAGTAAAAATATATTACAGCTTTTAAAGGGAGGAGTGTTTTCGAAAAATGAAAAATCTTGAATATTAATTAACCTTTTTGCTCGAAAAACCTTTTCGCGCAAGTTTAAATTATTTTTTAGGTCTGCTCAAATGCCATTTGTTTTAAAAAGAATTAATGAAGATGAGGAGAATTACACTCCTCCGAGAGTATTTTCTAAAAAAATAAAAATAGGTTCAGCCCCAGATTCGGATTTTGTAATTTCTTTACCCTCTGTATTGCCGTTTCATTGCGAAATATATTCATGGGCAAAAGAGCATAGGATTGTAAGCGTTCCAGTAGCATTTCTTGAAATTAACGGCAAGGAAATAGAAACCTGGCCAGCAGTATTACAAGATGGAGATGTCCTGACAATAGGCGAATCTAAATATAAGTTTCATATACTTCATGAAACAATGAAAAGAAGCTGGAAAGCCAGCTTATCCTCTCAATTAGCTATATTTTTACTGGGATTGCTGATATTGTTTGAATTAATAGTCATTATATGGCTCCCATATAATCTGAAACACCAACAAGGTAAAGGCTTGGAAGCTCTTAAACAAGATGTATATATGACCATTGACAAACTACGCTCAAATACAGACAAATTAAGTGTTCCAGACAAAGATACTGATGGAGCAAGCATAAAGTCAATTCTTTTGTCATGCGAAAATGACCTTGCAATTTATCTCAGAAAACACGGAGACAATATTAACTGGGATGAAGTCAGAACAATATACAGGGATTTGCATATACTAAGAAATATAGCAGACAGCTGGGATTCTTTACGTTTGGCATATACTAAGAAACTAAAAATAAATCCAAAAACTTTTATATATAATTTATCTAACAGACTCGAACAAACTGCGGTAAAACAACAACAAGTTCAGTCTACAACAAATCAGGAGTAATAGCGTTGATGAATAAAACCTTAGTAAAAAAAATACTTGATTCATTTACAGGCAAAAACATTGCTGTAATAGGAGATTTAATGCTTGATTCCTATATATGGGGTAAAGTAACAAGAATCTCGCCAGAAGCACCGGTACCTGTAGTTCATGTAAACAAAAAAACTTTTTGCCTTGGCGGTGCTGCTAATGTAATGAAAAATATTGTTTCTCTGGGAGGCAAATCCACAGCATTTAGCATATTAGGCTCTCAGCAGACAGGAGTACAACTTCTTGATCTTATAAAGAAAAATGGAATCAAGTATGACAATATAGTAATAGACAAAGATTATCTAACTATTGAAAAACAGAGAATAATTGCGGAATCACAACAATTAGCAAGAGTAGATTATGAAGATAAAGACAGTATTCCGACCTATCTTCATGACTACATTACTGAAAGGATATTAAAACTTATCAAGTTTCGAAGAATAGATGCAATAATTTTCGAAGACTATGCAAAAGGGCTCATAACTTCGGAAATGATGACAACTATACTTGATGCTGCAAATGAAAATGAGATAATAACATCGCTTGATCCACATCCGAGCAGAAAATTGAAATTTAAAAATATTACTCTAATTACTCCTAATCAATCCGAGGCATTTGGACTTGCAGGAGTTTATAGCAAAGATCTTATTCATCCACCAATTAAAGATCCTGCTTTAATTGAAGTTGCAGATACTCTAGACAAAGAATGGAAGGCTGAACAGCTCCTTGTGACTCTCGGATCAAAAGGAATGGCTCTGTTTGAAAAAGGGAAGGAACCCGTACACATTCCTACTCGCGCAAAAGAAATATTTGATGTTACTGGCGCAGGAGATACTGTAATTGCTACCTATACACTTGCATTACTTGGAGGAGCCTCAGGTAAAGAAGCTGCTGAAATATCAAATCACGCTGCAGGCATTGTAGTTGGAAGAGTCGGAACCGCCAGTGTTACCCGGGATGAACTTTTAAACGAATTCCCTGACTAACGTCTACGATCTATGAACCATGAACCACGAACTATAGTTCAGGTCATAACCGAACTAAAACCTGCTGGTGCTGAAAAAATTTTATCAGATTTGAGTATTGAACTTAAAAACAAAGGATATGCTGTTTTTGTTGTTACTCTTCAAGGGCTGCCTAAAAATACTGCCATCATTGATAAATTAAAAAGTAATAATATCGAAACTTTTACTTTAAACCTAACCAAATACACACCATGGAAAATTTTTTTTCTAAAAAACTTACTTGAGACAATTATACAGGAAAATAGCTGTCAAAATATATTAGTTCATTCTCACTTAATGCATGCAAATCTTGCTTGCCGTATCAGCAAGTTTATGGGATTAAAAGCAAAACTTGTAAATACAATTCATATTGCGGAAAAACGCAAATCGCAAAAATGGCTGTTCCTATTAGATAAATTAACTTTAAGATATTGTAACGCATACACCGCGGTATCATCTGCTGCTCGAGATTACCATTCGAAAGTATTAAATATAAACAACAACTTTATAAAAGTAATCAATAATGGAATTATACCGCCGAAAAAACCCGGTATCGAAAAAATTGCTGCTCTGAAAAAAGAGTGGAAAATTTTGGAATGTTCCAAGATAATAGGATCGATAGGAAGACTAAATTTTCAAAAAGGCTATGATGTTTTTTTAGATTTATTGCCGGATTTGGCAAAAGTAATTCCGAAAAATGAGATATGGGGAGTTGTAATCATTGGAGAAGGTGAAGAGAGAAAAAATTTTGAAGAAAAAGCCAAGAACCTATCTAATAGCATAAAAGTAATTTTTCCAGGCTTTCGAAACGACGCATCTGAATGTGCAGGAGTTTTTGACCTATTCGTAATGCCTTCCAGATACGAAGGATTTGGATTGGTTTTGTTAGAAGCCATGTCTCACGGAATTCCCGTATTAGCAAGTAATGTTGATTCGCTCCCTGAATTAATATTAAATTATCCAAACGGAAAATGTATAAACTTTGAAGATAAACAAATCGCTGTACAATTTATTCTTGAGTATATAACCAAACCTAAAACCCCTAACTATAAGATTGAATATATTCAAGAGAAAATGGTCTTGGAATATATTTCATATTATAGAGAAATACTTGAAATAAAAAAATCTTAGTCTTACTAACGTAAGTCCCTTTTCCCGGGCAATACTCTACTACAAATAATTATTTGACCTGACCTCTTTTATCTTAACTGCCCATTTTAATAACTCTTCTGCTTTGCCCATCTTTTTTTCCTCTTGTTAATTTTTGAACAAAAGGAAAAAATACTCTGTACTAAACTTCTATAACAGATGGGGGCACAGGGGTACACAAGAAGAGAAACTTTTTCGTCGTTCCCCGCATGGGGAGCGTGGATTGAAACGGGTAGTTCTGACGATAGTGTTATTAATTAATCACATAATGTTTGCGTTAATCAGCAAGTGCGTAATTATACTGAGGATATATCCCAAAAAAATAACTGGCATCCATTTGAGATGTTCGACGAAAGTGTATTTTCCTTTTGTTGTTCCCAGAAGGCCTACTCCTGCAGCCGATCCTATGGCTAAAAGGCTTCCGCCCGTTCCGGTAGTAAGAGTAAGCAAAAGCCATTGCCCGGCAGACATGTAGTGATCTGCAGTAATAACTGCAAACATAACGGGAATATTGTCTACTAAGGCTGATAGTATTCCTATCAACGAATTAGCCATAGTGTATCCTATGTCATGATAAAGCATTTGTGAAACAAGCGCCAGATACCCGAATTGCGCCATCCCTCCAACGCAGAGAATGACTCCGTAAAAGAAAAGAAGGGTGTCCCATTCTATCCTCGATATGCTTCTCATTATATCAGCTTTATGATTTGTATCAGCACCTAACACAGGATCATAAGACTTCTGTCTTCCCTCGTGTTTTTTTATATGGTTTGACAGCATTCCGAGAAATGCAAGGCCAAACATCATACCTGTAACAGGAGGGAGATGTAAAAAACTGTTAAGACAAACAGTCATTATTATGGTTAACAGAAATAAAAATATCATTATGGTAGAACAATATTTCAATTTCGGTTCTTCTTCTGAAACTTCGGGAAGTGTTTTTTTAACATAAAAACTCATAATTATTGCAGGAATAAGCCAATTTACTATAGAAGGAATTAGTATACTAAAAAACTGGGAGAATAATATTTTTCCTTTTTGCCAGACCATAAGAGTTGTAATATCTCCAAAAGGAGAAAATGCTCCTCCCGCATTGACCGCTATTATTATGTTTATACAAGATAAAGAGATAAACTTTTTGTTATTTTTTCCGACAGCCAGCACTACAGCGCCCATAAGTAGAGCTGTTGTAAGGTTGTCAGCCATGGGAGAGATTAAAAAAGATAATAATCCTGTTATCCAAAAAATAGCTCTTAAAGAAAACCCTTTTGAAACGAGTACATTTTTAAGGGCTTGAAAAACGTTTCTTTCTTCAAGCGAGTTAATGTAAGTCATGGCGCATAGTAGAAATAGAAAAATTTCCGCATATTCCAAAATATTGTACCGAATTGCCTTATTGACGGTGTGATGATCTCCAATACTAGAGTAAGCCATTGCTAACAGTATCCATATAATCCCGGCAGCCAGCATGACAGGCTTGCTTTTTCGAAGGTTAAGTTTGTGTTCAAAAGGTACAAAAGAATACGCTATTATAAATAGGATTAATCCTAAAATACCATAGAAACTTCCTGTTAAATCTGATGGTATCATTTTTCTCCTTAGTAAAGTTTTTAAATAAGCAAAGGAAATCAGTTTTCTCTAAAATGTGCTGAAGCCAAATGATTTCCTGGTTCAATACCTCAAACTAAAAACCATAATCAATTCAGAGGTTTATTTGACTGCTGGTCAGTATTGAATTTTTTGTTTATATATGCCTGAGGATCTTTCTTAAAAGCTTCCATTGATGACAAATCGCTGAAATAAAAAATTTCTCCCATATATTCAAGTGCCGGAGTATGTGGTCCTACAAGTATGGGAATACCTGAAGCTGCACATGCTGTCTTTGTTCCATAAGCAGAACGAAGGGGAGAAATTATTTTAGGAACTTTGTTTGCACTGAATTTAGCTACATACATTTGCGGATCTTCCATAAACATCCGTCTGGATTCAGTGTGTGCAAAATAGTAGATCCTTCCCATATATTGAAGCGTAGGAGTAAATTGACTTACTACAATGGGGTCATTATTAAAGGCGCAATTAGTTCTTAGTCCAAAGTCATTTGTCAAAGGCGGCACTATTTTGGGAGGTTCGTTAAAAGGAAATCTTGTTATAAAGAATTTCGGATCATCTCTGAATTTTTCAAGTTCCGATTGGTTCTGGAAATAATAAATACGATTATTGTATTTGAGCACAGGCGTGCTGGAATCTATTATCATCGGGTCTCCGTTATAGGCTGATTCTGTGCTCAGTCCATAGTTTCCTTGCGGCGACGGTATAACTTCACTTGTTGCACAGCCCATAAGTGAAACTATTGCAATCAACAAGCCAATATAAACAAAACATTTCATAATCAAAGTATTTCTTAAATTTAGTAATTTGTAATAATAAATTTTGAATTTAAAAACTAAAAATATTTACTTCTTAATCTGGAAAGAATCAATCTTGCATGCTATAAAATTCCATAAAAAATTAAAGTCTTACAAAAGATTTTAAGATTTATATCTTTGCCGAGGTCAAGAAATTTAATGAGTAAATTATACCTAGATTATGTCAGCACCTATATTATCAGAGCATTATAAAACAAGAGAACCTTCGTCGATAAGACTTTCTCAAATAGAATTTCTAAAGAGGAAAGATGATGTAGAAGCCTTAAATACGGCAATAGGTAATGTTTCTTTGCCCATGCATCATGCAATGATAAAACGTCTCAACAGTATTTGTTCGAAAGAGTCTCCGTTCAAGAATGGTGTAATAGCTTACACCAGTACTGCCGGAACAGAAGAAGCTAACAAGGCTGTAAAGAATGTAATCGCATCTTCGGGTTTTAAAACTGATAAATTACATTCAATAATTACTGATGGTGGAAGTCAGGCTATGGAATTGGTTATAATAGGAGTATGCGGAAAGGCTGGTACAAGCAAACGTCCTTTGCTTCTTATAGACCCGGCCTATACAAATTATATTTCTTTTGCCAAGAGATGCGGGAGAAAAACAGTATCTGTAACAAGAACCTTACAGAATGGTGGAACATTTTCTCTTCCTGATTTTAGAGAAATAGAAGAAACTATAAAGAAGCATAAACCGGGAGCTTTAGTTGTTATTCCTTATGACAATCCTACGGGACAGTTTTATGATGAAGAAACTATGATTAAACTTGCTGAACTCTGTATGAAATATAATATGTGGATAATAAGTGACGAGGCTTATCGTGAACTTTATTATACCAAAAAAAATGTTTCCAGTATATGGGGATTGGATGATGCAGTAGTTCCCGGAATAGAGGGGCGTAGAATAAGTATTGAGACAGCTTCGAAAGTATGGAATGCCTGCGGTATAAGGATTGGAGCTTTAGTTTCTGATAATGCCGAGTTTGTTCAGAAAGCTCAAGCCGAGTATACTGCTAATTTATGTGCTAATGCGTTGGGTCAGTATATTTTTGGAGCTCTTGCTTACGAATCCCATGAAGAATTGCAAAAATGGTATGATAATCAGAGAACTTATTACAAATCAATGATGATAAATATTAGAAATGCTCTATTGCAAAAGCTCCCGGGAATAATAGTTTCTTCTCCCGAAGCAGCACTTTATTCTGTTGTGGATGTGAGGAATATAGCAAAATCTGGATTTAATGTAAATGATTTTGTTCTTTTCTGTGCGAAAAACGGCAAAGTTGATATAAATGGCAAGAACTATACTCTTCTAGTCGCACCAATGACAGGATTTTACGCGCCTGTAAAAGGGAAGAAAAACTTAGCCAATACACAAATGAGAATTGCGTACGTTTTACCTCCTGAAAAAATGATGCTCGTTCCTTATCTTTTCGAAAAACTCTTCACGGAATTTGAAAGGATCAGATAATTTTCAGGAATTTATTATTTTTTAATCTTATGGGATGCCTGTATATCATAAGTTGTTCTGAATCCTGTTAATATCTTCTTTTGAGAGCTGTTGATACCCGCACGGTTCCATACTGAAGGATGCCCTGCCGCCTGAAAGTTTGGGAAGGGACTTGCTAAACCCGAACATTTCGACAAGAGGCACTTCACATTCAAGCTTCTTTATATCTGGAAGAGTTTCCACTTTATAAATCAAAGCCCTTCTGGCCTGAAGATAGCCTGTAATTTCACCAATACAGTTTTCAGGACTCATTATTTCCATTTTAGTAATTGGTTCTAACAGAACTGTTCCATTCCTTATAGCTTTTTCTACTCCATTAATAACAGCTCCGGCAATAGCGCTTTCGATAGTCTTATCTTTTGTTCCAATTATTTCCAGTACAGTTCCTTTTATATACGTAAGAGGATAGCCCCAATTCCCTCCTGTCTTTAATGCGTTAAGTAAGCTTTCTTCCGCGGCTGTTATCCAGGCATGAAGAAGGTTTTTCGCACTCTTAATATCAAGCTTTACTTCAAGCCCGGCAGCAAGCCGGGGAGACGGTTCAAGGCTAAACTTTACTTCCGCATAATACTCTTTCTCGGCCAGGAACTTATTAAAAATCCCGGTAAAAATACCACCTGATATAAGAGTTTCTTTAAAAACTACCCTTGGCGCACCATGTCTAACATCAAGATTAAATTCGTTCTTGAGCCTGTTAGTATTTATTTCAAGGTGTAATTCCCCCATTCCTGATAATAGAAACTGCCCTGTACTTTCATGTACCTTTGTGTTCAATGTGGGGTCCTCCCTGCACAGCATACTAAGAGCATAATCAAGCTTGTCCTTATCCTTTAGAGACTTTGGCTCAATAGCAATGGAAATAACAGGATCCGGGAAGGTGACCCCTTCAAAACATAAAGGCTTCTCTACAGAACATAAGGTATCACCAGTAGTAGTATCTTTTAGCCCTACAAGCCCGACAATGTCGCCTGGCCCGACATTATTAGTAGGTTCAACATTTTTTGAATAGAGACGCAAAATCCGTTTTATCTTAAATTTTTCTCTAGTTCTTGGATTATAAACAGTCATGTCTGTTGACAAATTTCCGCTATAAGTTCTTGTGTATAGCACATCACCGCTACCGCTTGCTATTACCTTAAAAACCAGTGCTGAAAAATTACTCCCATGAATATCTACATCAATTAGTTCGTCATTCTTTACATTATAGGCTTTTTTAACATGAAAATCTTCGGGACTTGGAAGATAATAAGAAACAGCATCAAGTACGGACTGAACTCCAATGTTCTTCTTTGCAGACCCGCAGAATATCGGGCACATCTTGTTCTCTTTAACAAGCTTTCTTATCACTACTTTCAATGTATCAATACTGATTGGTTTCCCTTCAACGTAAAGCTCTGCTATTTCATCTGAAATATCGGCTATAAATGCAAGCATTTCATCCCGCTTTATCATCGCCTCATCCTTTAATTCAGGCGGAATATCACTTATTACAACCTCTCCCCCATCTTTACCCTCAAACTTAAGCATCCTCAACTCTACCAGGTCAATAACTGCTTTAAATTCGGACTCTATCCCGACAGGTATTTGCACCGGAATAGACTTTATATCCCTGAATTTTGACTGGATATTTTTTACAACCCTGTCAAAAGATGCCCCTATCCTGTCCAGCTTATTGATAAATGCAAGCTTGGAAACATTATACTTATTTGACTGCCTCCAAACAGTTTCGCTTTGTGCCTCAACCCCTTCGACACCGCTAAAAACAACAACTGCTCCGTCTATAACGCGCAGAGACCTTTCCACTTCCGCAGTAAAATCTATGTGTCCTGGAGTATCTATAAGATGAAAAAGATTTTCGCCCCAGTGAAAAGATGCAGCCGCAGCAACTATGGTTATTCCCCTACTCCTTTCTTCGTCAAGGTAATCCATAACCGTATTGCCGGAATCAACTTCGCCAATTTTGTAAGTTTTCCCGGAATAGTATAAAAATCTCTCGGATAATGTAGTCTTACCCGCATCAATGTGCGCTATTATCCCAATGTTCCTTATCTTGCTTAATAACACACCACTACTTTTCTGTTCTTCTTTTGCCATAAGGTTTTCACTAATAATATAAAAATCACTTTCCTTTTAAGCTTTTTATCTTGTCCCTGAGCAGTGCAGCGCGTTCAAATTCCAGCGCGGCAGCCGCTTCGAACATATCTTTTTCAAGCATCTCAATAAGTTCCTGCGTTTCCATTGACTCGTATTTGTCATAGTCTTTCTTGAGGATTTTCCGGGAAATCTCTTTTCCTTTTTCATAGTAAATATCTTCTCTTAGTTCTTTTACTATGCTTTGCGGAGTAATGTTATGCAATTCATTGTATTCCAACTGTTTTTTTCTTCTTCGTTCCGTAAGTTTTATCAGATTATCAATGCCAGGAGTAATCTTATAAGCATAGACAATAACCATTCCGTCAATATGTCTTGCTGCTCTTCCTGCTATCTGGATGAGAGATTTTTCAGATCTGAGAAATCCCTCCTTATCAGCATCAAGTATCGCTACAAGCGATACCTCCGGCAAATCCAGTCCTTCTCTTAGAAGATTAACTCCTATCAGGCAATCAAATTCATTCTTTCTTAGAGAATTGAGTATTTCTACACGTTTTATGGCATCAATCTCGGAATGCAGATATTTGCTTCTTATTCCTATATCTTTAAGGTAGTCAGAAAGTTTTTCCGAACTCTTTTTGGTAAGAGTAGTAACTATTGAGCGCTCGCTTTTTTCAGCGCGCGCTTTGATCTCTGCTATAACGTCATCAATCTGACTCTCAAGCAGCCTGACTTCCACCTTCGGTTCAAGCAGACCAGTCGGGCGTACTATTTGTTCCGCTACTTGCGCAGCTTTTTCAGATTCGTAATCTCCCGGCGTTGCTGACACATAAATCACATTTTCTACAAGTGAATTAAACTCTTCAAATTTTAGCGGGCGATTATCCAATGCGGAAGGGAGTCTGAATCCGTGATCAATTAGTGTTTGTTTTCTGCTCCTGTCAGCATTGTACATTGCTCTTAACTGCGGAACTGTTGCGTGCGATTCATCAATAAACAACAGATAATCTCTCGGGAAAAAGTCAATCAAACAGTATGGCCTTGAACCTGGAGGGCGCCCTGCAAGATGGCGCGAGTAATTCTCTATTCCGCTGCAGTACCCTATTTCTCTCATCATTTCAAGGTCATATCTTGTTCGTTCGTATATTCTCTGCGCTTCAATGAGAAGATTTCTCTCTTCAAAATATTTAATCCGTTCCTTCATTTCAGCAAGAATTGTATCTTCAGCTTTCAGGATTTTTTCTTTTGGAAGTACAAAATGCTTTATCGGCTGAATAATTACCGATCCCAAATCTTCTGTTTTTTTTGATGTTAAAATATTGCGAACTGATATTCCTGTAACTTCATCATCAAAAAGTTCTACTCTTATAAATTCGTCCTTATGTGGAGAATAAATATCAAGGATATCTCCATGACTTCTGAACTGCCCGCGCTTTGGAGCAATATCATTTCTCTCATATTGTATTTCAACAAGCTTTGTAAGAAGTTCCCTCCGCTTAATTTTATCTCCAACTTTTAGCGTTACGCTCATTTCCTTAAAATCCTCAGGAGACCCCAAACCGTAAATACATGAGACGCTGGCAACAATAATCACATCCTGTCTGGTCATTAGGGAAGCCGTAGCAGATAATCTGAGCCGTTCTATCTCTTCATTTATGCTCGCATCCTTTGCTATGTAGGTATCAGTTTGCGGAATATATGCTTCAGGCAAATAATAGTCATAATAACTTATAAAATACTCAACAGCGTTCTCTGGAAAAAATGACTTAAATTCGCTGTAGAGCTGAGCTGCCAGTGTTTTATTGTGCGATATAACAAGAGTCGGCCTCTGAACTTGCTGTATTACATTGGCCATTGTAAAGGTTTTTCCTGAACCTGTTACGCCAAGCAAAATCTGATCACGACAGCTATTTTTCAATCCGGAAACTAATTTTTCTATCGCTTCCGGCTGGTCCCCTGTGGGACTAAAATTTGATACAAGTTTGAACATTACAATTTTTCCCTAAAACTCCCCTTACCATAGCCATGAATGAACACCAATATTCACTATTTTTTATTCGTATTTATTACGAATATATTTCACTGTATTTTTGTTTAAGGTACTGGATATACGGGGCCGGATTTATTTTTGAGCCTGTCACTTTTTGAACAAGTTCCTGGGGTTCGAATTTTGCACCATGAATGTAGATATTATTTTTAAGCCAGTTCAAGAGAGTGGAAAACTCGCCTTGTTCTATTTGTGAAGAAATATCGGGAATATCCTGGTTTATTTTTTGCCAGACTTGAACGGAAATAAGATTTCCCAGTGCGTAAGTAGAGAAGTATCCGATTGACCCCATAGACCAGTGAATATCCTGGAGAACCCCCTCCTTATCATTTTCAGGAGTAATTCCAAGGTATTCGTTCATTTTGGAATTCCACATATCCGGTAGGTCTGCTACATTTATTTTATCTTCCATAAGAGCAATCTCTATTTCCAGCCTGAGCATAATGTGGAGATTATATGTAGCTTCGTCAGATTCTATCCTTATCAAGGACGGTTTTACTTTATTGATACCTTTATAAAATTTGTTCAGAGAAATATCTGAAAGGCTTTTGGAAAATATTTTTTGCAGTTCGGGATAGAAACATTTCCAGAATGCTTTCGAACGGCCTATGATGTTTTCCCATAGCCTTGATTGTGATTCGTGAATAGCCCAAGAGGCACCAGTCCCGATCGAAGTTCTCCTCAGTTTTTGAGAAATGTTTTGTTCATACATTGCGTGTCCGGCCTCATGGAGAGTTCCAAAAAGTGCCATGGGCAGATATTGTTTGTCAAACCGTGTTGTGATCCTTACATCGTTCATGCCGAAACTAATTGTAAAAGGATGTGCTGATTTATCCTGTCTTCCGCGATCCCAGTCAAATCCGAATTTTGTTATTACATTTTCCCCAAAAGCTAACTGCTTTTTGACGTTGTATTCTCTGAACAAAAAAGAGTTGTCAATTTCTTTTTTCCTTTTTATTTGCTGAATGAATTTAACCTGTTGCGGACGAAGTTCGCTGAAAATCTTTTTTACATCAGAAGTTTTCAAACCCGGTTCAAAATCATCCAGCAGCGGATCGTATATGCTGTTGTACGGCGAAAATAGTTTTGCGTACTCTTTTTTCAGTTCGACAAGTCTTTCCAGACATGGTTTGAACAAGTTAAAGTCCGATCTGCTCTTTGCTTCGGCCCAGGTTTGCTGTCCTATAGAACAGGCTTTTGAAATTTCAGCTACAAGTGAAGACGGAACCTTTATCGCTTTGTTATAAGTTCTGTTGAGAACTTTTATTAGCCGTACATCGTCTGATTCGTCATTGAGACTTTTAATTTCATTTTTAAGCTCTTTTATCAGCTCTCCGATCTTCGGCGATGTAAATTTTTCATGAGCGATTTTGTTCAGGGTCGAAAGCTGCTCAGCCCTCTCTTGAATCCCACCCTTCGGCATGTAGGTCTCCTGATCCCAACTAAGTACGGCCCCGGCCGCCTTGATGTCACTTACTTCGTAAATTAACTCTTTTAACTTCTTTAACTTTTTCGCATTCATCAGTGTCCTTTTGTTTATCCACGAACCACACGAAAAAACACGAATTATAAAACAAGTCTTTGAATAAAATTGTGTTCAATTTTATCCTCCTTTCGTGAAAATTCGTGCTATTCGTGGATTTCTATTTATCTTTTAATTTAATAATCGTTTGTTTTTTAGTTTTAGCCATGGGCATAAGCCCATGAAAAATAATGTTGAATGAATATTCGAAGCTCTCCCTTTTAGGGAGTTGCAACATATTATTCCATTAAATTATCTTTCGCCACGCCCTAAAGAAGCGGGCTTGCTTTTATTTGCTAATTCATCTCCCACGGACTCACGCCCGTGGCTATTATGTAATATCCTAACATTATCGTTCTTACAGTGCTTTTTGCGCTTGCTAAAACGTCTTTACCAATTTAGGGGCCACATAGAAAATACTTTTTCATGCTCTATCCTAAGAATTATACAACATTTATTTAAATCGTCAACAATCAGACACTACCGCAGAGAGAGCAGAAATCACAGGGTAATTTTTCAGTTGTTTCGTTTGTTCCATATCTATGGATAAATAAGCTCCAGACTATGTTTGAATAAAAGCTCTAACTTTTATTCTTCCACTATGGCAAGCCATGGAGAATGGAAACTAAGGATTTGGCTAAATTCATACATCAATGGTTCATTTTAACTACTGTCTTTCCATCTTCTCCGTTATATTTTATTATTTTCATACAAACAACAGAAGTTGACTGCGGTTGTGAAAAAGATATAATAAATTAGCGACTATGTTCCCGCATCGTTGAGTACGGGACGTATGACGGCACTAATTATAATGGACTGAAAATATATGCGAAGTTTTCTTAAAGTTATTAGCAAAAAAGAAACGATTTCCTGGGCTTTTTTTGATTTTGCAAATTCTGCTTACTATCTTCTGATAATCAGTTTTGTATTCCCGATCTATTTTAAAGAGGTAATTGCCGCAGGAAAGTTTGCTGACTTTTGGTGGGGGGCCATTATAAGCATTTCTATTTTGCTTGGCGCACTATTTTCTCCAATTGTAGGAGCAATGGCTGATTATGAGGGAACTAGAAAAAGAAAGTTTATTACATTTACCTTAATCTCTGTAACTGGTACTGCTTTTTTATATTTTACTGGATCAAAGACACTTCTCTTAGCTTCGTTAATATTTATTGTAACTCATTTTTCTTACGAATTAGCAATAGTTATATATGACTCATTGCTCATTCAGGTTTCAACTAAAGAAACTGTTGGAATAGTTTCAGGGCTTGGATGGGGTTTGGGGTATTTAGGGGGAATTACCGCTATGTTAGTTCTGAAACCTTTTTATGGAGGCGGCTTTGAAGGAAATCTTGACAGTATATATAAATTAACGTTTCCATTGACAGCTCTGTTTTTTCTCACATTCTCACTGCCATCTTTCATTTTTATTAAGGATGCCAGAAATAATAAAGAAATAATATCTTTAGTCGCATTACTAAAAATCTCTTGCAAGAATGTCCTTGACACAATAAAAGGAACCAGAAAATATAAGGATATAGCGTGGTTTCTCCTTGCATTTTATTTTGTAAATGATGCGCTTGTTACATTATTTGCGTTCGTACCTATCTATGCAAAAACTACTCTCTCTTTTTCTGTTTCAGAAATTACAATATTGTTTTTACTGATACAATTAATAGGTTTTCCATCAACTATATTTTTTGGTTTATTAAGTGATAAAAAAGGATCAAAGAAAATTTTGCTGTTTACAATTATTATCTGGATGATAATAATTATTTTTTCAGCCATCTCAATTAAAAAATGGTTCTTTTATATTGTAGCTGTTTTAACCGGGCTCGTAATTGGATCCAGTCAGGCTATTGCGCGTTCGTGGCTTAGTAAAATCATCCCGTCGGATAAGAGGAGCGAGTTTTTTGGATTTAATGGTTTTGCTGTGAAAGTTTCTGCTACGACAGGCCCGATTTTATTTGGTACAATTTCGTCAGTCACCGGGAATCAACGAATTGCCATGATAGCACTTTTGCCGTTTTTTATTATTGCTTTTATTATATTTGCAAAAATTAAAGAATAATGAAATCCGTTGATTTTTTCCAAATAGCTCTTTTTTTTATAACCTTTATTATACTGACGCCTCTACTAGGCGACTACATAGCTAAGGTTCTTAAAGGAGAAAAGCATTTCCTATCAATATTTATAGCCCCTGTTGAAAAAACTATTTACCGCCTATCAGGTATTAATCCTGACTCTGAAATGCGCTGGACTAGATACGCATGGGAATTATTAGTTTTTAACTTTATTGGGTTTGTATTTTTGCTGGTATTACAATTATTTCAGAACATGCTTCCTCTTAATCCAGAAAGAGTCTCTAATGTTTCATTTCTGTTAGCCTTAAACACAGCAGTAAGTTTTGTTACAAACACTAATTGGCAAGCTTATTCCGGAGAAGCGGCCATGAGCTATCTGGTTCAGATGCTTGGCTTGACAGTTCAAAATTTTCTGAGTGCAGCAACAGGAATTACTGTAATGGTTGCTTTGACAAGAGTCCTTATTCAACGTAATGCTTCGACAATAGGAAATTTCTGGGTAGATATGACTCGCTCAGTGCTTTATATCCTTATTCCATTGTCTATAATTTTTGCTTTATTGCTCGTCAGCCAGGGTGTGGTGCAAACTTTTTCAGACTACATCCATACAATAACTCTGGAGGGAAACGAACAAATTATTCCACTTGGTCCTGCTGCATCACAAATAGCAATCAAACAGCTTGGCACAAATGGAGGAGGGTTTTTTGGGCAAAATAGTGCTCATCCTTTTGAAAATCCTACTGCATTTAGCAATTTTATCGAACTATTAGCCATAATACTAATTCCGTCAGCACTTACATATACGTTTGGAGTTCTTATAGGAAATCGTCGGCATGGCTGGTGCCTTTTTACAGTAATGCTAATAATACTTTTTTTATCTTTTGGAATAGCATTGATATTCGAAACGTCTCTAAATCCGGCAGTTAATGCTCCTGTCTGGATGGAGGGTAAAGAAACACGTTTTGGTGTGATGAACAGTGTTCTCTGGGCAAACGTAACAACAGCCGCTTCCAATGGTTCTGTAAATGCAATGATTGATAGCTTCTCGCCTATTGCAGGAATGATGTCATTATTCAATATGATGCTGGGAGAAATTGTTTTTGGTGGAGTAGGCAGCGGAGTTTTTACAATGTTTCTTTATATATTATTATCAGTTTTTCTGGCAGGGCTTATGGTTGGACGTACTCCTGAATATCTTGGCAAAAAGATCGAAGCTCGTGAAATGATTTGGGCCTTGATTGGAATTATGCTGCCTAATATAGTGTTAATAGTCGGCTCAGCTATAGCATGTATATCTCAAGCCGGACTTTCAAGTTTGGGCAATGCCGGCCCTCATGGATTAACAGAAATATTCTATGCGTTTACTTCTGCAGCAGAAAATAATGGCAGTGCCTTTGCCGGGCTTAAAGCCAGCACTCCTTTTTATAATATATTTCTTTCAGTTGCGATGTTCTTGGGTCGTTTTGGAGTACTGTTTTCTGTTTTGGCTATATGCGGCTCCCTCATTCGTAAAAAAATTTCACCACAATCTCAAGGCACATTTCCAACAAACAATATATCTTTTATTGTATTATTAGCTGCGGTGATCTTAATTGTTGGAGCTTTGACATTTTTCCCTATGCTAATATTAGGTCCAATCCTTGAACACTTTCTTATGCTTGATGGAAGAACATTCTGATTTATGAAAAAAAATGAACTTTCAACATTGAACTCCCAACATCGAAGTAAAATTTTAAAACGTTGGAATTTTCAAGTAAGGCAGGCATTATGCAGTGCTATATACAAACTGAATCCGATGGAAGAGGCTAAAAATTTCGTAATATTTATAGTTTGGATAGGAGCTCTAGTCTGCACAATATCACTGTTTACTAATTTTTCATCTTTTAATCTCCAGATAGTCCTATGGCTATGGTTCACAGTATTGTTTGCTAATTTCGCTGAGGCTTTAGCTAAAGGAAATAGTAAAGCAAAAGCTATGGCTTTACGAAGAATGAGAACTGAAACTATGGCAAGAAAGATTGTTAAGGACAAGGAAATCCTAGTTCCTTCTACAGAACTTAAAATTGACGATACAATAGTTTGTGAAAAAGATGAAATAATTCCAGCAGATGGAGAGGTAATCGAGGGAATAGCTACAGTCGACGAATCAGCTATTACCGGCGAGTCTGCTCCAGTAATACGCGAAAGCGGCAGTGATAGGAATGCTGTTACAGGAGGAACAAGAATTATCAGTGATAAAATCATCATTAGGATAACAGCAGAACAAGGGAAGTCTTTCCTCGATCGGATGATACAATTAATAGAGAGTACCCGCAGACAAAAAACACCTAATGAAATAGCATTAAACATAGTGCTTATAAGCCTTACTGTTATTTTTATTATTATTGTGGCTAGTTTGAAGTGTTTTGCTATCTATACAGAGAATACCGCAGGCCAGCCAGGTGCGGCAAATATGTCTGTTATTGTAATTACTTCATTAATAGTCTGTCTTATTCCGACTACAATTGGAGGGCTCTTAAGTGCCATTGGAATTGGAGGGACAGGACGGCTTCTTAAAAATAATGTCATAGCTATGAGCAGCAGAGCTGTTGAAGCAGCCGGTGATATAGATGTACTTTTACTTGACAAAACAGGAACAATTACATTAGGCAACCGGATTGCCACGCAATTTATTCCGACTTCATTAACTACAGAAGAGATTCTTGCAAATGCTGCCCAGTTGGCCTCTTTAGCAGATGAGACCGCCGAAGGCCGTTCTATAGTTATTCTTGCCAAGGAAAAATTTAAACTAAAAGTCAAGGAAGTTGCTGAATCGCATGCAAGATTTATTCCGTTTACAGCTCAAACCAGAATGAGTGGAATAGACTTTATTGATTCACAAGGCACTGTTATTAGAAGTATCAGGAAAGGAGCAGCTGACGCAATTCGTCAATGGATAGAAAATAAAGGCGGCTTTTACCCATCTGAAGCGGCAGTTGCTACTGATCATATTGCTAAAAGTGGAGGCACGCCGCTTGTTGTGGCTGAAAATGACATAGTTCTTGGAGTAATTCATCTTAAGGATGTCGTAAAAGGCGGGATAAAAGAGAGATTCCAAAAATTCAGGAAAATGGGCATCAAAACAGTTATGATCACCGGTGATAACCCGCTCACCGCAGCTTCGATTGCCGCAGAAGCCGGTGTAGACGATTTCATAGCAGAAGCAAACCCGGAAATCAAACTTGCTAGAATTCGAGCTGAACAAGAAAGCGGCAAACTGGTAGCAATGATCGGAGATGGTACTAATGATGCTCCAGCCTTAGCCCAAGCAGACGTAGGTGTGGCTATGAATAGTGGAACACAAGCAGCCCGTGAGGCAGGTAATATGATAGACCTTGACAGTAATCCTACCAAGCTTCTAGAAATTGTGGAAATTGGCAAGAAAATCCTAATGACTCGTGGGGCTTTAACCACGTTTAGTATTGCTAATGATGTGTCGAAATATTTTGCTATCATCCCGGCAATGTTTTCAACTCTGTATGCCGCAGCTCCCGGGAAATTGGGACCGTTAGCAAAATTAAACATTATGCATCTTCATTCCCCGGAAAGTTCTATATTAAGTGCTGTAATATTTAACGCTTTAATTATAATAATATTGATTCCTCTGGCCATTAAAGGAGTTAAATATCGTCCATCAGGCGCAGTAACAATTCTAAGAAATAATTTACTGATTTACGGATTAGGCGGAGTGATTGCCCCATTTATCGGAATAAAAATCATTGATATGATACTAGTAGCACTAAAACTCGTTTAGTTGGAAATTCATGAAATCTCTATTTCAGGCAGTTATATTGTTTATTCTTCTGGCAATTATAACCGGAGTTATTTATCCTCTCTTTATTACCGGAATAGCAAGAATTTTTTTTTCGCACAAGTCTCAAGGAAGTATAATTTTTAAAAACGGCAAGCTTATCGGTTCAGAACTTATTGCTCAAAAGTTTACATCAAACCGATATTTCTGGTCGAGACCTTCGGCTGTCGACTACCAAACTATTCCTTCAGGCGCCAGCAATCTTGGATTCACAAGTAAAACTTTAAGAAATATCCTCAATGAACGGCGAAACTTTCAAATCAAAACAAATCAACTTCCAGATAATACCACCGTTCCTCTTGATTTACTTTTTGCCTCAGGTAGCGGGCTTGACCCTCACATAACTCCTGAAGCTGCTTATTTCCAGGTAAAAAGAATCATTAAGAGCAGGAATTTCAACAATAGCCAACAAAAGGAATTATATAAACTTGTTCAGAATAGTATTGAATATCCTCAATTTGGATTTTTAGGAGAATCAAAGATAAACGTTTTTTTGCTCAATATGAAACTGGATGAATTGAGATAATTAAACACCTCATTGGCAAATTCAACAAATTCTATTATTATTTTTATGGCCGATTTTATGAGAATTTTCAAAGGCCGAATCATTCGGGGATATAAATGAAACAAGATGTCGTGAATAGTTTTTTAAAAAGACAGGGCTCTTTTTTGCTTCCTATAGGATTATGGATAGCTTATGTTTTAATTCACATAGCATTCAAGCAATCTGAAAAGACCTTAATCTATGCCGGGTTTTTAGCATTTATCGGTCAAGTTGGACTCAATCTAGTAATTGCCTCATTAACATTTCTCTTATGGAAACGAACAACAGGGCAGGAAAAAACTATCTTTGCTTTTTTCAGTATATCATTTTTACTACTGGCCATCGCTGATGCTAACTACAATGTAATTGTCAATATCTTAGGCATTATAAATTCTTTAATAACTGCTAAAGTTTCATTCATAGGATTTCTTATTTTACAATTTTTAGTTTGGGTTATTATTTTCTCGAAATCAAAACCAACTCAAAATAGCCGGTTTTTTTTAATTTCGTATTTACCAGTCATTATGATAATGCTAATTATTTTTACATTTTTTTTTCTTGCCAATCTTACATGGAAGGTTCAGGTTTGTTCTTTGATTGGATTATACTGTCTATTGAATGTTATATTTCAAATTACAGGTTTCGTTTTTGCTTTGTTATGTTTAGCTATTGCTGCCAATAAACAAATTCGTTTTATAGCTACAGGTTATCTCATTGTCATTGCAATTAGTTTTTTTACTGAATCGAGTCATTTGACACAAAATCGTCTACTGCTACCACTTTCCTGGACAGAAGTTATGTGGTTTTTGGGATTGCTCTTAATTACATTTGGCTTCAATGATATGTTTAGAAATTTGTCAAATTTAAAAATGGACAGATGGCTAAACAGTTTGAACAGTGTACAAGCGCAATGCGCCTTTTGGAGTTTTGTGCTATGTATGTTATTGTTAACTGCTTTTTGTGGAATTCTCACTGGATATAATTTACTAAAGTTACTTCCTTTGGAATATTTGCCGTCAATACTGATCATGTTTTCAGTATTTGCTGTTCTAATCAGTTCAATACTCGCGAGAGTTTTATCCTCACCATTTGAAAGGGTCAAGGTCATAATAGACTCGTATATGAATGGGAAAGAGATTAACACAACGCAAGTAAGAAAAACCGGCAGTAATGTTTACGAATTTGAGCTTTTGGAGAATTTTTTAACAAGATCATTCGAAGTTTTGAAAGAGAAAAACAAAGCTCAACTGGAGCTGTTTAACTGCGCAACTCAGGTTGCGCATGATATTCGCTCTCCTTTGGCTGCGCTTGATATGATATCAAAACTCTTGACTGAACTGCCTGAAGAGAAGAGAGTGATAATCAGGAATGCAGTACAGCGCATAAACGATATTGCCAATAATTTGTTAGAAACACATAGATTAAAAGGCAAAAGCAAGCCAGCTGAAATAATAGAAGATACAAAACCAGAATTAGTTTCAAGTCTTCTGGATTCACTAACATTAGAAAAACGAATCCAGTTAGCTCACAAATCTATTAACCTTATCTTAGAGATTCAGAATGCTGCTTATAGCAGTTTTATAAACCTTGAAGCAAGAGAGTTTAAAAGAGTAATTTCTAATCTGATTAATAATGCGTCTGAAGCTATTCATGGAACAGATGGAGTTATCCGTCTTACTCTTGAAAAAGAATCAAATATGCTCATAATAAAAATTATTGATAATGGAAAGGGAATTCCGGCAGACTTGCTTCCCAAAATAAAGCAAGGGGGAATGAGTATTGGCAAGAAAAAAGGAGCTGGTTTAGGTATTTCCGGAGCCATTCAAAATATCAAAAAATGGAACGGAACCTATGACATTCAATCAAAGGAAGGAGAAGGAACAACATTTATTATCAAACTGCCAATAACAGAAGCTCCTGACTGGTTCCAAAACAGGTTAGACATCACACTTGGAATGAACATAATAGTTCTGGATGATGATCAATCAATCCATGATGTTTGGGAAACACGTTTCCAGGAATACATTAAAAACGGACAAATTTCATTGGAACATTTTTATCTTCCATCAGAATTTGTTAAGTATTGCGAAGTTCTAGCCACGCCGACTTGTCCCGCCGAAGCTGAAAGCGAAGGCGGAAGCTATGCGAAGGCGGGTATAAATTTACCTTCTACGAAAACATTGTTTCTGATAGATTATGAACTGCTAGGATCCGAAGAGACCGGACTGGATTTGATAGAAAAACTCAAATTAAAAGATCACGCAATACTTGTAACCAGCCGTTATGAAGAGCCAAAAATCAGGGATAAAATAATAAACCTTGGAATCAAAGCTATTCCAAAGAATTTCGCCCCGTATATAATTATCAATTACTAACGTTTTATGCGTACGTATTCACTAACCCACATATCGTTCGAATTTAGCCACGGGCGTAAGCCCGCGTGGGAATATAGAATAAAAAAACTAAAGCGAGCCCGCCCCAAAGGGGATGTGGCGACAGATGGAAATAATATGATGTGTCGCAACTCCCTACAGGAGAATTCAACTATTTTTATTTACATTAGTTCTCACGGGCTCACGCCCGTAGCTAGTAGTGATTACATGGTTTAGTAAATATTTACTTTTATGCAAGCAAAACTGAAGATATTTCTTGGAATGTGTCCTGGAGTTGGAAAAACGTACGCAATGCTCCAGGTAAGTAGGGAACTGGTCAAGGAAGGTACTGACTTAGTTGTAGGACTAATAGAAACTCACGGCAGAATTGAAACCGAAATTTTGCTTGAAAATCTGGAAATCGTTCCTCGCAAAAAAATATTTTACCGCGGCATTAAGCTCGAAGAAATGGATATTGATGCCATATTGGCAAGGCATCCTCAGGTTGTAATTGTAGACGAGCTCCCTCATACCAATGCTCCAGGCAGCCGTCATCCTAAACGTTATCAGGACGTACTTGAATTACTCGAAGCCGGTATTTCAGTTTATACCACTCTCAATATCCAGCACTTAGAAAGCAGAATGGATATTATTCGTCAAATCACTGGAGTAGCAGTGCATGAAAGAGTTCCTGATTCTATTCTTGACCTTGCTGAAGAAATAAGATTAATAGATTTGACCCCTGAAGAGCTTAGGGTCAGACTGTATGAGGGAAAAGTTTATTTTGGCGACCGTGCAGCAACTGCCGCTATGAATTTTTTTAAACCCGAAAACCTTACAGCGCTGCGCGAAATGGCGTTGCGCTTTACAGCAGAAAGAACTAACCAAGATCTACGAGAAGCAATGAAGGAACATAGAATTAGCGGCCCGTGGAAATCTGCCGAAAAACTCTTGGTCGCTATTAGCCCCAGTCCATCTTCTGAAAATCTCATTCGTTGGACACGTCGCATGGCTGTTACTATGAATTGTGCATGGATTGCTGTTTATGTTGAATCTGATTTGCCGCTGGAATCTGCTGCCAAAGAGAGAGTAACGCATTATCTTTCGCTTGCCAAACAGTTAGGAGCGGAAACAATTATTACTTCAGGTTTTGATATTAGCGAAGCTTTAATAAGAATAGCAAAAGAACAAAATGTCACACAAATAGTGATCGAAAAACCTTCCCATTACAGCTGGATTAACCGATTAATGAAAAATTCAACAGTCGACCGTTTAATGCGAAAAAGTGAATATATTGACATATACGCAGTACAATCTGAAAAAAGTAAAACCAATCTTCATAAATATAAAAAAGTACAGCAGATGATTTTCCCAACCAACGAATATCTGGCTGCAGGTTTGTTTATCTCAATTCTTACAGCAGCTTCTATGTTTTTTGTTAATTTTACCGGCTGCTCAACCATAGCGTTATTATACTTATTGCTTATAGTAGGATTAGGATTGAAACTCAGTCGTTGGCCGGTAATAGTTGCTGCTATTACGAGCGCCATTTTATGGAACTTCTTATTTGTATCTCCTATATATACTCTGCATGTCAGTAATATTGAGAACTTTGTTATATTTATAACATTTCTTTTCGTAGCTATAGCAATGGGAAATCTTACAACCCGTTTACGCTTGAAAGAAACTATAGAACATAAAAGAGAAAAACGGGTTGAGGTTCTTTATGAATTAGCAAAGCAGGCTACTTTAGCTGAAAATATAGAAAGCGGCCTAAAAGCAGCACTCCATCTAGTTGAATCAACGTTAAATATTCAAGTCTCTCTCTATCTTAGGATTTTAAATCATACACTTTCTACCATTTCTCATCCAGCAAGTTCATTTTCCCTTTCAGAAAAAGAAAGGAGTGTAGCTGTTTGGGCATTTAATCATAAAAAAATTGCGGGGAAATCTACAGATACCTTGCCAGATTCTGAAGTTATGCATATACCTTTACTGGCCAGAACCGCAGTAATGGGTGTACTTTCCATTCAATGGAATACAGATAAAACACTCGACATGACAGAATATGAACTTCTCGAAGCAATATCAGACTTAATAGCATCTATTTTGGAAAAGGATCATCTTATACAGGCAGTTAAATATGCTGAAATATACGAAGCCTCTAAACGAATTAAGCAATCACTCTTAGATAACATTTCCTGTGAACTGAAAACTCCCCTTGGTATTATCAATGAAGGGGCAAAAGAACTTCTTTTAAAATTTAAAGATAATATAAAACAAGAAACAATTAATCAGGTCAACACTGCTTTATCAGGACTAAACAGCGCTATTAACAACCTTATTGATATGAGCCGCATTCAGGCTGGGCTTGAAATCAAACCGGAATGGTGTAATCCTATAAATCTAATAGACCTTGCCGTAGAATTAGCCAAAGAATCTATCAAGGATTATATTCTTGAAATAGAAATTGATCATAACTTTCCATCTATAAAAGTGGATCAGCCTCTTATTGTACAGTGTATTTCACATCTATTAGTTAATGCTGCAAAAAGAACAAAAACAGGTAAAACGATTACTATTCGTACTCGAATAAGAGAAAAAAAATTATATCTATATGTTTTGGATGAGGGTTCGGAAATTAAAACAACAGATATCGGACATATTTTTGAAAAATTTTATCGTACTCCAGATAATGACATAAATGAGACCGGGTTAGAACTTTCTATTGTGGAAGGAATTGTTCAAGCTCATGGAGGTTCTGTTTCAGTAAAAAACCGATACGAATGCGGCGCAGAATTTTGTATTACAATTCCTGTAGAAATAAAAGAAATGAATCGCTGATACCGTCATAGCCTTCAGTTTCAAGCCTCAAGTCCATTCTCTGGTTCTATTCAATTTAGCAAAATAATAAATAAATATCGAAGCGGCAATAGAAAATATAAAATTGATCAATACAAAGCTGAACAAAGAAAATCCAAATTCCCCGCATATTAAGTTTACTGTTTCAATTCCGCTAGCCATAGCAATAGTTTCAATAAATATCATTAAAGTTATCGTCATACTCTGCGAAAACTGTGTATTACTCATAATTATACGAAAGGCCAGACCATTAAAAAATCCAACACCAAATCCATTTATAAAGAACCCGATAGCAATTAATAATGGATTATAGTAAAAAACCAAGCTAAAAAAAGCTCCAATAATAAATAAAAAATTACCAGTTATCATTATGTTATAAAATTTGAATTTCCCGGCAATAAACTGCATAACGAGACTTGCCAGCGAAAGCCCTCCCAATGCTATTATCTGGCACACGATATAATGAATAAAACTTAATTTAGCTGTTTTCATAATCAGAACTGGAGCTAATCCTATCCACGTTATTAAGGGTAAAATATTAAGACAAATAGCAAAGCACCCGATAGCAAAGTTTCTGTTTTTCAGAATAGAGCAATAAGTTACGACAATATTCTTAATATTAATTCGATCAACAACTTTGTTACTTCTAGGGGTATACTTGATTAATCCGCACAAAGAGATAAATGCTATGAAGCTGATAACAATAAAAACATACCGCCATCCGGCCAGGCTTACAATAATTCCACCAACTACTGGACCAAGCAGCGGGGCCAAAATTGTTACATTCGCCATAAGAGCAATTACCCTAACTGCAGTTTTATCTTCAAACTTTTCGTGAATAATGGAGTACCCCATAGCAATAAAGGCACATCCACATCCCTGAAGCAAACGTCCAGACATGAATTGATTAATGTTTCCAGAAAAAGCTATAAATACGGTAAAAAACAGAAAAAGAAAATTCCCAATCAGAATCATGATTTTTTTCCCATACCTGTCAGCAGCAGGGCCCAAAAATAACTGTAAAATAGTATTCCCAAAAATAAAAACACTCATCGAGCCTGCAACATAGTCGACACTAACATGAAATTGAGATACGACCTCCAGCATCCCTGGCATAATCATATCATTTGAAGCGTATGTAATAGCTTCATACATAACAAAGAAAAAGGCGAAAATATATAAACGCAATTTTCTTTTTTGTTTTTTATCTATCATAAATCTTTAATAATTAATCGCCTACACAGTATTACGATAGAATCTTCCAGTACGAATTGGCAAAATTTAACATCCGATTATCTTTTCGTTGGCGGTTTAATTATCTTAATTCCATTCTCTTTCATTTCTTTAATAACCCTATCGACATTACCTTTGTCCAAGTCTACTCCTCTGCAAGCATTTTCTATGACAAAAATATTAAACCCGGCAGCTTTTCCATCAAGCGCCGTACATTTTACACAATAATCAGTAGCTAAACCAGCAATATAAATATCTTCAACTCGTTTCTGTCTTAGATATTCTTCCAATCCGGTCTTTTTCTTTCTGTCATTGTCTAAAAAACCGCTATAACTATCAATATTCTTGTCTGTGCCTTTATAAAAAATTTTCTCTATATTTTCTGTATTAAGAGTAGAGGGGAATTCAGAACCAAAACTATTTTGCACACAATGGTCGGGCCATAAAATCTGTTTTTGGCCATTCAAAATAACAACATCCCCAACTTTCCTGTTTTTATGCTGGCTTGCAAAGCTTTTATGATTTTTCGGATGCCAATCCTTTGTAGCTATAATCAATTCAAATTGTTCCTGCAGTTTATTTAGCAATGGTATGATTTCATCCCCTCTGGGAACTGCTAGGCTTCCCCCCTGCAGAAAATCATTCTGCACATCAATTATTAATAACGCTCTTTTTGCCATAATCAGACAATGTAATATAGTTAGTCTTCTGTTTTTAAAATTCCAAGTCGTATATTTTTTGGTTCATTGTTATTTATTTGAAATTTGATTATTGTTGTTTGGAATTTTCCGATTTTTCTTACTCACCAATCAGTGCTGTCGCGCGAAAATACCTTTTCGCGCGAGCCCTAGCCACAAATCACGAACTATTTTCCTATTTCTTTTAATGCGAACTCTTTAAACTTTTTATCACAACTTACTATCTTGTCGGGACTATCAGATATTTTTATAACAGGTTTTCCATTGCTTCCTATCATCTTTATTACAATTTGAATCGTATCAAACCCGATGTCATTTGTCAGATTTGTTCCAATCCCGAAAACCAGCTTCACTTTCCCCTTAAATTCTTCGTATATTTCAAGTATCTTTTTAAAGTCCAAACTATCACTAAAAACAAGAAGTTTTGAAGCAGGATCAATACTTAATTTTTCGTAATGCCTTATTAGTTTATACCCCCACTCTTTCCAGTCGCCCGAATCATGTCTGACTCCGTAATAGGCATTTGCTAGTTCATTATCAAAATGCTTTAAGAAATAGTCCGTTGTATATGTATCTGTAGGAGCGATACACTGTTTCCCTTCATAAAAGTCTAACCATCTTTTCAATGCCACAAAAGTGCTATTTTTAAGAGAAGTAATTCCTGCATGGGCCATTATCCATTCATGAGCCATAGTCCCTATAGGACTGATTCCTAATTTCTTTGCAAAATAAACATTGCTTGTACCTATAAAACCCGGATATTTCGTATCTAGAATTCTTTCAAGCACCTGTTCCTGCCAATTGAAAGAAAAACGCCTTCTTGTACCAAAGTCCGAAAACCTGATTCCAGTGTCAACACCTTTTATAAGGTTCAGTTTTTCATATAGCTTTTTCAATCCATACGCCATTGCACTCTCATTATTGATTGATTTCTCCTTTTTGATTTTTGCTTCAAAATATACCTGATTAACAATAGCAAGCACCGGAACCTCAAACAGAGTCGCATTAACAATTGGAGCTTTAATATTAATGTTTAGATTGCCGCTTGAATCAATAGAAGTATGGATATCAGAACGATTCAGCTTAAACCCACTTAAAAAATCAATAAAGAATGGTTTTATAAACTGCAAACTGCGAAGGTAGTTGAGCTCCTCAGATGATAAAGACAATTCGCAGAGGCAATCTATCTGATTATTTATTTCATCAATCGTATCTGAAAAATCCACATCAGGTGTTCTGCACATAAAAAGATATTCTCCGGGCGTGTCTTTTTCATAATGCAAAAATGCCTGCAACATCGTAAATTTGTACAGATCGTTATCTAACAAACTCGTAATAATCGGAAGTTTTTTTGACATATTTTTATAATCCAATTTAATATCCAATTTAAATTATAGAAGCAAAGGTCAAAATTCCATCCTAATTATTTTGCTTATACGCCAAACGATTCAGTTTTTGAAAATAATGCTGGCACAAAACATCCACGACCCAAGCTTACGACACGAAACGTTCTTTAGCAATAAAGATAATAGGTTTTCTTCTGAGTCATATATTTTTTGGGTTCATTGTTATTTATTTGAGATTTGGTTATTGTTATTTGAGACTTCCCTGTTAAAGTTCCGGGAAACGAAGATTGGCTAATTAGCGCCGATCTCCGTTTTCGGAGTTTTTTCAAAATGAAACAATGAAATAGGCGCTGGAAACAGTTCATCTCGATACATCGCTCGCTATGATTCGGGAACCGAATCACTCGCGACATTCGATGAACGAAATCGTTCCCCGAGTAATTCCGTAAGGAATACGAGAAATTGTATCGAGTGGAAAATGAAAGCGGACTAAATATTTACGCTGGGAGTTTCAGGGGGAGAATGAAAAAAGATATAAAATATGTCTATTTTGTCAGCCTTGGCTGTTCAAAGAATTTTGTTGATACTGAAGTAATGGCTGCATATCTCATAAAGCATGGTTTTGGTATTACAGATGATGCAAGATGCGCTTCTATTTTTGTAATTAATACTTGCGCATTTATCCCCCCTGCCCGTCTGGAATCCGAAAACAACATATTTAAAGCTACTAAATGGAAAAAGAAGGCCTCAGGCAGGAAACTAATTGTGACTGGATGCCTGACACAGTGGGATAAAAAAGAAGAATATTTGAAAAAATATCCAGAAGTTGATTTATGGCTGGGGATAGATGAATTAACAAACTTATCTGAAAAAATAGCTTATCTTTATAATGATAATCAAAAAAACAGAAGCAAAGTTTTTTGCAAAAGCAATCCTTCTTATTTGTACAATAACAAAACGCCAAGGCTGCAGCTTACACCAGCACATTACGCTTTTATCAAAATTGCCGATGGCTGTGATAATAGATGCAGTTATTGCTCCATTCCGTCTATAAGAGGTCCTTTGCGCAGCAGAAGTACGCAATCTATTCTTTTTGAAGCTGAAAATCTAATAATCAAAGGAGTTAAAGAACTTATTATAATTGCCCAGGATATCACAGCATTTGCACGAGACACAAAAGGCAAAAAAGATAATCTTACAACTCTCGTTGCAAATCTTGATAAAATTCGGGGAGATCACTGGATAAGACTTCATTACCTTCATCCAGAAGGAATAACTGATGAATTAATATCCGTCCTTAAAAACAGCGAACACATAATTCCTTATCTTGATATTCCAATACAGCATATTTCTGACAATATACTAAAACGGATGAACAGAAAAGTTACTCAAAAAGAGGTTTTGAATATTTTAGAAAAATTACGGCAAAACATTCCGGGAATTATAATCAGAACTACTTTTCTTACAGGATTTCCTGGAGAAACTGAAAAAGATTTTAATGAGCTTATGAATTTTGTAAAAGAATGGAAATTTGAAAGGCTCGGGGTTTTCCCATTTTATTCTGAACCTAATACTAAAGCCGCAACCATGGATCAACAAGTACCATTTTACATAGCAAAACAGCGTGCTAACGACATATATGCCATACACACTGAAAACTCTTTAAATTTTAATTCGAAATTTATAGAAAAAAAAGTTAAAGTTATTATTGACTCGGTAACTGGGACTAGAGCAATCGGAAGGACTTATATGGATTCTCCTGATATAGATAACACAGTAACTATTTCAAAATCGAAAACACTTAGGTTTGGAGAATTCGTTCATGTTAAAATTAATGGATTTACGGCATTTGATCTAAAAGGGAAACTAACAGATATCTCATGAAATGTTAGGTTAAATGACTTAATGGTGCTCTTCCTATAGGAAATACATTAAAGCCTATTTTAAACAGAGCTTCATGATCTAAAATATTTCTACCGTCAAATATAAACGCCGGCTTATTCATTGAAGCTAAAATTTTCGTATAATCATAAGCTGCGAATTCTTTCCACTCTGTCAATATTAATATTGCATGAGCATCTTTTGCTGCTTCATAAGGATCATTACAATATTCAATAAGTGACTGGTCCAAATCAGCAAGATCACGCCTTGCTTCCTTCATGGCTTTAGGATCATATATTGCAAGTCTTGCTTTTTCTTCATGAAGCATCTGTGATACATAAATCGCAGGAGATTCTCTGGTGTCTCCTGTATCTGCTTTAAATGCAAAACCGAATATTGCTATTTTCTTGTCCGCAACTGTGTTAAACATGTTTTCAAGAACTCTCATCACAAAGCGGTTCTGTTGATAATCGTTCATTTTAACAACTTGTTCCCAATATTCAGCCACTTCAGGAAGATTGTAATATTCGCACAAGTACACAAGATTAAGTATGTCTTTTTTGAAACATGACCCGCCGAAGCCTACACTGGCATTTAGAAATTTGGACCCTATCCTTGAATCAGATCTTACAGCTCTTGAAACTTCTGTAATGTTTGCATGTGTTTTTTCGCAAAAAGCAGAAATACTATTTATTGACGAGACTCTTTGCGCAAGCATTGCATTTGCGACTAGTTTAGATAGTTCACTGCTCCAAATATTAGTTGTAAGAATTTTCTCCTTAGGTACCCAATATGCGTAAATATCTACAAGGGCTTGAACAGCTGCTCTTCCTGATGTTGTTTCCATTCCCCCAATTAATACCCTATCAGGATTCTCAAGGTCGTTGATGGCCGTGCCCTCAGCTAAAAATTCAGGGTTGGATAAGACGTCAAACTTAAGGCCTTTTTTATTGGAATGGAGAATTTTCCCCATAGCGTCGGCAGCTCTGACGGGAAGCGTGCTCTTTTCTACAACAATCTTATCATCTTCTGAATATGTCAGAATACTTCTTGCAGTTTTTTCCCAATACTGTAAGTTTGAAGCCTTACCTCTTCCATGTCCAAACATTTTAGTGGGAGTATTTACGCTTACAAAAATAATATATGCTTCTTTTATTGAAGCAGCTATATTTGTAGTAAAGAAAAGATTCTTCCCTCGTGCTGCCTTTACGACTTCATCAAGTCCTGGTTCGAAAATAGGAAGATCATTTGAATTCCATTCTGCTATCCTCTGCGGATTTATATCAGCAACGATAACCTTATAATCAGGACATTTTTTAGCTATCATAGCCATAGTTGGTCCGCCTACATATCCCGCACCTATACAAAGTATTGTTTTTTTATTAGACATTCTAATTACCTTATATGTAAATTTTTTAGAGAAAGTAAAAATATCATAAAATGTCTAAATTAAAATTGAGTTTAGAAATTTTTATTCGTGATTATTTGGTACGCCAAGAGGCGTTATATATTCAGTTAGTTAAAATCCAACGAAAAAATGAAATTGAGCTAAAAATATATTCCTCCGCATAGAGCCACAGACGAATTAAGATATTTAATTTAACTATCAGGGGATTATATATAGAGGATTTTGTCTGTTTTGTTGTATTATCTCTCTTAGATTTTTTTGCATACCTTCTGCTGCATTTGGCGGTAATTCTACTCCGCTACCAGCTACAATAAGAGCAAAATGAATGGATTCATCTTCGAAACCTTCCTTTGTATCGTCCCAGATAATAAGTCTGTAACCAGCATCTTTCTGGCCAGGAATATCGCTTATTAACACCGCCTCATTATCAGTATTATCTGGGGGCGTGTCTTTAGTAAGAGTTCGATTATATATCCTGCAGTCAGTGATTAGCAGTAGTTGGTCAGGTATAATTTGTTTTGGTATAAAAATTTCTGTTGGTGCATTTGATTGACGTCCTCTCCAAGTTAAAAGCATAAAGTTTCGTTCTTTGAAATGTTCTTCATTATCAATCTTAATACAAGCCCATTTTAATGGTTCTTTTTCCTTCCCCCATGCATCATGCGATAGGTCATTATAATAAAAATTCATAAGGCGTCCCTGAACATACCTTGGATACCCGCGCTGAACTACTTCAGGATCCATATTCAAAGTATACGTTTGAAGATCAGCAGAAGTTGAAATAACAGAAAAGTTTTCATTATTCCAGGCATCTTTTTCAGTAAGCACTTTTTGTTTATTAAAATTCATTCCTTCTGTGTGCCTGTTATAGTAAATATCCCAATGCCATTGAGTTGACGAAATAAAAGGAGTGTAAAAATTTGCATATTTTTCAGTTTGGGATTTGATACTACTTACTTCAATTCCCTGATAAACATCTTTTATAGTTCTTACGGTATCCTGTGCACCAATTCCCCCTAACCACATACCAAATTCACTTAAAAAAACAGGAAGCCCAAGAAATCTTCCTTCTTCTCTTATTTCTTTCATATTTTCAAGATAAACACCACTATTTACACCATCTGTACCCCTACCCATTCTGCCAGCATCATAAAAGTGAGAATTAAAGACATATCCATCACCAGGTTTGCTATCAACAAGATAATGACCGCCTGTTTTATAGCCTGACGCAGTAGTATTCCAGAATACAAGAGGCTCTGCAAAAACTAACTTTTTCTTAAATCTATATTGTGAAAGAGTTTTTCGAACTTTTTTATAAAACGGCCATAGTTTATCATTATCAAATTCCTTGGATTTTTTTTCTTTGTCTGCCCATGTAACTAACCCGCCATCAGCTGGTTCATTAAAGGGATCAACACCTAAAATGTATGGAAATTCATCAGCAGCAAGCTTCTTTTTAATATACTGAACCGCTTTACCTAGCTGCAATAAAAATTCATCTTGCATTTTTCTACTTTCCCCAGAAGAGTCCTTAAAAATCTCAACATTATTCCAGAAACTTCTAAATGCACGACGAATAGGTTCGTTCTTAAATAGATTCCCGGCCCATCCTGCTATATTGCCGATCGTGCAATCTTCTCGGTCGTAATCAGGAGTAACCCATTTAGGAGCACCATTCCCTGTAAACCATGAATCTTTATGAAACAAATGACGCGAAAAAAGATCCTCATGATAGTCTATGATAACATACATGCCATACCTAATAGCACACTTCATTTGCTCAATTACATCATCGAGATAACTGTAGTCAATTTCATCAGGATTAGGATTTACACCCTCCCAGACAATGAGAAAGCGGACTACATTTGCACCTGTAATCTTTTTTAATAATTCAAAACTATATTTAGCATCATAAGCATTTAAAAAAGGCTTAAATCCAGTTTGTACATGTTTTGTAGCTCCTGATACATTCCAGCCTCTGAAACAAACTTCTCTTCCGAGTGAGTCTACAAAAATCTTGTCATTAATATTACCATATTTTTTCTCGCTAATCTTAATACTCAAGGATCGTGGCGAATAATCATATTGGTGGACAATTTCCCCATAACTCTTGACAGAAATAAACATTGCCGCAAGTATACTACAAATGAATAAAAAATCTTTCCACACCTTATCTTATCTCCTTAATTTAGGGGATTATTTTTTTTCTTAGTATCCAAAGTATATTTAGTTTAACGTCTTAAAACAACTTCTTAAGCAAAAGAAAAATTTTTTAGCAAAACGTAGAAGAACCAGAAGTTACCTATGACTCCTTCAATTCTTTTTGCCTGACGATTGTTTTCTTATACGAATAAGCTAAATTTGCAGAAAGCAGTTTTTCTGCACTTTCAACAGTAATATTTTTTCTCTTACTATAATCCTCAATCTGATCTTTGTTAATTCTGCCGACTGAAAAATATTTCGATTTCTCATGCATAATATAAAATCCGCATACGGATGCAATCGGAAACATTGCGTAATTTTCTGTCAGTTTGATACCAATATTTTGTTCTACGTTTAAGAGTTCAAAAAGTGTAACTTTTTCCGAATGATCCGGTAGTGACGGGTACCCTATTGCCGGTATGATTCCTTCAAAACCAGGAGAAATTGAATCTAAATCTTTCCAATATTCTCTTGCTATTAGTTTGTTAAGATGCACTGAAAAAGCTTCCGCAAGCCTGTCTGCCAGAGCCTTTGCCATAATTATCTTATAGTCATCATGTTGTTTTGTGAATTCTTCTTCTAGCGCCTTTATTCCGATTCCTGCTGTCGCGGCAAAAAATCCTATAAAATCAGTTAATCCTGTTTTTGCAGGCATGATAAAATCTACAAGCGAAAAACAGATATCCGAGTCCAGGCTTTTTGTCTGCTGTCTTAATGTATGAAAAACAGCCAGTTGTTTTCTTTTTTTTTCATTGGAATAAACAATTATATCATCTCCACAAGAGTTAGCGGGATATATTCCAAATACAGCATTAGCTTTTAGTTTTTTATTTTTTATTAAATATGACAGCATTTCCCTGGCGTCATTATAAAGCTTTTTTGCTGCGCCTCCATACTTCGCATCCTCTAAGATTTGTGGGAATTTTCCTTTTAATTCCCAAACGTGAAAAAAATAGGTCCAGTCAATATTGTCAATGAGCTTATCCATCGGATAATCCAGCAAGACTTTAGTTCCTATAAAGTTTGGCTTTATAATCTTGTGTTTTTCCCAATTAGTTATAAACCTCTTTTCTCTGGCCTGATTTAAAGTTAACAGCTCTCTACCATGTAAAGCTGTCTCATAATCTTCAGCTATTTTTTTGTAATCAGCTTTTATTTTTTCAACATAATGAGAGGAGCTTTCACCGGCAAGAGATTTTACAGTACTGGCAGAAATTGAAGCATCCCTTACATGAATGACAGGTCCACTATAAACTGGAGCTATTTTAACTGCGGTATGAACAGTAGATGTAGTAGCGCCGCCTACGATGAGGGGTATTTTCAGCCCGGCTTTTTCCATTTCTTTCGCGACATAAGTCATTTCATCCAGAGAAGGAGTGATAAGCCCGCTTAATCCTACTATATCCACTTTCTCTTGTATAGCGGTTTTCACTATTTTTTCACAAGGTACCATTACTCCAAGATCGATTATTTCATAGCTATTACATTTAAGCACGACATTAACAATATTTTTTCCTATATCATGAACATCGCCCTTCACTGTAGCCATTAAGATTTTTCCGGAAGACCTGGCTTGAATATCATTTTGTTTTTTTTCTTCAATAAAGGGAGTCAAATACTCCACAGCCTTTTTCATTACTCTAGCGCTTTTTATTACCTGAGGGAGGAACATCTTCCCGGAACCAAACAAATCTCCTACATGTTTCATTCCTTCCATTAAAGGGCCCTCTATCACAGCCATAGGTGAATTATATTTTTCTTTTGCTTCTTTAATATCAGTTTCTATAAAATCCGTTACCCCCTTAGCTACTGCATAAATTATCCTTTCTTCTGTAGAGCCGTTCCGCCATGCCAAATCACATTTAGCAGTCATTTTTGTTGAACCAGATGAATCTTTAAAAGTCACTGCTGCTTCAATCAGTTTCTCAGTAACATCTGTGGAACGGTTTAGAATTACATCCTCTACAATTTTGAGCATATCTTTAGGTATATCTTCGTATAGAATTAACTGTCCGGCATTGACAATTCCCATATCCATCCCTGCCTTTATCGCATGAAACAAAAATACTGAGTGGAGCATTTCACGTACTGTATTATTTCCTCTGAAAGAAAAAGAGAGATTACTTACGCCTCCGCTAATCAGGCAACCCGGGCACTCTTTCTTTATAGTTTCAACTGCCCTTATATAATCGGATGCATAGCTATTGTGTTCATCCATTCCTGTAGCTATTGCTAAAATCGCCGGGTCAAAAATTATATTTTGTGGTATATACTTAAGTTCTTCAACAAGAATTTCATAAGCTCGCTTACAGATAGATACTTTCCTTTCGCAAGTATCAGCTTGTCCATGTTCGTCAAAAGCCATGACAATTACAGCAGCACCATACTTTTGAATTTCTCTTGCTCTGTTTTTAAACTCAGTTTTTCCCTCTTTAAGGCTTATAGAGTTTACTATCCCTTTTCCCTGAAGACATTTTAATCCTTCGACAATAACAGACCACTTGGATGAATCTATCATTATTGGAACATGGCTTATTTCCGGTTCGGATGCTATAAGATTCAGAAATGTTTTCATTTCATGCTCCCCGTTAAGCATGGCATCATCCATATTAACATCTATAATCTGCGCGCCATTTTCTATCTGTTGTCTTGCAATAGAGAGTGCTTCTTCGTATTTTTTTTCTTTTATCAAGTCTGCAAATTTTTTTGACCCTGCAACATTTGTTCTTTCTCCGACATTGACAAAATTCGAGTCAGACCTTATATCAAAAACCTCAAGTCCGCTCAAACGGCAGAAGGTCTTGGGTTTTGGAATCTGCCTTGGTTTAATCCCTCTGACTGCCTGAGTAATAGCTTTTATATGATCTGGAGTCGTGCCGCAGCAGCCGCCAACGATATTTAAAAGCCCTTCTTGAGCAAAAGATTTTATTTTTTCTGCCATTATTTCCGGAGTCTGTTTGTACCTTCCAAACTCATCAGGAAGTCCGGCATTGGGATGGCAACTGATATAAGTTGAAGCGTTTTCGGATAAAACCTTAAGGTGTGGATAAATTTGATCAGGACCAAGCGCACAATTAAGTCCAATACTCAACAGAGGCGCATGAGATACGGAAACCCAAAATGCTTCAGCTGTTTGCCCGGAAAGAGTACGTCCGCTTATGTCAGCAATGGTAGCCGATACCATAAGCGGCAAGCTTATCTTAAGCTCTTCAAAAAGGCTCAAGACTGCATAGATAGCCGCCTTACAGTTAAGGGTATCAAAAACAGTTTCAATCAAAATTGTATCAACTCCGCCATCTATGAGAGCTTTAGCACTCTCTTTATAAGCACTGACAAAATCATCAAAATAGTATTCACGATATCCGGGATTATTTACATCAGGAGACATTGAGGCTGTTTTACCTGTAGGCCCAAGAACCCCTGCAACAAATCTTGGTTTCGAATGATTTTTGGCGGTAATTTCATCTGCTGCTTTTCTTGCGATTTTTGCTGAAGCGTATGCAATATCATACACATATTTCTCAAGACCATATTCTACCATAGATATGGATGTTGTATTGAAGGAATTTGTTTCTATTATGTCCGCGCCTGCCTCAAGGTATTTACGGTGAATTTCTTCTATTACATCAGGCTTGGTCAAGGAGAGAATATCATTATTCCCTTTTAGAAGCTTCGTTGAACTGTAAAAATGCATTCCTCTGAAATCTTCTTCAGTCAGGCCATATTTTTGGATCATTGTTCCCATGGCTCCATCAAGAATAAGTATCTCTCCCGTTAACCTCTTTTTTAAAAGGTTATTGCTCTTTTGAATTTTCATAATACACATTTAATCATTTGGGGTTCATCTTATTTAATAGGTTCAGGTTTGTACTATATATGATGTAGTTTACGAGTTGTTTTGTGATGAGTTTTATAAAATGTTTTTTTACTCATAGACTCATTTATTAAAATATCTGCAGAAATATTCAAAGACTTATGAATATTTCGAATCATTTGTACGGAAAGACTTCTTTTACCAGTTATAACTTCATAATATCTTGAAGTTGTCCCAAATATCTTCCGCATATCAATCGGCTTAAGCCCTTGTTGTTCCATTCTAAACTTAATAGCCTCAATCGGATCAGATGGGGGAGTAGAATAATGCTCTTTGTCGTACTCCTCTATCAACAAACTAAGAAGCATTAATTTTTCATAGTCTGCCGTATTAGGCTTTGGATTATTCTTTGCTAATATAAGAACCTCTTCCATAATCTTGTCGTATTCTTCTTCAGTTTTTATTAAATGAATGTTCATATTATCCTCTTTAATTTAGTTAAAATTGAGCTTATTATATTCTTCATGTGTCCCAATCCATTCTATGTATATTCTGTTCGCGACAATAACAACAACTGTAACAAGTCTATATTTATTTCCTTTTAAATTAAAAATTATCGTATTATTTTTTAGGATGCTAACGCTTGGATATTTTAGTTTAATATCATTAAAACTTTTCCAATTTGAATGTTCAGCTTCATTTATCCATGCATCAACTTGAATCTTGCAATTTGTATGTTTCTTTTTAAATTCGTCTAATTTTTTTAAACCGACTACTATCATGATACACTGTTAGTTGATTCAATCAAAAATTTATTATTGTCTATAATAGTCCCGTTTTAGGACTATACAAATAGTAAATACGTTTTTTCTCCCAGTAAATTACCACCAAACCTGCTTGGTGGTAATTTACTAAAAAATGCTTTATTTTAAATTTCAAAAATTTTTAGAAAGAATCTGAATGAACATTAACCCTGACAAATTTTTTTCATTAAAAGACTACCTTAATATTCTAGGTAAAGAAGTAGTGGCGGTTGCTAATTACGCTGACCAAGCAGTAACGCATATTACTAATAATTCTAAGAAAATTAGTAAAGGTTCACTGTTTATAGCCATAAAGGGAAGTGAAAATGATGGGCATAATTTCATTTCCGATGCGATAAAAAATGGTGCTGGCATAATATTTCACGAAACAAAGATACAAACAAAAGAAAAAGACGTTATTTTTGTCATGGTAAAAGACTCGTATTATGCCTATGCGATTATTTGTGAAAAATATTTTGATGATCCTGCAAAGAAGCTAAAACTAATAGGCGTTACCGGAACTAATGGAAAAACTACTTCGGCATATCTTATACGAGCAGTTTTAATTGAAGCAGGAAGAAAAGCAGGACTTATTTCCACAGTTGAATATTCATGCGGGAAAACACTTTATTCTGCAAACAGAACTACACCGGAAGCCTATGAGCTTCAAAGCTTGTTTTATGAAATGGCTCAGAATGGCTGTGAATACGCCGTAATGGAAGTAACTAGTCACGCATTGAGTCAGCACAGAACAGGTAATGCTAAGTATGAGGCTGCCCTATTTACGAATCTTTCAGGCGACCATTTGGATTATCATAAAGACATGGACAACTATTTTCAAGCCAAAGCCAGGCTTTTTACGGAATGTCTTGGTCATGCGGGTACTTCAGTCATTAATCAGGATGATTACTATGGTGCTCAGCTTATAGGAATTCTCAAACATACTACTACTTATGGATTCGGAGAAGGCTGTGTTTTTAGAGTAATTTCAAGCAAAGATCCGTTTCAGAGCTGTATTGAAGGTATTGCTTGCAAAGGTAATTATGTAGAATTTAAAACTTCTCTCTTGGGCAGGTACAATGCTTATAATGTTGCTGGAGTCTTTGCGTTATGTTCCGAACTTGGTATAGAAAAAGAAATCATTGTAAAAACATTGAGTAAGGAAATAGCAATCCCAGGCAGGCTTGAAAGAGTGTATTGCAATAGTGATATACTTTTTTTTGTAGATTATGCCCATACCGATGATGCTCTAGAGAGAGTACTCTGCGCTATGCGTGATCTAAAACCAGCTAAGCTGATTTCCGCATTCGGATGCGGTGGAGATAGAGACAAAACAAAGCGTCCAAGGATGGGGAAGATTTCTACCGAGTTTGCAGATTTTACTATAGTTACCAGTGACAATCCGAGAAGAGAACAACCTTCTGCTATTATCAAAGACATAATCGAAGGTATCCCACCAGAAAAAAACTTTTGCGTAATAGAAAACAGAAGGGATGCAATTTTTGAAGCCGTAAGAATTGCTGAACCTAAAAATATTATAATAATAGCTGGAAAAGGTCATGAAGATTATCAGGAAATAAATGGAGTAAAGCATCATTTTTCAGATAAGGAAATAATTGCTAAAGCGATAAAGTTCTACAGAAAATAATTGTGTTTATTTTTGTCAGGCAAAGAGTTCAGTATCTTCGACGAAATAAACCCTAAATCTAGCCTAATTTTTTACACAAAATTCGTTATAGAATTTAGAGTAGAACATTACTGTGATATCGATGTTGCTCGAGCGTGCGTATCCAGTTGTGAGATCGCCGATGGCGATTAAAAATGGGCATAAACCATGTCGGAACAATTGAATCGGTAGAGCACGTGACAATTTGCTTAAATTCGAATTTTTACTTTTCATTTGGGAGAAGAAACGGATTTTTCTGAAAATTTTTATTGAAAACTGTTTTTCTCAAAATTATAATTACACATAGTTTAGTGAATACTTACTATTAACTCAAGAAGATGCTATGAAAAAAACAGCGGCAATTTCAAATATATTTTTGTTGTTCACTTCTGTTCTGATAATCTCAGGTTTTAACGCATGCAAGAGTATTGATAGCAGGAGAGCGGATCATTTTTCAACAAAAAAAGAATCTTGGTTATTTGCCCAAATGGCTGATTCAGGAACTATAGAGTATAACAAATCTGACAATTCTTATACAGTTATTCTAAATGGGGCTGCTCCAGTTATGGTAAAATTTACAGATACTCCAATCAGAAAAGCATCTACTATCAAAACTAAAGATTTTGCAGACAACTGGAATAAAATGTTTTTAAAAAATAAACCTAATGCAGCAATTGTAGCCCTGATAAAAACTCCTTCGGGATATATCGAGGAAGTTGCCGTATGCACTATATTTGATGTGTCTTACGACAAAAAAAGAGAAATTATGGCTTTCAAAGTTAAAAAAATACCAGCTGCTAGTTTCATCGTAGATAAAAAAGGGAAAGCAATAGATAAAATACCAGGTAAGTTTGGACCTATGATCTTATTTATAGACTCAGCCTATACTAGTAAGAGTTTTAGTGTGATAATTAAAAATCAAACAGGTAATTCTGGGCTTTATATACAAACAGATAAATCTGCTATATCTAAAGGTACAGATTTAAAAAACAATCCTCTTCCACTGACTCAACTGGAATGCATAGCAACTAATACATATAGGATTAATGTGCCAATTCCTACTTCTAGCTTAAGAGTTTATTTGTTTAATAACAAACCGCCTAAGCAATCAGAATTTGCACCTAACGATCCTGGTATGGCACATATCAGATATGATTATTTCGAAGTAACTGTAGATGGTACGGTCAATAGTTGTGCCGATTTGTCGAGCTTAGATCAGTTAGGAATGTGTATTGCACTTCAGTCTAGTAAAGGTGGAAAACTCGTCGATACTATGGGGTGGAAAACGCCTCTCGAAGATATAATAACAAAATTCGGCTGTATTAATAATAGAACTATAATATATAGTGGTAGTACTTTTATTCGAGTAATCGGTCCCACACTAGGAGGAAATATTTGGACTAATTTTCCAGATTGGAATAAGGCTTTTCAAGACCTTGAAGGGTAATATTTGAAAATCATTGGTAGGTTTAACGGCGTCGCTAAACCAAATTTAGGACATGCTCCTGATCCTAAAAACCCATCAGACTGGACTTATCCTCCTGCAAATTACGACTTTGTGGGTAGTTATGATCCGCATTTAGAAGGGTGGACTTTTATTGCTCAGAACGATAGCGATATCCCTAGAGAAAAACTTATTTTCAATAAAGGTGATCTTACACCAAAAGCAATTTTTGGAGGAGATTTTGATTTTACTATCGTTTCTCCTGATGGCAAACCGAGACAACATACTTCAGCCAATGATAAATATGAATGTGTGATAAGAGATTTTTGTACAGGGTTTAATCATGGATTTTGGGGGAAGTATAATAGCACTAGAGAATTCAATGTAAAAAATCAATGGGCTAGTAAATATTACAATATCTATTCACAAATAATTCAGCAAAACTCCAATTCATACGGAGATGCATATTCTGATAATGTGGGAATGAATGTACATTTAAATTTAAATCCCGCAAAAGTTGATACACTTACTGCTGTGTTGCTTGCCGATAATCAAGCAGGAGGATATAATCCAAAGGCTGCTGAAGGAAGTACTCGCATAACATTACAAAGCAATTTTGTAAGTGCTTCGGAAGATTCAATTGATGACAATCCGGAAGATAGTACTTTTAATATCAATCCTGAACCCGTGATGATCTTTTAGACATTACGATTTCTTTAAATTTTAAGTTTAAAACATAGTTAATCGTGTTTGTTATACCCATTCTCCTAGAAATTTAGGGTATCCATGATGTTAAAATTGGGGGACAACAAGGATATTAGATCGTCTTTGTATGTACCTATGTTGTCAAGAAAATCAGTGATTGCTTTTTTAAACTCTCCAAAATGTTCATAATACGTGGTACAGATTTTTTCTTTAAGATATTTCCATAATCGTTCTATAAGATTCAAATTGGGAGAATATGAAGGCAAATAAAGGAGCTTGATTTTGTGTTGAGAAGCATAATTCGTAACTTCTGTTGCTCTGTTATATCTGGCATTATCCAAAACAACTGTTATTTCTATATCGACATTGTGCTTGGCTCTTATATTGGCAAGAAGAGAAACTGCAGATTCTTTATTTATTGTTTCATCTTCACTGTAAACAACATTTTTTTTATGAAAACAAACTGCTCCATTAATATTTACTCTCTGTCGCCCGGAATTAGTCTTTACTGCCTTATCGCTGCCTTTTAATATCTAGCCATAATGAGGCTGTACATTGTGTGTAGGATGTACCGCGTCGCTGAAATATACAGGATGTTCATCACTTGCTTTTTCCAAATAAGGCTCAAGTGTATTTTTTAAGAATTCCTCTTGCCTTTTCCCATTTGCTTTTCCCGGTACAACTTTTGGTTTTTTATACACAAATCCAAGCCGCTTAAGAAGCTTTGCCATGCCTTTACGACCGTATTTAATTCCATATGCTGTTAAAACATAGCTGCAAACATCTTTTGACTTTAGATAAATTTTACTACTTAGGTGAAGCTTTAACTCATCGAGCTGCTCTTTGTTTAATTGAGGTTGTTTTCCCTTGTGTCTAAAAATCTTTAAATCTGGCATCCCATCATTTCGAAAGCTTTCTATATAGGATCGTATTGTTTCTTCATCCAGATAAAAAAGGCTGGCTATTTTTGAAATCGATAATCCATCATCGTAAAGTATTATTACATGCAGACGTTTATATATCCGACTGTCTTGCCTTTTATGCATACTGTCTAAAATTATTGCCCGCTCATTTCCTTCTAAAAATTTCATACACTTAATTATCCTGGATATTTTCCTT
>Ga0233425_10001243_pt1 | contig 58925 bp, 39 predicted proteins | sample Watercolumn_Towu_2_FD_181712 | JGI IMG/M metagenome (GOLD analysis project Ga0233425, IMG submission 181712) | Freshwater microbial communities from Lake Towuti, South Sulawesi, Indonesia - Watercolumn_Towuti2014_140_MG | ecosystem: Environmental > Aquatic > Freshwater > Lake | place...
CCGGACGGAGGCGATACCGATGGGCGGGAGAGCCGAGAGGATCAGTGTGCCCGCCGCTGGGCCGGTCTCCCTTGCGGAAGCCTCGGCCGCAGACCTGAGGCGCGAGGCCGAGACGCTGGAGGCGGAGGTCGAGTGGCTGGAAGACCAGCTTGCGGGCCAGGAGCCCTACGTTCTGGACGGGTACGTCGTCGCCGTTTCGCCTGTCGGCGACGGGGCGTACATCGCCTCCTGCCCGACGCTGCACGCCTCTGTCCAGGAAGATGGTTTGGAGGCGACCATCGTGAGCCTGCGCGAGGCCGTCGCCGTGGTCAGGGATGCCCATGAGGCATCCGGGCGGCCACTCCCCCCGAAGGACGTGGTCGCTCGATGCCTCGACTAGGCCTCTGGAGCCCCGCTCAAGTCCGCGCCGTCGTCGGACAGACGGCCCCCGCACCCGCTCACCTGCCTCTCCCACGAATCCAGCTCCTTGCCCGTCTCTCGCGCCAGCCGATAGACCCGGATCCAGTCCACCGCGTAGTTGCGGCGTGTCCCCGAGAACTGCACAACCGCAACCCAGTCGTCCATCCCGCAGTGCGCGAGTTCACGCAGGACATGCCCGGCGGGCTTCACGAGTTCGTTCCCAATCGCGGCAGTGCCGGCGTGACGGAGCCCGAAGGCCAGCACCTCTGCGCTCGCCCCGCCGTCCAGGGGCTGCATACGGCGAGACCTCGCGCACACGGCCCAGTCCTTCCACTCGGCCGGGTAGGCCTCACCTGCCAGCCACCGCTGGGTGACCAGAGGACGGGCTGTCTGTGCACCTGCCCCCAGGGACCGTCGGACGGGGTCCAGGAGTAGTTGGCGTTCGCGGTCAGCGAACTCGGGCCTCGCCGGGCGGGACTCCCGCTCGGCGAGCTTGCGCATCAATCGCAGCGTTTGCGCCCCATCCATCCCGACGAACCCCATGGCTACGGGCGCCTTGGCTTCAGGCTCCAACCACCGCCTGTTCCGGTCTGCGCTGGCGGAGTTGTGCACAGGACCCCCAATGACGATACGGAGGACGTTGCAGCACGCGATGTCGGGGTCGTCCCTGCACGGCACCATGGCCTCAGTGACCGGGATCTGCTCGGGCAGCCATCGTCCGAGGAAGTGCGCAATCTTGACGCCCGCACTCACCTCTGTCTGAGCGAGCGCAGGGTGATCCGCCGACTCGGTCTGGACCGTGCCGAGGACGATGCGCCATTGGGGAAGGCCCGTGTCCCACACTCGCCTTACGCTCCACTCTGGACGCCCCCGAACATATGACAGCAATCGGCGACGTCGCCCTAGAACCCAAGTGACGACGGCGGCCGTTGCACCTCCCACAAGTGAATGCAGCAGGGCTCCTACGGCTAGCTCCACGGAGCTCCCCACGCGACAGCACCTCCTCCCGAGGTAGGATGGCGAGGCCCCCGGTGGAGCGGCGAGCGCTGCGCGACTGTGAGGCGCCTCCTCGGCAGCTCGCGCGCGCCCACACACCTGCGCCTTCGGCCTCATCCGCCCGTGCAGTGCGAGCCGCGCTGGCCGCCCCACTCACGGGATCCCCTCTGCTGCCTCCTGCTCCGCCGTGCACCGGCTGGCTGCGGTCCTACGCCCCGCTTGCCCCGCGGGTTCGGTCCAGCATCCCGCCCGGCCAAACCAAGGCAGGGCCGAGTTCACCGATGCGAATGGCCCTGCCCGTGGTGGTGCCTGCGGTCGTGCAGGCTCTTCTTGGTGCGCTCGATGATGGCCTTCATCTCGCGGTGGCGTTTCTCTTCGTAGCGGACGGAGAGGGTGTCCAGGTAGGTCAGGCCGCCGTCGAGGAGGGTGAGCACGTAGTCGGCGTCCGCGCGCCTGCGCGGGGCAGAGCGAAGACGGCGCGGCTCAGGTGACCTGCAGGCGCGGCGGAACCCCAACCACAGCGGTTACTGCTTGCGCTCCAGCTCCTCGTATATGCGGCTGCGGTGGCCGGCCCAGACCACGGTCACGAGGTGGGCTTCATCGTCGATGCGGTAGGCCACGCGGTAGTCACCGACCCGCAGCTTGCGGAGCGGTCGGAGCGTTCCACTCAACGCCTCGCTCCCCCACGGGCGAGGGTCGTCGGCCAGGCCGTCGATGTGCTGCTCGGCTTGCTCCCGGGTCGGTTTCGGCAGCCGAAGCAGTTGCCGCTGGGCTGTACGCCCGATGATGGTGCGGTAGCTCACGGCGCGGCTTTCAGTTCAGCCTTGGCCTGCTCCCAGGGGATCCACTCCTCTTCAGGATCGGCCAGGATGCGCTCACACTGCTCGGCGAGAAGATGGTCCTCGAGCTGCTCGATGAGCTCGAGGTCACCCAACGGCACGACCGCCACGAGCGGCTTGCCGTGCCGCTCAACAACCACCCGCTCCTTCCCAAACGCAACGCTGTTGACCACGCGCGCGAGGTCGCGGCGCAAGTCGGCCATGGTGATCGGGTCCATGGTGGCTTCTCCTCGTTGTACGCAAGAGACAAAAACTATCATACGTACCATTTGCCACTTTGTCAATGCATGGCGCACTCACGAGCACATCAGGACGCTCCCTGTCGCCCCTCGCAGAACGGCCCGATCTACCCGTGCCCATGCCCCTGTCCGTGCTGGTGCATGCGGTCGTGCAGGCTCTTCTTGGTGCGCTCGATGATGGCTTTCATCTCGCGGTGGCGCTTCTCTTCGTAGCGGACGGAGAGGGTGTCGAGGTAGGTCAGCCCGCCGTCGAGGAGGGTGAGCATGTAGCTGGCGTCAGAGGGGCTGAAGAGCTCCTGGTTGCCGCAGATGACGTAGACCGGAGACGTGTGCGCGCCCAGGTGGATCGGCCAGCAGTGGCTCACGATCAAGCTGCTGCCGCAGCGCGCGGCGAGCCAACTGCTCCCCTCGATGGCGACCTTCTCCCGGAGGCTCAAGCGGCGGGCGCCCTTCGCGCTGACGGTCGCCGCGACGACCTTCCCGTTCAGGATGATCTCAAGCCGATGGATCGGCCAGATCGAGGAGCAGGAGGCCTCGACCTCAACCGTGCCGCCGCGCTTCACGCGGATCTCGCCGCCGATGGGCTGCCCATCGACGCGCAGATCGATCAGCGGGCCGGAGGTGGTGAAGGTGCGACCCGCGCGGACCGCCCGACCCCAGGACTCGAAGGTGAACTCCTCGTTCGGGTCGAGCTGCGCGTAGGTTCTGACCCCACCGACGGGCATTCCGGCGCTCATCTTGTCCGTGCCGCCCACCGCGGCGACGCGGCAGCCGCAGTTCAGGTACCGGTACCACTCCGCGAAGCAGAACTCATCGAGGGAGCCGCTCTCGGGATTCGCGAAGCGGCGGAGCTCGGCCCCGTCCATGTTCCCGCTGAGGAAGTAGACCGGCTCCTCGCAGACCGGGAAGGGGAAGTGGGGGCGGATGACCACGCCCTCCTGCGCCTTGCAGGCCTCGGCCCACTCGGTGAGGAGGAGGTAGTCCGGGTCGCCGATGTGGGCTTCGCTGGGGCCGCCGGCGCACATGGGGAAGACGGGATCGCCATGCGCGCCGAGCATTGAGATGTGGCCCAGGAGGTGGTTGCGGTTCTCGGTGCCCACCCAGACGATAGTATCGTCCCGCGAGCAGCCGGAGGCCTCGCCGGTGATGTCGGCCACGTTCGTGTACAGGCGCCCCCACTGGCTGGCGAGGAGGTTGATGAGGTTCACACCCTCGCCCTGGCCCTCAAGCCACGCGGTCTCGGGGGAGATGAAGTGCACGTGCGTATCGGCGGTGATCCAGCCGGCCTTCCGCCAGTCCTCGCCGCGGCGCACGGTGAGCTTCAGTTCGCGCTGGCCGGGGCGGATGGTGACCTTCTTCCGCAGCGGCTCGTACTCGAAGCCCTTCGAGCACTCGATGTAGACCTCGCCGACGGGCAGCTCGACCTGGAAGCGACCGGGGACGTAGGCGTAGCTGAGCCCGCCGAGCTGCAGGTCGCCCGCGTAGTCCTCGAACCAACGGTCGTTCACCACCGCGTGGTGGCCGTAGGGCGGGAGGTACTCACCGTTCGGCCCGCACATGTGCAGGCGAGTGGGCGTCTCCCTTCCCGTCGAGGCGTCGGTGACGGTGACATGCACCCACGTGGTGCGCGGGTGAAGGAGCTGCAGGCGCGCCTTCCGGTCGGCGCTGGAGGCGCTGCCCTTGGTCCAGGCCTCGCCGAAGTCGAGGGCCCGCACCGGGCCCTGGGGGGCCTTCAGCGAGAGCGTCGCGCCCTCGGAGGCGGTCGCCTCAAGGAGGAACTCCCGGGTCGCGGTCTCGGGCTTCGGCGGTGCGCCGAGGCCACGGTCCACGGCCTTCAGCCACGCTTCATCCACGGCGCCCGGCGCGGCGTACAGCCGGGTGATGACGCCCAGGTCGATCTCGGCGTCGAGTTCGGGCGTCGTGGCCTTCTCACCCGCGGGGATGACCAGCTTGTACACACGCCGCGGGACATGCCGCAGGGGGTGGCCGGGGCCCTCGTAGAGGGTCAGGCCGAGGATCGCCAGCGCCTGCTCGGAGGTCCCCCGGAAGGTGATCGACTTGATGGGTACGTCCGGGCGCGGGTTCTCAAGGGCGTAGACCCAGAACTGGCATGCCGAGCCTCCGGCGTAGGTCACCCCCGTCTGCAGCTGGCCCCACGCGACAGCCGGAGCCGTGTTGTAGTCCCACGGGACGGGCATCGCGGAGGGCTGGGCGGCGAAGGGGCTGCCGCCCCAACCCACGTTGAAGGGATTGACCTCGAAGCGGCGACGGATCGGCTGCACGTGCTCCGTCCCGTCGGCAAAGCGCAGGCCGTACTCCCCCAACAGCTCCCCGCCGCCCGCGTTGGCGAACATCGCGTCGGTCAGGTCGCAGAAGTGGGCGAGGCAGAGGTGCGTCGCCGTCTTGCCCAGCGGCACCCGGACCTCGTCGCCCTTCCCGAGGACGATCAGGCCGGGCTCGCCCACCGCCTCGGGCCCGAACCGGAAGGGGATGCCCCAGTGCTTCGACTCACCGCGGGGGAGCTTGCCGCTCAGCCCGTCCATCGAGGCGTGCCATCCGTCCTGCGACGACAGCGCGGCGGGCGCGTTGAAGTAGCGAGTCAGCGAGACTGGCTTGAGGCGGGCGCTCATGGGGGACCTCCAAGGGGGAGTTGCGGGGACGGTTCGCCGCGCGAAGCCGGAGGCCCTCCCGGGACGGCACGGCAACGGCGCGAAAGGGGAAGAGGGGAGGCTCGGGAGAACGGCGGAAGACGGCTCGACCGAGGACTTCCCCTCGCGCGCAGCGAACGTGGTCCGGCTGTGACTCACAGGAACCGGAAAGGCGGGACGGACATGGGTCGGATCAAGCAGTCGCTCTCCTGGTGGTGCTACGCACGGCCGGACATCGATCCGGTGCAGCTGATCGGCGAGGCCGCGCGGATCGGATATGCCTCCATCGAGATGGGACCCGAGGAGTACTGGTCGGTCATCGATGAGGTGGGGATGAGGGTCGCGATCATCAGCGGGCACGGGACGCTGGTGGACGGGCTGAATAAGCGCAGCAACCACGACCGCATTGAGGCCGAGATCAAGGCGAACATCCAGAAGGCCGTCGCGAACAAGGTCCCCAGCCTCATCTGCTTCAGCGGGAACCGCGAGGGCCTGGCGGACGACGAGGGCGCCGTCATCTGCGCCGAGGGCCTCAAGCGTGTCGCCAAGGCCGCCGAGGACGCGGGCATCACCCTCTGCGTCGAGCTGCTGAACAGCAAGGTCGACCACCACGATTACCAGTGCGACCGCACGCCCTGGGGGGTCGAGGTCTGCAAGCTGGTCGGCTCCCCGAACGTGAAGCTGCTGTACGACATCTACCACATGCAGATCATGGAAGGCGACCTCATCCGCACGATCCGAGACTACATCGAGTACATCGGCCACTTCCACACGGCCGGCAATCCGGGCCGCAACGACATGGATGAGACGCAGGAGATCTACTACCCGGCCGTCGCGCGCGCCATTGCGGATACGGGCTACGAGGGCTACGTAGGCCACGAGTTCATCCCGAAGGGCGATGTTGTCGAGGCGATCCGCGCGGCGTATGCGACGTTTGACGTGTGATCGGAAGGACCCGGCCCCTATCGGCGTGGGAGGGCATGATGGCGCGCGTGCTGGCTGCACTCTGGGTGGGGATCGCGGCTCGCGAAGGGGCGGCTGAAGCGCCGGGAATCCGCGCGGTGCGGGCCTTCCCGGGGACACTGCGCGTGGAGACGGGCGACGTCGACGGCGTGGTGCGCCTCGTCGAGCTGCGCCCTTCCGAGACGTATGACGCGGCGGCGCCCTCGGTGGTGTGGGAGGGGAGGGTGGACGGTGGGGCCATCGAGGTCCCACGCTTCGAGGGCGGGAGAGACCGGCTGTACGCCAAGCTCCTGCTTGTGCGGGCGAGGGCCGGGGAGGCCATCGGTCGGGCACACTTCGCGGACGACCTGAGCGGCCTGCCGGCATGGGACTTCGAGATGCCCTGGCCGGAGAGCATCAAGGGCGTCACCTGCCCGGTGGACATCCCGGACCTGGTCGCCCTGGGAGCGAGATACGCGGACACCAACGTCATGCTGCCGGCGGTCGTGGACCGCGCCAGCCCGAATCCCGCCGAGGTCTGGGAGGTCGATGGGCAGCGGATCGGGATCAATACCGCCTACATCCGCTCGCTGGATGCCCAGATCAAGGCAATGACCGAGGCGGGCATCAACGTCACGCTGATCACCCTCAACCCGGTCCCCACGCGGCCCGACCCCGACAACCCCTTCATCAACCCGCGCACCGACCTGGCAGGCGCCCCGAATCACCTGGGCGCATTCAACCTCACCGACGAGCGTGGGCTGCTGTACTACCGCGCCGCGATGGAGTACCTCGCCCACCGGTACTCGAACCCCACGGGCGAGCACGGGTGGGTGTCGGGGTACGTGGTCGGGAACGAGATCCAGTCCCACTGGGCGTGGCACAACCTGGGCGAGGCGACGGTCGAGGAGCTCGTGGCGGACTACGCCCCGGCGCTGCGGGTGGCGTGGCTGGCGGTGCGGAAGCACCACGCGAGGGTTCGGGTGTACGTCTCCCTGGAGCACAACTGGGGGATGCGGGGCGAGGTGAACGGCCGCCATGCATGCGCCGGGCGCGACGTGCTGGAGCAGCTGAATGCGCGCCTCAAGGCTGAGGGCGACTTCCCTTGGGATGTGGCGTTCCACCCTTACCCGGAGAACCTCTTCGAGCCGCGCTTCTGGAGCGATCGGCTCGCTGAGATGGCCCTCGACACTCCGAAGCTGACCTTCAGGAACCTGGAGGTGCTGCCCGCGTACCTGCGACAGGAGCGACTGCAGTACCAGGGCCGGCCCCGGCGGATCATCCTCTCCGAACAGGGCTTCCACTGCCCCGATGGGCCCGAGGGCGAGGACACCCAGGCGGCGGCCTATGCCTACGCGTACTGCAAGACCGCGCGCCTGCCTGAGATCGACGCGTTCATCCTGCACCGCCATGTGGACCATCGCGCGGAGGGTGGCTTGCACCTGGGACTGTGGAGCTGCCGGCAGGAGGGCGACGACCCCTGCGCACCGGACCGGAAGCGCCGGAGTTGGGAGGTGTTTCGGGCCGCCGGCACCGATGCGTGGGAGGAGGCCTTCGCGTTCGCGCTGCCCGTCATCGGCCTCGAGAGCTGGGAGGATGCTGCGCCCCACGAGGGGCCGATCGCGCGGACGTGCGGGACGGTCGCGCCCTCTCCCGACCCGGAGACGCTGGTCTACGATCTCGTCGCTCACATGGACGAGGCGGAGACGGCGAGGTGGATGGGTTTTCGAGGCTCCTTCGAGGCCGGGGCCGACGGCAAGCGGCGGTGGTCCATCTACCAGCACCCGCCGGGGGACGTCGGCAGCCCGGACGCCACCTTCACGGTCCCTCTGCCCGAAGTCGGGAAGGGGCAGCGGCTCGTGCTTCGGTTCGACACCGCGGTCACCCACCCGGACAGCGACGGCGTCGGCTTCACGGTGGCGGCCAATGGTGAGGCAGTCTGGTCAGCCGAGCAGAGGCCGGGACCCGCAACGGCGCATGAGGTGGACCTCACAGCCCATGCGGGCCGGACGGTCCGGCTGACGTTGCGGGTCGACCCGCTCGGGAACGCCACCGGCGACTGGGCGAACTGGGTCGGGGCGAGGGTCGAGAAGACGGGGTAACCTCACCCCCGCCCGAGCCTATGACCCCACCGCCAGCAGGCCCGCGCCGTACTCCTGGATGGGCGGCTCCCCGAAGTGCTCGACATACCACCCATCCAGCCAACAGGCGAACTGGGTGATGTGGCGGAGGCCGCGCGAGGCGTAGAGCTCCAGGTCATCGAGGAAGACCTCGCGGTTCCAGGGCAGGAGCCTCACCTGATCCCGCTGCCAGCCGGAGAAGCGGGAGTTGTCCATCCAGTACTCCAGCACCTGTGCCCCCTCGGCTCCGAAGACCTCCAAGTTGGCGTCCAGGTAGTCCACCAATTCCCCGTGGCTGGGGTACTCCCCCCGCCGCACGCCGCGGTCGCTCAGCGGTCGCTCGTGGGACCGCTCGATGGGCGCGTACTCGAGGAAGATGCCGGGGTCGGGCTTCACCTGGGTCGGCGGAGGCAGCGTCTTGTGGTACACGACGTGCGCCAACGTGCCGCGCGGGTCCACGGTGCGCAGGGCCTGCAGGATGGCGTTGTTGGCCACGAGAGACTGGTCGCTGTCGGACAGGTGCCGGCACTGCGGGCAGCGGCACCAGGTCTTGCCGTCATCCCCCCAGTAGAAGTAGCGGCCTGTGGTCGAGGGCAGCAGGCGTGTGAAGTGTGCGGCGCGCTCCGCGACGATCTCCAGTGCTTCGGTCGAGGCGATGCAGAGGTTGTCCTCGCGCGTACGCTCCCCGCTCTCGTCCATCCGGAACATCTCGGGGTTCCGATCGAAGAGCTCGCGCGGCAGCAGCTCGCCCATCGCGTGCAGCTCATGCTCCACGTGCAGCCCGAGCTCACGACACTGCTCCAGGAATCGCTGACCGGGGCCCGTGGCCAGGAAGTGGACGATCTCCTGGGGGAAGATGTGGGTCGCGATAGTGGTCAGCCCCGCGGCCTTGGCTCGGGTGGGCCAGTCGAGCGTCTCAATGTCCCGCGTCACCAACACCACGCCACGGGTCAGGAGGAAGGGCGTGTCACTCATGGGATGCCTCAAGTGCGGTGGGATAGGTGGGCAGACGGCAGCTGTCTACCACGGCGTCACGTCGAACACCACCGGCGCGCACTCGCCGCGGTCGGCGTCGCCGGTGAAGTAGCCGACCGCCCGCAACGTGTGCGTCCCGGGCGGGACGTTGGTCAGCGTGGCCCTGAAGGGCGGCGCGAGGAGCTTCGCGGAAGGGCGGCTGTCGAGGTACAGCTGCGCGCTCGTGAGCGGCACGCCGTCCGCCGCAGCCAGCTCGACCACGAGGTTCTCGCTGGCGCGCGGACTCGCGTCGGGGGCGGGCTTAGTGATACGGAAGGTCGGGGTATCGAAGACCTTCGACGGAACCGGACCGCTGAGCGACTGCCAGACCATCGTCCAGCCGAGGGGCTGACTGCCCAGGGCCTTGGCCTTGCCGCGCTCGAGGGCCGCAGCGGCCTCAGGGGGCACGCCCTCCCCGGTCCAGGGGTCGGCCTTCTCGAAGTAGAGCCACGTCCACTCGTCGTTGGTCAGCAGCCCGTGGTAGAGGTTGTGCTCAAGCCACTTCAGGCGGTACTCCCGGTCAACGGGCAGCTTGTCTGTGTAGAGACCCGTGAGGAGGGCATCGTAGAAGACTGCCATCCCGCTGCTACACAGCTGCAGGCGGCGCGGATGGAGCTCGGCGGGCAGGATGCGGAGCCCGCTCTCGCGCAGGGCATTGTACCCGTAGAGGTACCCGTCGCTGGCGTTGGTCCAGTAGGTGCTCTCGGTGCCGTCCACCAGACGCACCTGCGGGCCGGCGGCCTCCAGCATCCCCTCGGTGAAGGCGCGGAGGAGCGGGAAGTCGCTGGTCTCGACCTTCTCGGGCGCATCGCCGGAGGAGGAGAGCAGGAAGGTCGCCATGAGCACGAGGTCGGGCTTCTCGCTCTGCAGGGCGCCGATGAACTCCCGGCCGCGCTGACGGACCTTCGCCTCGACCTGCGGGAACGTGAAGCCCGGGTACAGACAGACCTTCAGGGGAGGGTTCGCGCGGAGGCCCTGGACGCTCCAGTAGTGCCACGCGCCGGAGTAGTTCTCGGTGTCGAAGAACACGCCCCGCGCTCTCGAGACCGCCACGGCGCGCGAGAGGAGGCGCAGGTTCGCCTGCACCGTCTGCCAGGCCGCGTCGTCGAACCAGCTGACTCGCAGGTCGTCGTAGGTCGGCCCGGGGCCCAGGGAGATGAAGTTGTGCCGGAAGCGGCCCCAGCGGATCTCACGCAGGGCGTCGAGCTGTACGTCGGCCTCGGTCCAGGCCCGCTCGTCGAACGCCGGCAGCCAGGGCGGCCACTGGCCGGCGGGCGCTTCGGGCAGCTTGAACACGAGCCCGTCCAGGTAGGGAGCCGCCTGCTTCAGGTCCCGCATGTGCTCACGCAGCTGGGACGGCGACGGCATCGCCCACGAGAACCCGACCAGCTTCTTCTCACGCGCGACGAAGGCGGGGCTTGGGGCGGCGTCGCCGGCGTGGCTGAACTCCTGGGCGACGGCGCACGCACAGACGAGAACGACGGGCGGCACAAAGGCGGTGAGCGAGCCAGGCATCTCAGACTCCCGGGCTGCGGCTGACGGGGATTGCCGATCGGCCGTCGGAATCCCTTCCCGCAGGGCGCAGTGCGGGGTCACGGGCTACCGATGACGAGGAGCACCTGTCGGTGAGCACGAAAGAGCCGCGGCACGGAAGCTCGACACGCAGGGAGGGCGCGGCGCATGGCTGATGAGGGGACGCCGAAGGCGAGTGGGTGGGAGATCACGCCCGAGGCGTGGGCGCAGGCGCTGGAGAGGGCCGAGGAGAGGGAGCGGCAGGAGGGGGCGGCCTTCCCTGGAGGGGCGCCCTTCCCGGTGGTGCACCGGGAGGTGGACGTGGTAGGTGGGCCCGAGGAGGGCTCGTCGGCGCCCCCGTGGTTCTACGCGGTGAACGACCGGCCGGTGAAGCTTGTACGGACACCCGAGGGCGGACTCGATGTCCTGGCGCTGAACATGCGGACGGGGGAGTTCGAGCGGGACATGAGCTACCTCACGCGCTGCCTGCTCCACGAGGGGGATGTGGACACGTTCGCGAGTGAGGCGGAGTTCGAGGCGTACGTGGGGGAGGTCCGCCGACAGATCGCCGAGCGCGACCTGGGAGGCCTGCCATGATTCGAGCGGCGCTGGGGCTGCTGGCGGCCCTGGAGGGGGCGGCGTGGCAGCAGACCGGGCTGGAGCCGATTCGCTACGACGATTGCGGCGCGTCGGGGCGACAGCCGCATGTGACGAACGGCGGCGTGTGGACGTTCCCCGAGAGCGAGGTGGCCGGCCCGCTGGCCGCGCGCACGGTCGCCTTCGAGGCGCGGAGTCTGCGGCTGCGGTACGAGAGCCTCGATCCGGGTGCGCGGTACGGCGTGCGCCTGACGTACGTCACCGAGCGCACGAACCCGCGGACGCAGCGGCTACAGGCGGAGGGTCAGACCGTACACGGCGACCTCCCGCTGCCGCAGGGCGAGCCGCGGCAGTTCGAGTTCGCGCTCCCCGAGGGGGTCGCGGCAGACGGCGCCATCGAGCTGGCGTGCGAGTTGGCCACGGGGCACAACGCCGCGGTCGCGGAGGTCTGGCTACTCTCGGACGAGGCGCAGCCGCGTCTTTCCCTCGGCCTGAGCAGCGACCTGCGCGGGACGCTCGCCGTGGAGGCGCTCGATGGCCTGCAGGCGCCCGTCGCGGGGGCGCGGGCGGAGGTGACCTGGCCCGGGGGCGCGGCTGACTCGGGCGCTACCGACGCCGAGGGCCGGGTCAGGTTCCGGGTGCCTGAGCGCGCTGAGCGCCACGGCGAGGCGCGTGTGCGGGTGCAGTGGGCCGAGCTGACCCAGGAGGCGACTCTCCCGCTGACGTCCATCGTCTTCGCCCGGCCCACCCTGACGCCGATCCCGGACGAGGTGGCGAGCGTTGCGGACCCTTCCCTGAGCCTCTCCGGCACCTGGCGCTTCTCGGCAACTCCGCCCGAGGGGTTCGAGCGCTCCGACTTCGACGATCGCGCCTGGTCGCGCATCGCGGTCCCGGGCGAGTGGGTCATGCAGGGGCGCACGGTCGAGCCCGGCACGCCCGCCGGTTACCGCCGCACCTTCCGTGCCCCGGCGGACTGGCGGGGCGGTCGGACGAAGCTGCGGTTCGATGGGGTCTACAGCAGGTGCGAGGTGTGGTTGAACGGGACGCGGCTCGGCGGGCACGAGGGCGGCTTCACACCCTTCGAGCTGGACGCCACCGATGCACTGAGGCCCGGGCAGCGGAACGTGCTGGCGCTCTCGGTCATCAGCGAGAGCACGGCGGACGCTCTCGCCTCGGCGAGCAGCTACGCGAGGCATCCGCTGGGCGGCATCACGCGGAAGGTGACCGCTTTCCGCGTCCCGCCGACGCATCTGACCCGGCTGCGCGTGCGGGCCGACGCAGTCGACCCAGGCGGCGAGCTTACGGTGCGCGGCGAGTTGCAGGGCGGGACGGCGCGGCTGCGGGTCCGACTTCCCGAACTCGGACTCACCGCAGAGAGCCGCCGGTCCGTCGTCCGGCTCAGGGCCCCCCGCGCGAGGCACTGGGACGCGGAGCATCCCAACCTCTACACGCTCGAAGTCGAGGTGCTCGCGGGGGGTGAGGTCGTCGAGCGTGTCCGCGAACGGATCGGCTTCCGCACGGTGATGGTGCAAGGGAACCGCCTGCTCGTGAACGGGCAGCCGGTGAAGCTGCACGGCGTCTGCCGCCATGAGGTGCACCCGCAACGTGGACGCTCGCTGACGCCGGCGATCTGGCGGCGGGATGTGGAGCTGCTGAAGGGCTGCAACGTGAATCTGGTGCGGACCGCGCACTATCCGCCCGCGGAGGAGTTCATCGCACTCTGTGACGAGGCGGGGATCTACGTGCAGGAGGAGGGACCGTACTGCTGGGTCGGCAGCGGCAACGAGAGCTCAGCCGCGACCCTGGGTCTGATGCTTCAGCAGCATGCGGAGATGATCGAGCGGGACCACAACCACCCTTCGGTAATCCTGTGGGACATCGCGAATGAGTCGGCCTGGGGCGTGAACTTCGCGCGGATGACGGAGTACGCCCACGCCGAGGACCCCTCGCGGCCGACGCTCTTCTCCGGGGCGGCCGTCGGCGCGGTTGAGCGGCCCGAGCAACGCCCGGCCCTCGATGACTGGCACTACCCCGGTCCCACCGGCCCCGACCGCGTCGCGCAGTCCGACCGGCCGGTGACCTTCGGGGAGTACTGCCACCTCAACTGCTACAACGTGGCGGAGGTGGAGGCCGACCCGGGGCTGCGCGACTACTGGGGGCGCGCCCTGCAGCCGATGTGGGACGCGATGTACGCGTCGCCGGGCTGCCTGGGCGGCACGATCTGGTGCTGGGCCGACGATGTCTTCGAGCTGCCGGGGCAAGGCCGGGTCGGCTATGGGGAGTGGGGCGTCATCGACGGCTACCAGCGCCCCAAGCCCGAGTGGTGGCATGTGCGGAAGAGCTACTCGCCGGTTCGCATCCCGGCCTCGCAGATCGAGCCCGGTGACCCGATCACGCTGCCGATCGAGAACCGCTTCAACCACACGAACCTCAGCGAGGTGGCGTGCCAGTGGCGGATCGGCGAGCGACGGGGGATGATCGTCGTTGACCTCGCCCTTCGCACGGCGGGGGCGCTGGCCATCCCGGCGGCGGCCGGGGAGGGCGATGTCCTGCGCTTGTGGTTTGGCGACCCGTCGGGTCGCACCATCGACGAGTACGCGCTCCCTGTGGTGGTGGACCGAACGCAGCCCGCGTCGCCGGCGCCGGAGACAGCCCCCTGCCCGAGGCCGGAACTGGTGCTCACCGAGCAAGGGACCGGACGGGACCTCGCGGCAAGCGGCAAGGCTGAACTCACGGAGGAACAGGGGACGTGGCGGTACCGGTTCGTGCACGAGGGGCCGGAAGTGCTCGTGCGCGAGATCGGGCTGGTCTGGCGGCTTGGCCCTGAGTGCACGCGGCTGACCTGGGAGCGGGACGGGCAGTGGTCGGTCTATCCCCGGGGGCACATCGGACGGCTGAAGGGCACGGCGTGGGCAACGCCGCGCGAGGGAGTGGATGCATGGGGGCTGCTGACGGACCCGCGCGGCTGCAACGACTTCCGGAGCACGAAGTACAGCATCCAGCGCGCGACCCTGACGGACGCCGCCGGGGCCGGGATCGAGGTCCTGTCGGGGGGCAGACACGCGGTGCGGGCCTCGGTGGAGGCAGGCGGCGTGGCGCTGCGCGTGCTGGACTTCGCGAACGGCGGCGGAGAGGGGTTCCTCCGCGGACACTACGCCAAGGATGACCGGCTGCTGCGAGCGGGAGATGTGGTGGAGGGGGAGGTCACCTGCCGCCCCATCACGACCTACACGAGGTGAGTACGCATGGCTGACCGGGAAGTGCAGTTCGAGCGTATGTTGCCGCATCAGATGGAGGCGGCGCTGGCTGCGTGCGCGACGGCCCTCGTGCCGCTCGGGACGCTGGAGTGGCATGGGGTGCAGAACGCGCTGGGCCTCGACGCGATCAAGGCCCATGCGCTCTGTGTGCGAGCCGCGCAACGCGGAGGCGGCGTCGTGCTCCCGCCCGTCTTCGGCGGCGTGGGTGGCGTCGACCAACCCTACACAGTCGTGATGGAGCCCGAACCCACCTTCCACTCGCGGCTGCTCGAGCCGTGGCTCAGCGTCCTGTGCGGCGAACTCAAGCGGGTCGGCTTCCGCGCGATCATCGTCGTCACGGGGCACTACGGCGCGTCGCAGCAGATGATCGTGCGCGAGACCGCCGTCCGCGAGACCCAGCGCCTCGCGGTCCCGGTCCTCGGTACCCCGGAGTACTGGCTGGCGCTCGACGCCGGGTACCTGGGCGACCACGGCGGCTTTTTCGAGACCTCGCTCCTCATGGCCCTCATCCCCGGCCTCACCGATCTCTCACAGCTCACGGGGGAGCCGCCCTTCCAGGGCATCGGCGGGGGCGACGCGCGGCAGGCCACCGCTGAGGAGGGCGAACGCATCAGCGAGGTCATCGTCGCTCGGCTCGCCACCCTCGCGCAGCGGATGCCCCAGTGGGACGAACGGACCCGCACCCGGTTCCTTCACGCGGAACAGGCCCTCGTCAGCCACCAGCTCGAAGCCGGCGGCACCGCGGGCAACGTCTGGGCCGCCTGGGCCAACATCCAACACTTCGCCGCCTACGGGGAGCTGCTGGCAGACGAGCGGTTCGAGGCGATCACGGAGTTGGCAAGGACGGCGTAACGGCTTCCGTCAGAGCCCGTCGCACGCGGCGCAGGCCTCGCAGCCCGCCGGGGGCTTGACGGCCTGGACGGAGGCGGCGGCGATGTAGTCTTCGATGCCGGAGCCGGGGGCCCACTCGCGGATGAAGTCGCGGCTGGCCGGGTTCACGGTGACGCGGATGTCGCGGAAGCCCGCGTCGGCCAGGATCGCCTCCAGCTCCTCAGCGCTCGCCGCGCCCGATACGCAGCCGCAGAGGGCGTCCGGGCTGTTGCGGATGGCCTCGGGGAAGGGCTGCAAGCGGACCACGTCCGAGATGGCCAGCCGCCCGCCGGGCTTGAGCACGCGGAAGGCGTCGCGGTAGACCGAGGGCTTGTCGGGCGAGAGGTTGATGACGCAGTTCGAGAGGATGACATCGACCGTCGCGTCCGCGACCGGTAGATGTTCGATCTCGCCCAGCCGGAACTCGACGTTCGCGTAGCCGCCTTTCCGCGCGTTCTCGCGGGCCTTGGCGATCATCTCGGGCGTCATGTCTACGCCGATCACGCGCCCCGTCTCGCCCACCTGTCGGGCCGCAAGGAAGCAGTCGAAGCCCCCGCCGCTGCCCAAGTCGACGACCGTCTCACCCGGCTGCAGCGCCGCAGTTGCCTGCGGGTTTCCGCAGCCAAGGCCCATGTCCGCGCCCTCCGGCGTCGCGGCGAGTTCCTCAGCGGAGTAACCCAGCTTCGCGGACGCATCGACGGTCGACGCCGACTCGCAGCAGGGCGTGTCGCCTTCCGGCGAGCAGCAGGCTCCCGCGGCGGCCTGCGCACCGCCGCCCTCGGTCGCGATCTGCCCGTAGCGCTGCCGTACCGTCCCCCGGATCGCGTCCGCTTCGCGCGTGCTCATCGTTACACCCCCAGGTAGGGGCGCCATTCATGGCGCCCGTCGCCGATCTCACACCCTCATCGGCGCCACGTTCAACCCACTGATCTCCAGCTCCGCCCCCTCCGGCGCAAGGAAGCACATCGAGTACGTCTGCCGGGGCTCCAGGAACAGGAAGTTCGAGTCGAACGTGGCCCAGGCCCCGTCGGCCGCCGTCAGGTGGACGCCCAGGGCCCACACCTCACCCCTGTTCGTGATCTCCAACTCGTTGCCGACGCGCGAGACCGCCAGCTCCGTCCTCGGCGCGTTGGCGAGCGCCCCGAAGACCGGGTCCGCGGCGGTCGAGAAGAGGTAGTGGTTCGCCGAGCCCCGCATCGAGGGAGCCAGGGTGCTGACGTGGAGCACGAGGACCCCATCCTCCAGGCCCTCAACCTGCCACGTCGCCGTCGCCGCCTGAATGGCGCCGCACGCCGGCGCGTCCACCGTCACTTCATCCTTGGCCAACACCCTCCCTCGCAGGTCCAGAACCGCCCACCTCACGCGCGTCCCAGGCTCTGCGTCCAGTGAGTTGTTCAGCCAGACCTCGGCGCGGAACTCCTCGCCCGCTTCCCAGCCCAGCTTGTCGTACTTCGCGCTCACATGGAAGGGCTCGTAGGCCTGCTTGCACCACCAGTACGCCGGGCGCGGGTTGCCGAAGTAGTCCATCACGTTGGTGCAGGAGAGGTTCGGCCAGGACTCGTTGAACTGCCAGGGCATCGTTCCCCCGCAGCGCCATTTGCGCCGGCGGTTCGCCTCCAGGCAGTACCGCAAGCCCTCAGCCTGGAGGAGCTGGCTCAGCTTCACGTAGGTCTCCAGGTCCTCGATGGGTCCAAAGACGCGCTCCATCATCGGCCGCTGCACCCACCAGGCGCCATGGTGCAGCCAGAGCGGGTTCGTCTCGTCAGGGGGCCACAGGTCGTGCTCTCCGGCGATGCGGCGCATCGCCTCGAGGTTCGCGGCGCCCTCGACACCCATCTCCGAGTGCAGCAGCGCGTCGATCCCGTTGTAGAGCAGATAGTGATCCGTCGGGCCCTGGTACTGCCACGGCCCGTGCACGTCGTGCATCTTGCCGACGTGCTCCACGCTTGCGTTCGCCACCGGCCCACAGGCCGAGGTCGGGTACCAGATGCGCCCCGGGTCGAGCCGCTCGACGGTCTCCTTCAGCACGGCGAGCGCCGGGTGGTCGTCGCCGAGGGGCGTCCAGTTGTCGTGCATGAGCTCGTTCCCCCCGGTCCAGATCACGAGGGAGGGGTGGTTGCGCCGACGCGGCACCATGAGCCGGGCCTGACGGCGGATGTAGTCGAGGTACTCGGGGTCGGTGCTGGGCCGGTTGTTGATGCCCGAGGAGGACTGGATGAACTCCTGCCAGACCATGATCCCCAGCCGGTCGCACAACTCGTAGAAGCACGGCTTCTCCAGCAGCCCGCCGCCCCACACGCGGAGGAGGTTGCAGTTCGCCCCCTGCGCGACAGTGAGCCAACGCTCGTACATCTCGCGGCCCGGGCGGCCGTAGAGCTGCTGGATCGGCGCCCAGTTCCAGCCCTTGATGAACACCCGGCGGCCGTTCACCTCGAGCACGTACGGCTTCGCGTCGGCGGGCGCGTTATCGTTCGGCAGGGCGCGCACCCGGCGGAGCCCGAAGGTGACGGTCTTTGTGTCCATGATGGCGTCAGGCGGTGAGGCCAGCGAGACCTCCACCTCGTACAACGGCTGCTCGCCGTGGCCATTGGGCCACCAGAGCTTGGGGTCCGGGATGGGCAGGCGGAGGCTGCACGTGGTCGTCTCGCCGGTGGCAAGGACCTCGCCAACCCGGGACGCGACCTTGTCGCCGGAGTGCAGGATCGTCGTATAGACGGCGACGGGCAGCGGGCCGGCGCCGCCGATGTCGACGGAGACCCCGACCTCGGCGGAGGTGAGGTCCTCGCTCAGCTCGGGGAAGACCTGTACGTCTCGGATGAAGGCGGCGCCGCTGACCTCCAGCCGGACGCTATCGAAGATGCCGATGGGCACCAGGCGCGTACACCAATCCCAGTCGTACGCGAAGCGCGCCTTCCAGAGCCGCACCTCGCTGGTGCGGCCGATCTGGCCCACCTCCCGTGGCGCGTGCTCGCAGAGGACCACGAGCCTGTTCGGGCCTGCGGGGTTCAGGAGGCGCGTGATGTCGAACTCGAAGGCGTCGTACATGCCCTCATGGTGACCCAGCAGCGTCCCGTTCAGAAACACCCGGCACTCGTAGTCGACCCCCTCGAAGATCAGCCGGACCACGCCGCCCTCGGGCCCAGGGGGGGAGGCGAACTCCTTCAGGTAGACCCAATCCCGCTCGCTGGTCCACTCGCAGTCGCGGCTGTGGAACCCGACCGTGTGGTCGGGTGTCAGCCCGGCGTCGCGCGCGTCCTCCTGCACGGTGCCCGGCACTTGCGCGGGAATCCACAGCGCAGGGGTGACGGACTCGGGCTGGTCCCACACCTTCCTCCACTCCCACTCGCGCGGCATCATCGGCAGCACGCGCCAGTCGGTACCGTCCAGCGACATCGTCATCGGTTCCATCCAAGACCTCCGTCGGTATTCCTATATGCCCGCCTTCGTGGCGTTGACCAGCACCGCCCGCTCCACGCAGATCGCGTTCTTGTCTCCCGGCTTGCCGTGGGGGAAGCCGGGGCCCTCGAAGGCGATGTTCGCCCAGACCTCGTACTCGGCGTTGGGGTCGCCCGGGTCGACGACGCTGTCGATGTCGACCTGGATGATCCAGCTCCAGAAGAAGTACAGGTAGTGCGAGGGCACGATCTTGAACCGGCCCATCCTGTACCAGTGATAGCCGGGGCCCGGTACGTCGGCGGGCTGGATGGCGGTGCCGACCAGGCCCACCTGGTTCGTCTGATCGTACAGCCCCCACGGCATCGGGAGCGCGTAGTCGCGGCCGGTGCCGTCCAGTTGCAGGAGGTCGTCGGTCAGCTCCAGGCGGTTCGTGATGCCGCTCTCGGTCTCGGCCGGGACGACCTTCACGATGTCCGCCCAGTTGCGGGTCGCGTCGGCGGTGAAGTCGAAGGCGGTGCCGGGCGGGAGGTCGCGGAAGCGCTCAGGTAGCGGCACGAAGGCCCGACGAGCGGTCAGCGCGGCCACCTCCGCGTCGCAGACCGCCTTCTCCGCCGCGCGTTCATTGGCCCCCACGCGCAGGTCGATCTGCTCGTACCATGTGCCCTGATACCGGCTGGCGACGGCGTCCCGGTCGATAGGCATCGCCTCCGGGTCCTTCCCGGCGGCCAGCCACTCGCGCATGAGCCCGGAATAGCACACCACCGAGGCCCGGTCCAACGGCAGGCGGGCATGGCGCACGCGCTGGAGGAGCTCGGGGTCATCCTGCACCGCGGCCTGGGCCTGATCGAAGAGGCCCTGGGCCTCGGTCACGAAGGCCAGGTCGAGGTAGCGGTAGTTCGACGGTGAGGCGCTCATGCTCAGGTAGCTGACCTTCGCGGCGGAGGCGGCGGTGAGCTTCGCGAGGTACTCGCGGATCGGCGCAGCCGCCGGGCCGTAGAAGCCGTCGGTGAAGGTGGTCACCAAGCGGTCGTAGTCCTGGTACGGGTCCTCCAGCAGCTTCATCATCATCCAGATCTTCAGGTCCCGCAGGTCAGCCAGGATCGGGTACTCGTGCTCGGTGAAGACGCCCTCGACGTTGTGCTCGGCGTAGAAGCGGTAGTCCGGCCCATACGTGTGAACGCTGGCCATCGGGAGGCCGTAGTAGGGCGCGTAGCTGACCGCGTAGTCCCACACGCGCAAGTTCTTCGCGATGCGCGCCCAGCTGGACAGGTGCTCGCGGAAGAGGGTGTTCTCGGGGTCCGTGATGGCCCGGGTGAAGTTGCTCCCGGTGTCGCAGAGCCGCACAATGATATTGTCGCGCGGTCGGATGGACTTCGGGGCCTTCTGCGTGTATGTATAGGCCAGCGTGTCGATGAAGATGTCGGGGTGATCGGGCGCGATGGCGTCGGCGATGTAGTTCAGGAAGTCGAGCAGCGGTCCGGCCTCGGATTCCTCGGCGGTCGCGATGGCCTGGCACTCGGCACACTGACACTGCCCGTTCCAGTCGTTCTGGGAGATGCTGAACACCACCGGCGCCGGCCGCCCGGCCTGCTCGGCCGCGGCCCGCGAGGTCTCGATGTAGCCTCGCAGCCGCTGCACCATGAAGTCGCGCAGCTCCCGGTTGGTGAGGCAGAGCTGGTAGTGGCCGTCGCCCCGGCGCTGACCGTCGATGAGGGAGAACCACCCGGGGTGCGCCGCGGAGTGCTCCTCGGGCGGGACGTAGTTGTAGAAGGTGTGCACATGGTAGGGCGGGCCATAGTCCATCCCGCCCCCGTACTCGCCGGTGATCTCCGCGTCGCCCTGGCGATTCAGCCGGTTGCGCGCGGCGAAGCGGCCGCCGTCGTAGGTGTAGAGCATGTAGATGTCGCGGTAGCGGATGACGGGCTTCCCGGTGAGATCGAGGTCACCCACGTCCAGCGTCGGCTGGCTGGGCACCGTCTCCCGGTACGGGTTCCACCAGTGCACGCCGACCACGTCCTCCAGGAAGCGGTAGGCCGCATACAGCGTGCCCCGGGGTCGGCCGCCGCAGAGGATGAGGTTCGGCCCGACGGTGCGGATGACCCACTCCTCGGGCGCCAGCTCCTCCGCGTCCACGCCCTGGCTCTCGGCGTAGGCGGTCGGTCCGACGTAGACCCCCGAGAAGAGGCGCACCTCGCCTTCGGCGCGCACGGAGAACTCCGCGCCGGTTACCTTGTTGAGGTACTCGGCGACCTCACGGGCGGCGGTCTGTTCGTCCGGCTCGGCATCGGGGGCCAGAACGACGGTCGCCCGCGCCGTGCCGCCCTCGGCGAGGATGGCGGCGAAGCTCGGCGGCATGAGCAGTCCGGTGAGCAGGACGGGGATGAGCCGACGGATCATTGGGAAGCGCCTCCTTCAGCGGCTGACGAGTGTTCGCCGGAAGGGGCCGCTCACACCTCTCGCGCAGGGGAGGCGGAGTCGCGGGGCGAATGCGCCGGGGGGGTTGCGGGTTCGGGGTTCCGAGCTGCGGGTTCACGCCAGCGGTTGGCGGCTGACCGAGAGGACGACACAGGAGTTGATCACCATGTGGATTGCCGCTTGTCTTGCATTCATGCCGACAGTCGGGGCACAGGAGGTTGAGGAGGGCTGGATCAGCCTCTTCAACGGAGCCGACTTGGACGGGTGGACACCCAAGATCGCGGGCTATCCGCTGGGTGAGAACCACGCGGACACGTTTCGCGTCGAGGACGGCGTCATCAAGGTGTCGTACGACGGCTATGAGGGGTTCGGCAACCGGTTCGGGCATCTATTCTACAAGGAGCCGTTCTCGCACTACCGGCTGCGGGTGGAGTACCGCTTCGTGGGGGAGCAGTGCGCGGAGGGAGCCGGCTGGGCGTGGCGCAACAGTGGGGTGATGCTCCACTGCCAGGCGCCGGAGAGCATGAGACAGGACCAGAGCTTCCCGGTCTCGATCGAGGTGCAGCTGCTGGGCGGGAACGGCACCGACGAGCGCTCGACCGCGAACCTCTGCACGCCCGGGACGAACGTCGTGATGGCGGGGGAGCTGTTCACACCGCACTGCGTGAACTCCGCCTCGAAGACCTACCACGGAGACGAGTGGGTGACCGTGGAGCTTGAGGTCCATGGGAGCGGCGTCATCAAGCACCTGATCGGAGAGGACATCGTCCTCTCTTACGAGCAGCCGCAGCTCGACCCGAACGACGGCGATGCGAAGGCGCTCATCGACGCGGCGGGCGGGGAGAAGCTGCTCACGGGAGGGTACATCTCACTGCAGTCCGAGAGCCATCCCGTCGAGTTTCGGAAGGTGGAGCTCCTCCCCCTCGAGCCCTGACTGCCGTCGCTGTTGACTGTCGACTTCCCATTGCGGACCGTGAACTACCGCCATGACGTTGCGCGACAAGATCAGTGCCGCCCCGGACCGGCCGGGGAGCTACATGTTCCGCGATGCCGAGGGGGTCGTCCTGTATGTAGGCAAGACGATCTCCCTGCGGAAGCGGCTGCACGACTGGTTCGCGCCGAGCAACCGCTCGCGCTCGGCGTGGGGCGACATCATGGTCAGCCGCGCGGCGGACCTCGAGTACACGGTGGTGGACTCCGAGGTCGAGGCCCTGGTGCTGGAGTGGAACCTGATCCGCGAGCACCAGCCGCAGTTCAACGTGCGGCTGGCCGACGACAAGAGCTACCCGTACCTGAAGCTCACCACCGATGAACCGTACCCGCGGCTGGTGCTCGTGCGGGAGCTGCCGCAGGCGGCACGACCGGCGGCGGGACCGCTGCGCGGGCCGCGGAGCTTCCAGGACCCGACGAAGCGGGAGCTCTACCGTTCGACCCAGGGCAGGTACTTCGGACCGTACACGTCCACGCGGGCGATGCGGCGGATGATGCGCATGGCGAGCGAGCTGTTCGGGCTGCGGCCGTGCAGGCACCGGATCGATCCCAGCAAGCCGCCGCCACCGTGCCTGGACCGGCACATCCACCGGTGTGCGGGGCCCTGCACCGGGAAGGTGAGCAGCGAGGAGTACGCCGAAGTCGTGCGGCAGGTCGGGCTGTTCCTGGAGGGCAAGACCGACGAGATCCGGGCGCGCCTGGAGCAGGAGATGCACGCCGCGGCGGAAACGCTCAACTTCGAGCGGGCGGCGCGCTATCGGGACAAGCTCCTCGCCCTGGACACGGGCGCCGAGTCGCAGAAGGTGATTGCGGAGGACGCGGCGCGCGAGGCGGACGTCATCGCCACCCGGGTCGCAGGCGACCGGGCCGTCGCGCAGCGGCTGAGCATCCGGCGGGGCAAGCTGGTCGAGCAGGAACGCCATGCCCTCACTCACGCGATGGACCGGCCGCCGGAGGAGGTGCTGGGCGCGTTCGTGTCCCAGCACTACGCGCGGGCGACGCACATCCCGCGCGAGGTGCTGCTCAGCCACGAGATCCCCGAGAGGGAAGCCCTCGCGGCGGCGCTCGCGGGGCTGCGCGGCACCAAGGTCAGCGTGACGGTGCCGCAGCGAGGAGAGAAGCGGCGGCTGGTGGAGTTGGCGCAGCGGAATGCCGAGACGGCGCTGGAGTCACTGCTCAGCACCGAGGCCGAGCAGGCGCGGATCGCCGAGGAGACCCTGCGCGACCTCGCCGAGGCCCTCGACCTTGAGCGGCCGCCCGCGCGGATCGAGTGCTTCGACATCTCCAACCTGCAGGGACACCTCGCGACGGGCTCAATGGTCGTCATGCAGGACGCGGAGCCGCTGAGGAGCGCCTACCGACGCTTCCGCATCCGCCGCGGGGAAGGCGAGCCGAACGACTACGCGATGCTGCAGGAGGTGCTGACTCGCCGGCTTCGGGCTGCGAACGAGGGGCAAGTGAAGTTCCTGCCGCTGCCCGATCTTCTCGTCGTCGACGGCGGCAAGGGGCAGCTGAACGTCGCGCGCGAGGTCCTGGCCGAGACCGGCCACGCCGACCTCCCAGCCATCGGCCTCGCGAAGGAGCAGGAGGAGGTCTTCGTTCCGGGGCGTTCTGGCCCGGTGCCGATGGACGCACACCTCCGCGGCAGGTACCTGCTGCAGCGCCTGCGCGACGAGGCCCACCGCTTCGCCATCGGGCACCACCGTGACCTCCGCAGCAAACAGGTGCGACGGTCGGTGCTCGACGAGGCGCCCGGCATCGGGCCGACGCGGAAGCGGGAGCTGCTGCGTGCCTTTCGCTCCATCCGCGCCCTGCGGGAGGCGAGCGTCGAGGAGATCGCCGAGGTCCGCGGCATGAGCCGCGCCTCCGCCCAACAGCTCAAGGACTATCTCGCCGAGCAGGCGAACACCGGGGACTGACGCGGCGGGGACGAAGGCAGACGGGCTCCCCGCCGACCGGTACTGACAGCGCGAGGTCGCGGTCTTTGAGGCAGACGTCGGAAGACCGGGCCGACGACATCACCCGAGCCGGAGGAAGCGGCGTGTACCGACCTGAGATCAAAGTGCTGGATGCCACCATTCGCGACGGCGGACTGATGAACGACTGGTGGTTCGACGATGATGTGGTTCGCGAGGTGTGGGAGGCCGGCTGCGCCGCCGGACTCGACTACGTGGAACTGGGCTACCGCGTCTCCAAGCAGCTGTACTCGCCCAGCGAGTTCGGCCCGTGGCGCTTCTGCGATGAGGAGGATGTCCGCCGGATCGTGGGCTCGGGCCACCCGGAGACCAAGGTCGCCATCATGTGCGACGTAGGCCGCGTGGAGGACGAGGACTTCCTCCCGGCCGCCGAGAGCGTGGTCGCGATGGTGCGGGTGGCCAGCTACGTCAAGGACATCGACAAGGCCATCGCGCTCGTCCAGCACTGCCAGGCGCTGGGGTATGAGACCACCATCAACATCATGGCGATCTCCAACGCCCTGGAGTGGGACATCGACGAGGCCGTGAAGCAGGTCGAGGCAGAGACCAAGATCAAGGCCCTCTACGTGGTCGACAGCTTCGGCTCCCTTTACTCGGAGCAGATTCACCACCTCGTCGACAAGTACCGCTCCCTCCTGGGCCCCGACAAGGAGGTCGGCATCCACACCCACAACAACCAGCAGCTCGCCTTCGCGAACACGATTGAGGCGATCATTCACCACGCGAACTTCCTGGATGCCACCATCTTCGGCATCGGCCGCGGCGCCGGGAACTGCCCGCTGGAGCTGCTGCTCTCCTTCCTGAAGAACCCCAAGTTCGACGTGCGCCCGATCCTCGATGTGTGCGCCTCCCGAATCGTCCCGATGATGGACGCGCTGAAGTGGGGGTACCACATCCCCTACATGATCACGGGCGTCCACAACCAGCACCCGCGCGGCGGAATGGCGATGGTGAGCAATGGCTCCACCGACTACCGCGGGTTCTGGGACGAGGTGACCGGCGAGGGCCACATCGCGTAACGACGAGTCGCGGGTCTCTAGGCCAGAGTCACGCGGAGCGCGGCGCCTTCGAGCACGGTGACCGGTTCCGCGAACTCCACACGCGCCGAGGCGGGAGCGGTGGTGAGGGTCGCCGGAAGTCTCCGCCCCCCCAGGGCCACCTCGGCGCGCGTGGGGGTGAGGTCGCCAAGCTCGAACTGCACCTCCCGCAGGACGACGCGACCGTGGCGGACCTGCAGCTCGTCGGTCTGTGCGGTCCCGGTGCGCTCCTGGATGAAAAGGCCCCAGCCCTCGGGGGCGGTGAAGAAGGAGCGGTGGTTCTCGGGCTGCCAACGGGGCCGGAAACCCAGCACGCCCGCGGGGCCGTCGAGCACCAGGCCCTGGGAGGCGATCAGCAGCCCCCACGAACTCATCGCGCGCGCGTAGAACTTGCCGCACTCCAGCTCGTTGAACGGGTTGCCGCCCGGCCCCGAGTTCAGCCCCTCTCGCAGGCGCCCGTCGTAGCGGCTGCGCGCCATCCGCACGATTCGTCGCGCCTCCTCGATCATGCCCTCGTAGACCATCAGCCCGGCCGTCGAGTACTCGATTCCGGTCCAGACCTCGTCGGCGTAGATGATGAACGGATCGGGCCGCCCGCCCTTCGGCCAGGTGCACATCAGCAGCCCGCCCTCGTCGTCGGGGATGTACCGGCGCGGCTGCTGCACGAAGCCCTCGAACCGCTCGCGGAAGTTGTGCCGATCGATCGAAGCCAGCGCCGTGCCAATGCGCTCGGGCGGGTAGAGGTAGCCGAGGTCGAGCATGTGCGCCCACCACTGCCCGAGCAGCTGGTCGCTGTGGCAGCCGGTGTTGTAGTCGTTCGCGCGGGCCACCTCGGGCGTCTGGATGTAATACTGGCCCTCCCAGAGGCGCGCGTCCTGGTTGCGCATCCCGGCCTGTCGCACCGCCGACCAGCGGGCGGCGGTCTCCGGTTCCTCCATCGCCGCCGCGAGCCGCTCCCCCGCCGCGAGGGCCGAGAGGTACTGCGATCCGATGAACGTGTTCGGGCCGGAGACGGCGCAGTCGTAGGTGTTCCACTGATGGCCGGTCGGGACGCCCTCGTGGGCCGGGTCGATGGCCTCGATCAGCCAGTCTACGGCCTTCACGAGGTTGGGCCAGACCTGCTCGAGGAAGGCGCGGTCGGGGCTCAGTTGATGGGCGCGCAGAGCGGCCTCGACGGCGGCGCAGTGCCCGTCGATGAAGGCGTCGTGCGGGCCGTGCTGGCGGTGCGAGGTCTCCCCATCGTCGTGCAGGAAGGTCAGCAGGTCCGAGCGCCGCAGGTTCCGGTCGAGGTCCGGGAAGAGGCGCGCGTGGCTCTGCGCGTAGTTCCACACATGGGTGCAGTTCAGCGGGCAGCAGCCGTAGCAGCCCTCGAAGCCGGCGAAGTAGTCCTGCTCATCCCACCAGACCGTCGGACCCCGGAAGATGACCGACTGGGAGGTCATCGCGTCGAGGAACTCCTCGGGGAGGTTCGACTCGTACACCGTCTCGTGGTAGAGCACCGTCCGGTCCCACAGGGTCTCCAGGTTGCCGCACACATACCGCGCCACCGACAGAGCATCGCCGAAGCGGCGGGAGTACTGGTTGCCCCAGTGCCCGAAGCGGTCGACGTTGGGGAAGTGCCAGGCGATCACGAGGCTGACCGTGCGCTCCTGGTCGGGCGCCAGACGAAACGTGGCCGAGAGCGCCGAGTTCGCCGTCTGCCCGTTGGGAGTCGGCCCGGCGGTCTCGGGACCGCTCAGTTTCCCGTTCGCGCCGAAGGCCTGGGCCAAGGCCTCGCCGTTCGTCCAGCCAAGGTCGCAGGTCGCGCTTCCGGCGGTCGTCGCGAGCGCCATGCTCCCAAAGCCGGGGTCGGTGGTGACGAGCTCCTCGCCCTCGGCCAATTGGCGGTCCAGGGCGGCGAGGAAGCAGCGCTGGGCCCAGTCCCACGGCATCCCGGGCGCCAGCGAGAGCAGAACCGTCGCCCGGCCCAGGCGCGCGGCCTGTAGCAGCGAGTGGCCCTGGCTATCGAGGACTGCCACGGGTGGAGTCGGGTCTGCCCACGGAGCACCCGTGAGGCCGACGCGCTCAGCGACGCGCCAGTCGCCCGCCGGAACCGGGCCGAACTTCCAGTCGCCGAGCGTCGGCGCGTCCGTCTCGATCCGCTCCACACCCTCGAAGGCGAGGTCAAGCTCCTGCGCGATCATCTGGATCGGGCCGCGCAGCGCCAGCAGCTCATCGGGGGGCGCGTCCGCCAGGACGACGTGGTCGAGGTTGATGTGCCCCCAGCTGCCGCTGTGGTGGTCGACGATCTCGAGCCGGGCGGTCTTGCCGACGAACTCGGAGACGTCCCAGGACATGGGGTCGAGGCGCTCGAGGTTCTTGCCCGTCGCGGTGCGCACGATCTGCCCATCGATCACGAGGTTCATGCACGTCTCGCCGGGGTGATCGCCGCCGCCGATGAGGAAGCCGATGTACTTGCGCTCAATGGTGAAGGGGTCCGAGATCAGGTCGCCCTGCGGCCCGTCGTGGGGCACGAAGCTGTTCACCAGGCGCTTGCCCATGAAGCCGCTCACGGGCTGCTGGCCCGGCGAGGTGCCTGTGTGGGGCGCGCGACCGAAGGCCTCGCCCTTGACGGTCCAGCCATCGTAGGTCCCGTCCTCGAAGTCCTCGAAGACCTCCAGCCGATCCCAGCCCTCCATCTGTTCGCGGGTCTCCAGGATCGCCTGGAAGAACTCGGGCCGCGCGTACCCGACGACGATGACGCCGCCGTTCACGGCCATGTCGGCCATCTGGGCCACCGCGGCGGTCGTCGAGGGGCCGGACTGGGCGGTATCGGTGAGTCCGCCGAGCTCCGGCAGCCACAGCAGCCGGGGTGTCTCGGCGAAGCCGCGCGGCCCCTTCACCCGCAGCAGGCCGGGAGGCGGGGGCTCGACGTTGCGCGTGAGCGAGGCGGCGGTCACACCCCGCTCGCGCACCAGGCGGTTCTCATTGGCCCCGTAGTCGGGGTAGGCGACGCCGTCGATTCCGCCCCGGCCCTGGCAGCCCACCGCGTTCTGCAGCGCGCCGAGGAAGCTGACGCTCACGGGCGCCGCGGTCGTGTTCCGCGCAGTGAGTCGGAAGATCGCGCAGGGCAGCGCCGAGTTCGCGGTGTCGGTGGGAATCAGAGGGTTGAACGCCTCCAGCCGCACATCCACGGGGAGTGCCTCGTCCTGGAACGCCAGCCGCGCGATCGGGTAACCGCCTTCGAAGGTCAGCGACTGGACCGGCTCGAACCCGGGCTCCCCGACGGTCTGCAGCACGCGGGTGACCGCGGGCTCGCCCTCGGGCTGGGCGCGGACGGCGAAGAAGCTGCCTGGAATGCGGGTCTCGTTCTGGTTGTTGAAGACCTGCCAGACGCCGAGCTTGCCGCGCCCGTCGAGCCACACGCTCCCTGTGCCGATTCCCCCGATGGGCATCGCGACCGCCGAGAGGCGCTCTCCCGAGTAGACACGCGGCGGCGTGCGCTCGAAGCGACGCAGCCGCCCAAGGCGCGGGGCCGTCGGCGGCGCGAGGTCATCGGCCAACGCCCACGAGGCGCCGACCGCGCCCACCCCCACGGCCTGCAGGAATCGGCGTCGCGTCATGCCGGGAGGGTCGGTCGGAAGGCAGCGTCCATGCTTGCAGTCGCACTGCTCACCCATGAGGGCACCTACCTGTGAGGGAGTCACGCTTGCTTCGCAGCCGGTGGAGGGCAGACCTTCAGGCACAGCCCCTCAGCCGACGTTGCCCTACGCGTTTCCCGGCGCGCTCCATCCGAACGCCCTCGGCATCTCGGGGAAGGGGTTCTCATCGAAGCGCCGATCGGGTGTTGCACGGCCGAACTGCAGGTCGGCGAAGTCGAGGAACGCCTGCCAGTCGGCCAAGCCGTGGTCGTGGTCGCCCTCGCGGAACCAGATCCCGATGCGGCTTTGTGCGCCGAGGAAGCGGTATACCTCGCGGGCGGCGTCGTAGGTCTGGTAGGTGCCCGACGGGTTGGCCCACAGGTCGCCGAGGGCCTCGGTCGAAAGGAGCGCGCGCGGCGCGACGAGGGCCTTGAGCGCGTGTTGATCGAAGGGGAGGTGCTCCTCGCGACCGACGAACTGGCCCGCGCGAGACGAGTACCAGTACGGGACCATCCGCCAGCCGTCCTCGAGCTTCTCGCAGTCCTCGCCCTGCCAGCGGAAGCAGCCCGCGCCGCCGCTGCCCGAGTTGTTGGGCGCGGTGAGGGAGATCCGCTCATCGGTGGCGCCCGCAAGCAGCACCGTCTTGCCGCCGCGCGAGTGCCCCACGACCGCGAGGCGATCCGGGTCCACGTCCTGCCGGGTCCGCAGGAAGTCGACCACCCGGTGGTAGCCCCAAGCCCACGCGGCAAGGGCCCCGAAGTCGCGGCCGGGGTACACCCGGTAGAGCCCGCTGTCCCGCGCGGAGTCGTAAGCGTCGGGCACGATTTCAGTGCGGTTGAAGGTGGCGAGCAGGTACCCGCGGCTCAGCACCTCCGCGACCGCCGCCTCCGTGACATACCGCCAGCACCCGTCGCCGCTCACCACAACCGGTCGCCGGCCCTCGCCCCCCTGGGCCGTCAGCAGGCCCACTGTGAACCAGAAGGGCGCCTCGCCTCCCTCAACGAGCAGCCGGTGGGTGCTGTAGTCGGCGCGCAGGCCGCCGATGTCACACTGGTGGGGATGGAGCAGCTCGCTACTCACCTCCCCGGCTGGCGGAAGGTGGCCGTACTCGATGTCGAGGAGCAGCTCCCGCAGCTCCTTCCTGCGTCGGTGCCAGTCCTGGCCGGTCTGCACGCGGTCGCCGTTGGTGAACTCGAACAGGTCGGGCAGTTCGCCCTTGAGGATGTGCATGACTGCCGCGGCGCCTCCCGGAGTCGTGGATCGCTCCTGATTCGTCCCGTCCGGACCGCCACCTCCGCCGCCCGAAAGCACACGGCCCACCGACGGACGCCGGTGGGCCGTGGCCGGATGCCGCGGGCCGATCAGGTCCGCCGCTCGCGGAGCGCAGCGCGGAGCTCGTCCTTCGTTACACCGCCGTCGCCGTCGGCATCGGCCTTCATCAGCCGGTCGGCGAGCCGCGGCGGCACCTCGTCCGGGGTCAGCTTGCCGTCGGCATTCGCGTCGAATCGCTCGAACAGCCGGTCCAGGAACCGGTCGCCCAGCTTCTGGCGCGCCTGCTCCAGCTCTTCCTTCGTGACTGCGCCATCCCCGTCCGCGTCGGCCTCCATGATCCGCTCGGCGACCTGCGCCGGCAGCTCGTCCTGCGTCAACCTCCCGTCCTTGTTGGCGTCGAAGCGCTCGAAGATCCTGTCAATCGGCGGGGGGCCGCCGTGTCGGCGTCCTCGCCCGGGGCCTCCGCCCGGCTGCGCAAGCGTCGCGCCGGCGATGAGCAGCAGCCCGAGGGTTGTCAATACTGTCGCCTTCCAGATCCGGTTCCGCTTCATCTCGCTCCGATCTCCTCACATCAGGGTGCGTGCGTCTCTCGGAACCGATAGTGCTGCGCTCTTGCGGCCGGTTACAGGCAATGGTATGCTCGCCGGCAGAGTGTGCGCGAGATCACAGGCCGACGGCGCGGCGCCGCGCCCTGTAACCACCCTCCGCCGCCGATCCACTATGTCCCGTGACGAGGACGTCCCAACCGACCGGGAGGCTGACGACGTGGACGCTGCGGCTTCATGGGGCCTGGCCGGGGCGCTGCCGAGAAGCGGCGACCGCTTCGCGGACGCGGGGGCGGCGGCCGACCTACAGACGATCCGCCGGGTGGTGGGCGGGGACGGGAACGCCTACCGAGCGCTGATCGAGCGCCACCAGAAGCGGGTCTCGGGCATGATGTGGCGCTTCTCGCGGGACCGGGAAGCGCACGAGGAGCTGGTGCAGGAGGTCTTCGTGCAGGCCTACGAGAGCCTCCCGAACTACCGCGCGCAGGCGCCCTTCGAGCACTGGCTGGCGCGCATCGCGACTCGCGTGGGCTACCGACACTGGAAGCGGGAGAAGCGCAGGCCTGAGACGGTGCCGATCGAGGAATGGCGGGATCTGCCCGATGAGGCGGTGCAGGACCTCGCGCCGGAAGAGGCCGGGGCGAAGCTGCATGCTCTGCTCAGCCTGCTGCCGCCACGCGACCGTCTGGTCCTGAGCCTGCGGTATGTCGATGAGCGCAGCGTGGAGGAGACGGCGGCGCTGACGGGCTGGAGCGAGACGATGGTGAAGGTGCAGGCGTGGCGCGCGCGAAGGAAGCTGAAGGCTCTGTACGAGCGGGCCGAACGGGGGACGGCGCGATGAACGAGGAGCAGAAGCTGCGACAACTGGCCCGGGTGGCGCGACGGGAGCCGCCTCCGCGCGTGGATGTGGCCGAGCAGGTGATGGCGCGGCTGCGGCGCCGCGAGGCTCAGACAACCGCGAGCCTGCGGCCCCTGGCGTGGGTCGCCGTCGCCGGCGCCACAATCGCCGTGCCGCTGGCCATCGCCGCGGGGTTCGCGTGGCAGCACCTGAGCGATCCCCTCCTGCTGGCCTTCGCGGAGTCCGGTGGAGGACTGCTGTGAGCGAGAACGCGGGCGACAAGAGCAACGAGGCAGGAGCCGGGGGCTCGGAGACGGCGGAGTCGGCGCCGCAGCCCCCCACGCCTCCCAAGCCTCGCTCGACCGTGTGGCTTCAGGTCCTCCTGGGCCTCGCCATCCTGCTGAGCGGCATAGCCATCGGTACCGGGTCCACCCTCCTCGTCGGCCGGCGCCTGCTCCGACCGGAGGGTCGCCCGGCCTCGCAGGTCAGTGGGGCCATCGCGAAGCAGGCGGCCCGGCGTCTGCGGCTGACGCCCCAGCAGGAGCGGGACGTGCGCCGGATCGTGCGCGAGCACATGGATAGCGTGAATGCGACGCGAAGTCAGGCGCTCCAGGACATCGACACGGAACTCACCGCGATGCGGGAGGAGGTCGCGCAGACGCTGACCCCCCAGCAGGCCCAAGCCTGGCGTCGGCAGTTCGACCGCCTCCGCCGGATCGCCCCCCAGCCCCCCGATGACCGGCGCCCCCCACCCGGGCGCAGCGAGCAGCGGTAGCCCCCCTTCCGCGCGTCTCTCGTGCGTTCCGCGGCTGCGGTGACATTCCTTTCGCCCCAAGTGCGGTAAGATAGTACCCGACACATGCAGCGGGCCACGCACCGGCCCGCCCGGGGGTACATGCATGTCCTCGTCCCATGCGTCCGGCTGGAGGCAGCGGCTGAGGGACGCCTATGAGGGCCCGGCTCGGCGCGCGGCGGAGAAGCAGGCCGAGCAGCAGGCCGCCCAACGACACGTCGAGCGGTTCCTGCAGGAGGTGGCGCAGCCCGCGCTGCGTGAGGTGGAGCGGGAGCTGTACCACCTCGGAGCGAAGGCCGAGGTCACACTCGACTTCGACTCCGCCGTGCGGCGGATCAGCGTCGTCGTGCGCAAACCGGACTTCCACGGCGATTTCCGGTACTCGTTGAGCGTCGGGTATGGCAGCGGGAAGCTGTTCGCCGCCCCCGCCGTCGGCAACGGGCACGAGAACACCGGCGCCGGAGGCGTCATCGAGCCGACGGGCCCGGACGGCTCGATGACGAAGGAGGACGTGATCGAGGACTTCATCGCCCACTACTTGCGCTGCGCCGACCGCTGGCCGGACAGCCGGTGGTAGCCGGCCGCGACGGGTAGGCGTGCCCCTCTCCCACCGCTATCGGACCGTCACTCACCACCCAGGTAGTCGCGCCCCGGTTCCATGTACACCCAGTTGTTGCTGCCGCCGCGCCAGTAGCGCGGGATGCTCCCCGGCGGGAGGTCCCCGAGGGCCACACGGCCGCTCTCGATGTCGGTCAGGAGCCGTTCACAGTAGCTGACCGCGTTGCCGATCTCGAAGGTCCGCCCGTAGGAGCTGCTGCCGCCCAGGATGCCGGGGAGGGGCTTGCCCTCGACCCACGCCGCCAGCTGCGCCCGTGCATCCTGCCCCCGATCGGCGGCGAAGGCGGTCGCGAAGTCGTCCGGGGTGCGCGGCTGCGCGAACTCGCTCTGCGGACGCCACCAGCCGCGCCAGTCGCAGTAGACCGGCCCGTTCTCCCGGTACTTCAGCTCGTTGCGAATCCGATCCCCCTGCCAGGGGTACTTGGTGCCGTAGTGCGCGTCCAAGCGCGGGATGATCTCCGCGATCGCCTTTGGATGCGTCACCGGGAGCATCTCGTTGTAGTACGCCACGACGGGGACGTTCGTGGCCGGGTCATACCACAACCATCCGCGCTGGTCCTCCGGCACACTGTCCAGCCACTGCAGGGCGTTCCGGAGCGGTTCGAGGTACTTGGCGTCGCCCGTGAGGTCGTAGGCCAAGCAGAGCCCCCAGGTCGCCGAGCTGATGGCCTGCATCGAGACCGCCGGCGGCTCGAAGTTGCGCATCCAGATGAACTCGTTCGCCTCGTTGTACTGATCGGCCCAGCCGTAGGTCGGCGCGTCCGCCTGCGCCTCGATGATCCAGTCCGCCCCACGCAAGATCGGCTCGCGGTACCTCGGGTCCCCCGTCGCGCACCAGATGATGAACAGGTCGTGCATCGCCTGCGGGGTGATCGCGTCGTTCAGCGCCGGGTGCCCATACGGCCCCGTCTGTCCCAGCGGGTATGCCTCCCAGCCCCACGCGCCGCTGGGGAACTGGATCGACACCATCCAGTCTCCCGCCTTGCGGATCGCCTGCTCATACCGCTCGTAGCCCAACCGCTTGCTCATCAGGCACAGGAACCGAATCTGGTTGCTCTGCATCGACTGGGCGATGTAGGCGTGCGTGCCCCACGGCTGGAACTCACCGCGGCTGTAGGTGTAGTGGTAGGCCCACGAGCCGTTCTCCATCTGCGTGCGGCAGAACATGTCGGCCGCCTCGATGGCCCCGTCGAGGTAGCGCTCGTCGCCCCAGAGCATCCATCCGCGCAGCAGCGCCTGACCGGCTTCCGCGGAATGTGGGAACCACATGTCCACGCCCCGCCCGACAAGGCTCCAGCCCGAAGGGGTGTACGTCGGCCAGTGGTACCCGGCCGACCAGCCGCCGTGGAACTGCAGCCGGAGCAGCTGGTCCAGCATCGCCCGACTCAGGTCCTCCTCGGCCATCAGGCGGCTCTGGTCGAGCTCGGGTTCTGCGGCCGCTCCCTCCAACCGTCCCTCCACGGTGCAGGCCTGCACGCGGAGGTCGTCCAGGTTGCAGTCCGACGTCTCGACCCCGTCTCCCGGCAGCCCCCAGAGCCCTCCGAGCACGATGAGCCCGCCGGGGTTCGGTTCCAGGCGGTTGGCCGGCAACTCGAGTTCCGCGGTAACGCCTTCCCCGTCCACTAGCAGCCACGCGCGCCCCGTGCCGGTGAGATCCCACGAGACCAGCAGGTGGTGCCACGCCTCCGGCGCCAGGGCCTCCGCCGGAAGGCTGACCGACCAACTGCGCCCGCTCCGCAGGCTCACTGCCGCCGCGTAGGCGGCCGCCGAGGTGTTCACGATGCTCAGGTTCAGGAGGTTGTCCGCCGTCTTCCGCAGCGTCACGAAGTAGGGGGTCATCCCATACCGCGCCGAGGCCCCCGCGCGCTCCGGGTACAGGACCAGCAGCCAGTGCTCCTTGCCGTCGGCCCAAATGCCCGGGGCGTCCCGCGACTGCGCCCAGAACTCCACAGTCCCCCGGCGCGGGTCGTAGTTGTCCAGCCCCGGGTACATCACGCACCCCTCCGCACCCGTGACTGACACGCCGCCGCCAAACCGCCCCGGGGCGTCGGACTGGTTACCGATGCCCACCTCCCGCCGCTCGACCCGGGCGAACGCCGCGTTGTTCTGGTCGGCGGCGTCGAAGTCCGCCAGCAGGCACGTATGTCGGTCGCGGGCTGCCGGCTGATCGGGCACCGCTGGCAGTCGACACGGTGTCGTGTCGGGCACGCCGATCGTCGGCGGCACGGGGTTGCCGGCCGCGTCGTAGACGATCGCCCACTCGTACTTCCGCCCATTCGTGCGCGGATCGGTGTTGTCCGAGGTGGAGAAGAAGAGCATCGGCTGCGTGCCGTCGGCGTTGCCCGACCAGTGGGAGTACGCTCCCCCTCCGGTGTCGCGGATGGCCTGGTGCATCGCGTGTGCCGGGCCCAGCGGGCGGCCGTCCTCCAACACCCGCAGGCAGGACGACTGGGCTGCGGCCGCCGTGTCGGGCTTCATGGGCGTCTCGAGGGCCACCGTGTAGCAGAAGCCCTGTTCGTGCTGGAGGGCCTGCGAGTCGAGGGGGCCTGCTTCCCGCCGCGCCTGTGCGCCCGCGAGCCCGGCCAGGGCTATCAGGAGCGCCGTACCCACGCTACTCGCCCTCCTTCAGCCACCGATCGAGCCACGCGAACGCCTTGTCCTGCATCGCGGCGTTGAACTCGTGCGGGCCGTCATAGAGCACCCCTTCGAACTTCTCCGGCACGCCCGCCTTCTCATAGACCTGGGCGACCTTCTCGAAGGACGCGTGCACCCCGTCCAGCGGGAACAGCAGGTCCTGTGTCCCGTTGATGATCATCAGCCCGCCGGGGCAGTTCATCGACACCACATCCGGCAGGTCCATGTACTCGTACAGGCCTGGGATGATCTTCATCGGCCCGATGCTAGTCAGGTGGCCCTGGAGCATGTCCCCATACGTGGACATCCACCCGACCACCACCGCCGCCTTGATCCGCCGGTCGAGCCCCGCCAGGTGGGCCGAGCGGAACCCGCCCACCGAGAGCCCGCAGCACCCGATCCGCTCCGGGTCCACCTCGGGCCGGGAGGCCAGGTAGTCCACCGTGCGGATGTCATCGGTGAACATGACCCCGGACCACGTGATCCCGGCCTCGAAGAGCCCCGTCCCCACCAGCCACGTTCGCTCACCCGAGCGCTGGTTGAAGGCCGACACGTCCTCCTGGGTCATCTTCTGGCGTTCCCGGTAGACGGGCGGGTCCCCCGGCAACAGCATCCGTCGCTCACCCCAGTAGAACATGTCGATCGCCATGACCACATACCCGCGCTTGGCGAGCTCGGTGCCGAAGCTCCGGCCCGCGTAGCAGGTCTTCTTGAACTCGGTGAGCACCGGGTTTTCGTCGTCGGTGGCGATGACCTTCTCCTTGCCCCAGACGTAGAAGCCGCCGTGGTCGTGCAGCGCGACGACCGCCGGATGGCGCGCAGGGCCGCCCTTGGGCAGCAGGAGATAGGCCGGGACTCGGATGTCGGGGGTCGTGTTGAAGTACAGCTTCTCGCGGATGTACTCCCCGCAGTCCACCCGCTCGACGATCTCCGCGTTCGGCGGGCAGTGGGGCGGATCGTAGTGCAGCAGCTCGCGCACCTGCGCCCTCGCCCGACGCTTCCAGGCCTCTACGTCGTCAAACCTCGGCTGCAGGAACGACAGCGATAGCGCCGAACGGTCCGCCGTTGCCCGCAGCAGCGGGTACACCGACCCGGCCTGTGCTTGCGGCACGGTCTCCTCGGTGCTCATCTGCGCAACGCCCTCCCTGTAGGTCACGACTGTCGCGAACGCCACCAGCAGCAGTGTCATCGGCGGCCCCCGATCCCGCGATGGATGAACGCAGCTTCGGTCACGCGCCGTGCCTTCGATGGACCCGCGCCTCCGGCCTCCCCGAGCGGCGTCAGCCATCCTCCCGGGCCAACCGCACTTCCCACGCGCCCAGGTCGAGGCCTTGTACCTCTCCGTGCCACGCCATCTCCGCGTGCAGGGGCCTCTCGGTGGCGTTGACGAGCACCACCGCCTCGCTCCCGTCGGGGGCGCGGAAGGCGTTGTGCAGCACAGCGGGCAGCCCGTCCGAGGTCTCGGGCGCGTCCTCGAGGGTGACCTTCGGCGGATGGAGCATCCGGCCGTGGAGGAGATACGGTCGCCCCTCCCCGGCGAAGAGCTCGACCCATTGGCGCATCAGCTCATGGTCGGGCGGGACTTCCGGCCGCATGACTTCGGTCCAGGCGCCCTCGGATTCCGCTTCGAGCCGCATGTCGTCGACCCAGACGATCCCCGGCCCCGCGAGGTGCAGCATGATGCGGAGGAAGTGGGCGCCCTCGGGGACGGTGAACGTCGCCTCTCGCCGCACCCAGCCCTCCTCGGGCGCCGGCACCGGAAGGCTCCATCCGCCCTTCGACTGCAGGTCGTAGGTCAGCGCGCCGAGCATGACGTGGTTCGGCCGGCCCAGTTCGCGGGACCGCAGCCACGCGCTCACGCGGTACGTGCCGCCGATCCGCAAGGTCTCACCGAAGGCCAAGTTGCGCGAGACCTGCACGGTATCGCCGGCCGCCGCTTCCAGGCGCAGACTCGAATCCCCACCGCGCTTCTCCTCCGTATCGGGGGCGCACGTCCCGTTCCACGTCTCGCCCTGCCAACCGCCGACCTTGTCCCAGTCCGTCGGGACGTTCCCGGTCCACGCCTCGAAGTCGCCGTTGCCGAGCAGCGGCCCGGGGCCGATCTCGCGCGAGGGGACGAAGTGGGGGATCTGCCCGTTCACGAGGCAGTACGCCTGCCCGCGCAGGTCCCCCGCACGCGGGTTGCTCTGGAAGGTCGGCAGGTACTCATGGTACAGGTAGTTGAAGACCGAGGCGCGTTCGGGCGCCGGGCCGCCCCAGGGCGACTCCAGGTCGCGGTAGTCCTGCACAAACGCCTGCGGGACGAAGTGCTCGTTCGGTTCCTCGAAGCAGGCGACCGCCTGCGGGTCGAGCCGGCGCATCCGGGTCAGCATCGTCCGTAACTGCGTGCGGAAGGCCTCCGCCATCCACGGTCCCGGCCCGGGCGGATGACCGTGCTGGGCCGAGTAACAGGGCGGGAAGCGCCCGCCGACCACTTGGTCGACTTGGACCATGTCCGCGCCGCGTTCGACCAGTAGCTCACAGGTCCGGTCCCACCAGTCGATGGTCCAGGGGTCGCCCGGGCACAGACACGCCGATTCCCCGCCGCGCAGCCAACTGGGCGTCATCCGCCAGGTGCTGCCGTCGCGGTTCACGACCGCATGGGGCTCGGCCTCGCGCGCGAAGCGATCGCGGTCATCCCACACGAACGTACCGTCGTCACGCTGATCGAAGGTGAGGGTGTAGTGGTAGCCGGACGGCCACGGGAAGACGTGGCCGCCGAGGTCCCGGTTCATGCGCGCAAGCCGGGTGAACACCTCATCGGAGGGGAAGAGGGGGAAGTAGTCGGGCGTGACCCAGCTCTCGACCTTCTCCCAGCCCCAGTAGGCCACGATCAGGGGCGTGCGGGGGCGGAAGCGCTTGAGCCAGTACTCGTTGAGCCACTGCTCGATCGACTCGGGCTCCCCGAGCCACCCCCGGTGGAACCGCACCATCGCCGGGCCGGACTTCAGCCACCGAGGCGCCTCATCGCGGTCCACGAACCGCGTTCGGCACCACGGCTGCCGCTCCGCCCAGGCCTTGTAGAGGTCCGCCGCGTCGCGCCAGTCCGTCGGCGTCCCTCGCTCGGTTGAGGCGAAGGGCGTCATCACCAGATCGTACTCCAGCGCGAACCGCCCCTCCGCGAAGCACGCGGCGCTCCAACCCACCTCCAGGCCCTCCGCTGTGCGCCTCGTCCAGAGGCTCTTGGGGCATGCCTGGGCATCCTCGGCGGCGAAGTAGAGGCCGCCCGCATCGTCGTAGTAGCAGCCGAACTGCGCCGCCATCGAGCCCGGCTGGCCTGCGCTCGTGGTCTGGCCGGTCTCCCACGCGCTCGGCCGACGGTGCACACCGCCCTTCGTGTGACCGAGCACGGCGCGATCCTCCTGCCCGTCCTGCAGGGGCGCACGCAGGACGACGAAGGGGAACTGAGCCTCCTCCAGGACGAGGCCCGCGGGCACTCGCACCTCTTCCAGCCTCCACCGGAGACACGGGTCCGCCTCCGCGAGCTTCACACTGGTGGTGCACTCGACACCACGACCGCCGAGGTTCCGGTGGCGCATCCGCAGCGCGGGCTCGCGGTGGTCGCCGGTCTGCTCGAACTCGACCGTCTCCGTGTCGGAACTCGAGAGGTACGAGCGCTGCTTCCCGTCGCCGGCACGCTCGGACAGCACCAGCGTGAAGAGCCGGGGCGCCGCTTGCTGGGCGATGAGCTCCCGGCCGGTTCGCCGGTCGACCAGGGAGACGACCGCGCCCTTCTCCGGCCTCCCCACCGTCAGCGCCAGGCGCTCGTTCTCCAGAGCAATGCGGTCGGCGGCAGACGCAAGCTGGCCCGAAGCGCCCGCGGCGAGCAGGGCGATGGAGCATGGCAGGCCGAGAGCCATCCCTTAGTCCTCCCTCCAGCGGCGGCGGGGTTTGGGCGCCGGGCTTCTCGATGGCGGGGGAAGCCTCCTCCCAGACAGCCGAAGGCCCAGCGCCTGTGCAGACGCTGGGCCTTCGGCGAGGGGGCGAGAGGGCGAGCCGTCAGGCGCCGACTCCCAGGATCTCGGCGACCAACTGGGTCTCGGCACCGAAGGGGCGCGCGCCGTCGTGGCCCTGGATGGTCTCTACATCGCGGATGCGCTGGGCCGTCTGGGCCATGCGGGCATCGGCGCTCATGAAGGCGTCGACGAGGTCGGGGTCGAAGGCCCGACCCTTCTCGCGGGCGATCATCCCGCGAACCACGTCGTGGGCCAGGGCCTCCGGTCGGTAAAGTCGGGGCGTTGCCAGGGCATCGTACACGTCGGCGATGGCGATGATGCGGGCGGAGACGGGGATGTCATCACCCGCCAGACCGTCGGGGTAGCCGGTGCCGTCGTAGCGCTCGTGGTGAGCGCGGCAGATGTCGCAGCCCATCTGCATGAGCGACGCCCCGGCGTCGTCGCCGCCGCTCCAGGTGGCGCGCAGGATCCGCTCTCCGGTGCGGGCGTGCTGCCGCATGATCTCCTGCTCCTGCGGGGTCAACGGGCCGCGCTTCAGCAGGATGTGGTCCGGCACGCCGATCTTCCCGATGTCGTGGAGGGGCGCCGCCTCGACCATCAGCGCGATGAAGTCGGCGTCGATCCCATGGCGGGTCCGGACCTCCGCCGGGAGGGTGACCGCCAACTCCCGCGCGTAGACCGCGATCCGCTTCAGGTGACCGCCGGTCTCGGCATCGCGGATCTCGGCCAGGGAGCACGCGACCTTCTTGATCGCGGCCTCCGCGTCATGCAGCCGGTGCAGCGCGTCGTGGAGGCTGCGGGTGCGCTCCTCCACCAACCAGGCCAGCTCCTCGTCGGAGGCCTGGCGGCGCAACTCGTCGCTCCGGCGGCGCAGAGCCCGCTCGATCGCCTCCAACAGCTCATCCGGGTCGAACGGCTTGAACAGGCAATCGTAGGCGCCCTGCCGCAGCGTCCCTACCGCCGTCTGGGCGTTCGGGTTCGCGGTCACCACGACCACGACGGTTGACGGGATTCGGGGCCGAAGCTCATCCAGGAGGATCGTGCCCGGCTCATCGACGAGCTTCAGGTCAAGCAGCACAAGCTCGAAGTCCCACAGACTCAGTTCCTGCCGCGCTTCGGCCGCCGAGCCGGCCTCGACCGTCTCGAATCCGGCCTGGCGCAAGACCGCCCGCAGGGACGTGCGGACCCCCGGATTGTCGTCTACGATGAGTACCCGGTGTTGTGTCGCCGGGCGAGCGGCAGCGAGTCCGAGCTTGCCAAGCACGAGTCGACGCCCCCATCGTCGCGGTCGTCGCGAGTGATTCTGCGCGGCGCGCAGGTGGAACCGGCCGTGTCATGCCCTTCTTACCACGTTTCGAGCGCCCCGTTCGGCGGCTTTGGCCTCTCTGGGGCGCGAACCGTGGGCGACAGACCAGGGATTCCGCGCGCCGGGGTCGAAGTGCCGCCCGTTCTCAAGCTGCCGTCCGGGAGGAAGCAAGCCGATGTCCGAGGTCCAGGCCGACGGTATCCATGCGTTGGTCCCCCGCGATCAGATGGCAGAGGGCGCGCGCAAGCTGCGCGACACGTATGCGATCACCCCCGGCGCGCCGCTGTACCGGCGGGAGTTCGGGTTCTTCTCGCTGGAGCGTTGGAAAGCCGAGGGGATGCCCGAGGGCGTGCCGCTCCACGAGCTGTTCCAGTACGATCCCCCCGGGAGCTACGGGCTGGGGCAGCTCGGCTGGTGCGAGGCGGCGTTTGTGCCCGCGTGGGACACCGTGGTGGTGGAGGACCGCGGCGACCATGAGGTGGTGCAGGATTACGCGGGGCGCTGCGTGTTGTACTTCAAGGGCCGACGCAACGGCTTCATGCCCGAGTACCTGACGCACCCGGTGAAGGATCGCCAGACCTGGGAGGAGGATGTGAAGTGGCGGCTCGACCCGGGTTCATCTGAGCGCTACGCCGATCTGGAGGCGCGGATGGAGACGGCCCGATCGTGCGCGGGTCAGGGATTCATGATCCAGCAGAACCTCATCGGCGGCTACATGTACCTGCGCAGTCTTATCGGCCCCGCCGACCTGCTGTATGCGTTCCATGACATGCCCGACGTGATCCATGACTGCATGAGGGCGTGGTTCGACCTCTCCGACGCGGTCATTGCGCGCCACCAGGACCACGTGACCATCGACGAGATCTACTTCGCTGAGGACATCTGCTACAACCACGGCCCGCTGATCTCGCCGGACATGATGCGCGAGTTCCTCCTGCCCTACTACCAGCAGATCATCAGCAACCTCAAGGCGCGGCAGCTCGACCCGACTCGGCATTTGTACGTGCAGATCGACACCGACGGCCTGGCCCCGCCGACCATTCCGGTGTACCGGGAGATCGGAATGGACGCGATGAGCCCCTTTGAGGTGGCGTCGGGGTGCGATGTCGTGCAGGTGGGGCGGGACTACCCCGACCTCGCCATCTTCGGGGGCATGGACAAGCGGGAGATGGCGAAGGGCCGGGTCGCGATCGACGCGATGGTGGAGCGCGTCCTGCCCGCCATGCGCGAGCGCGGCGGCTACATCCCCACCTGCGACCACGGCGTGCCGGAGGAGGTAGCATACGAGGACTACCTCCACTACCGGCAACGCTGCGTCGAGCTGGGGGGCTGAGCGGCGCGGGCTAGGGTTCCGAGGCGGGTACGGCCCGGTCCTGGCGTGCCCCGTGGGTATTCGCCACGAGCAGCGCCGCCACCATCACCGCCCCGCCGGCAAACTGCAGCGGGCCGAGATGATCGCCGGCGAGCAGCCAGCCGAACAGCGTCGCGAACACCGGCTCCATCGTGAGGATGACGGCCACCCGCACAGGCGGCAGGCGGCGTTGGGCGGCGGTCTGGATGGTGAAGCCGCCGGCGGTCGCCGCCAGCGCAGTCAGCAGCAGCGCTCCCCACACCGGGCCGGAGGGCAGCCGGAGGGGCTCGCTGAGCGGCCAGGCGAGCACGAACATGGCCGTCGCGGCGGTCAGTTGGCCCAGGGCCAACGCCCGGGGGTCATGGCCCGCCGAGTGCCGGTCGAGCAAGGCGATGTGTAGCCCGAAGGCGACCGCACAACCCAGGGTCAGCAGGTCGCCCAGCGACGGCCGTTGCAGCCCCGTGCCCGTCAGCAGCACCAGGCCGACGAGGCTGGCCGCGATGGCGGCGGCCGAGACGCGGTCCGTACGCACGCCGTACAGGACGCGGCTCCAGAGCGGCGCGCAGACCACGAACAGACCCGTGATGAGGCCCGAGTTCGTGGCGCTGGTGTAGCGGATCCCGAAGGTCTGCAGCAGGTACGCCGCGCCGAGCACCAGCCCGATGGCACCGCCGGTTGTCCACGAGCCCCGGGTCGCCCGCCGCACGCCCCAGGGCGCCAGCGCCGCGCTGGCCAGCGCGAACCGGACCGCCAGAAAGCCCACGACTCCGTACGCGGCCACCGCGTCCTTCACGATCGGGAAGGTCCAGCCCCACACCACCGTCACGAGCAGCAGGGCCACGGTCAAGAGCGGCGCGCCCATCAGGCGAGGCTCCGGTGGGGCAGGGCGAGGGCTCCTGCCCCGAGAAGGACTTGGCGTGCGGTTGCCCACTGCCGACCGGAAGTCCTCCACTTCCCCCATCGAGGAGCCTCCGCGATGAGTATCTTCCTTCTCACACTGCACACCGCCGCGTTGTGCCAGCAGACCCCACCGCGGGTCTACGCGCACCCCACGGTGACCGACCGGTACGGCGTGGTCGCGCCCTGGTACCGGGGGCAGAACGGGCAGTGCGACTTCCGTGTGCGCATCGCCGCCGAGACCCTCAAGCGCTATCCGTGGGTCAGCCGGGACGCCGCGGTCGCCGCGGCGCCGCACTATGTCTTCAGCGGCGCCTGGAGCATCGCCCCCGACGGGACGATCAGCATCCCGCCCATCAGCGACTGGGACAACGGCGACCTCGGCCAGCGGGCGGCGTACGTGCTCTCGGGGCTGGTGGACTACTATCGCTACACCGGCGACCCCGCGGCCATCGCGCACCTCTCTCTGACCGCCGACACGCTGCTCGACCACATGCTGACGCCTCCCGACCATCCTTGGCCCGGGATACTCGTCAGCGTTCCCGTCAAGGGCAAGCCGTATGGCCGGGCCGATCCGCAGGGCTTCATTCAGCTCGACATCGTGGCTGAGGTCGGCATCGGCCTGGTCCGGGCGTACCAGCTCACCGGGAATCAGCGCTACCTCGACACCGCCAAGCACTGGGCGGACCTCTTCGCGGAACAGCGCCGCCGCGAGCCCGGTGTGCCGCCCTGGAGCCGCTACGCCAATCCCGAAGACGCGCCCTGGGAGGACACGCAGACCGGCGGAGTCGTCTTCATCCTCGAGTTCCTCGAGGAGCTCATCGGGATGGGCTACGCCGGCCGCGACGGCGCCCTCCTTCAGGCCCGCGATGCCGGCCGCGAGTACCTCCGCGAGCTGCTGGACCGCTGGACCGTGGATGAGACCTGGGGCCGGAACTACTGGGACTGGCCCGACTTCGTCCAGGCCGAGAACGTCACCGAGTTCGTCGTCCGTTACGTGATGGACCACCCCCGGGAGTTCCCGACTTGGCGGACCGACTGCCGCAACATCCTGTCGCTGTTCCTGAACCGCACCAGCGTGGCGCCCGAGTCCGGCGGCGATGTCTTCGCGGGCGCGTGGGCCTACCCGGAGTCCTCCGGTTGCTGTGGGCGGTCGCTCTGGTACGGGCCCATGGAGTTGGCAATGGTCTACGCGCAGTACGCGGCACTCACCGGTGACGAATGGGCCCGCGAGCACGCGCGCAGGCAGATGCTGCTCGCCACGTACGACTGCCACCCGACCGGCGTGGTGGAGGACAACATCGACGGGGGAGCCATCGTCGCGGGGGCGTGGTTCAAGATCGCTCATCCGATGGCGCTGAAGCACTGTCTTGGCGCCATCGCGTGGGCGCCCGAGCTGTTTGGCGCGGCGCGGGAGAACCACATCGTCCGAAGCACCTCCGTGGTGAAGCACGTGCGGTACGGCGATGGGCGCATCGAGTTCGAGACGTTCGACGCGCGCCCTCCCTGCGTCACTGTCCTGCGGCTGGCCTTCCGGCCACGGGAAAAGGGGGACACCATACTCGTTTCGCGAGACGTCCGCGAAATGAGTATGGTGTCCCCTTCTTCCCACTGCAAGCGCCTCCCCGGCGGCGACTACTTGCTGACCCTCCGCCATGACGGGCAGCGCCGCATCGTCGTCGAGGGCGAAGACCCGCAGCAGGAGGCGCCGTTGCTGCTCGACACGTCAGCCTCCGGCGAGGCGCTGGTCCACGACTTCGTGGGCAACCAGGTCCGCGCGCTGGGCGCCGTCGGGCCCGACGGCGGCCTCGCAGACGTGTATCTCGATGGAGAGAAGCAGTTGGCACCCATCGACGCCTGGTGCCCACAGGCGAGGGCGGGGCAGGTGCTCTACTACCGCAACGGCCTCCCCGACGGGCCGCATGCCCTCAAGGTGGTCGCCCGCGGGGAGGGCAACCCGGTCTCCAGCGGCAGGCGCGTGGTTGTCTCTGCGGTGCAGTGGTCCGCGGCGAGGGGCAGTCGCGGCTACGGGTCGGGTGGCGGCCCAACCGGCGCTCAGCGCGTGGTTCTGGGCTACCCGGGGCGCACGGACTATGTCGATGGCGTCGGCCATGCGTGGCGCCCGGGCACCGAGTTCATCGCGCGCCTCGGCGGGATGGCGGATGTGGTCAAGCAGACGTGGTGGACGGAGCGGCGGCAGCTCGAGATCGCGGGCACCGCTGACCCCGAGCTCTACCGCTACGGCGTCCACGGCCGCGACTTCACCCTGTACTTCACCGTCGGACCAGGAACGTACTACGCGCGCCTGAAGTTCGCCGAGACCCGCCGGGTCGAGGCACGTCAGCGCGCCGTAACCGTGGCGCTCAACGGCCGGCCGGCCCTTGAAAGCGTGGACCTCGCCGCGACCGCCGGCGGCTACGCCCGCGCCACCGACCTCGTGTTGAACGGGATCGAGCCCCTCTCCGGCGTCATCGCTCTCCGGTTCACGGGGAGCTTCGGCGGAGAGGCCATCGTGCAAGCGATTGAGATCGGTCCGGGTGACGGTGGCGTTGGGGCCTCACCAGTTTGCCTGGATACGCGGCCTCGCACCGAGGGCAACCTGCTGCAGAACCCCGGCTTCGAGGAGGGCGCGACAGGGGACCTGGGCTCGCTGGGCAAGCGCGGCGGCGGCTTCGGCTGGACCTACCTCTTCGCGAGTCCGACTCAGAGCTACCTCTGGGGCGAGTCCGCCTACTCGATTCACCCCGCCTGGGGCCTGCCCGAAGTACGGACGGGGAGAGAAGCGCTCCGCACCCACACCGAGGCCGATGGGCACACGATCGCCTTCCAGGAGATCGACGTCTCGCCTGACCGGCTCTACCGAGCCTCCGTCTGGGTCCACGCGGTCGATCTGCATGGGCGAGGCTTCGGCGCGAACCCGGGCGATTCCGCCGGGCTGAAGCTCCAGGAGCTCTCCGCTGACGGCAAGCTCCTGGTCGATCACCCGAAGCTGGCCGTCACCGACGCGTGCGACTACACCGAACTCGCGAAGGAGTTCACGACCTCCGCCCAGACCACGCGCCTCCGCTTCCTCCTCGACACGGTCATCGTCGGGGCCTACAACGAGGGCCATGTGACCTATGACGACTGTGCGGTCGAGGGCCGGTAGCCGACGCTACGCGCGTGGCCGTAACGCTGCCTCGATCGCCGAGGCCAGAGCCTCGCGGGCGGCGGCCACCTCGGCCGGATCGAGGGTATACGGCTCGTCGGCGGCGGTGCGGACATCCGGCCAACGGGTGACAAGGGCCATCGCCTGCGCGAGCGCGGACCGGAGAGGCTCGGCTGCGGCGGGCCTTCCGGCGGCCTCCATCTCGTCGGCGAGGTGCTCGGCCAGGGCCAGGTACTCGTAGTCCTCGAGCCCTTCGCGGTACAGCTCCCAGCGGACGGACTCGATCGGGCCGTGCTCCGCTGCGGATCGCGGCGGGTAGATCAGCACTCCGCTGAAGTCCCCCTGGCCGACCGTCCACGGGTCGGCCATGTCGCCCCGCCAGCAGACGGTCCCCCACCAGGAGAAGGTCCCGTCCACCCGGTACTTCCACAGCAACCAGGGCCACAGCCGCACTCGCAGGCGGCGTTGGTCGGGCGAGTTCACCGCGTTGTTGTAGACATGGACCTCGCAACCCGCCTGTCGAGCGGCCTCGATGTGCGGCAGGAACCGGTACCACGCGTCTGTGTGGATGACCCACAACCGGATGACGTCGATCAGCTCGGGATGCGGGTCACTGGCGGCGATGGACACCGTGACTTCGGGGTCGATGTCGAGGATCAGCTTCGAGAGGGCCCGTAGGCCGTTTCGTGTAGCGGCGTCCTCCAGGTCCGGCTCATCGAAGAAGTACACTCTCGGGCGCTCGAAGAGCCCCACCTCTCGCAACGTCCGGCACACTTGGCCGAAGTAGGCGCGGAAAGGGCGCTCGAAGGCTGGATCAAGCTGCGTGAGGGCGTCATCGGCGAAGATGGGCCGGCCTTGCCACGTCACGTCGCGCGGCATCCGGTGAGTTCCCGCATGGTCAAGCCACAACGACGGGACGTCCGTTCGGTCGAGGCCATAGGCGTCGCGCAAGTGCCTCAGGTGCCGGATGTACTCGGTCAGGTCCGCCTGCGCCTCGTCGCCCTGGACTGTCACCGGAACCGGCGCCGCGGGCGGGCAACTGGTGCGGTGGGTGAAGAAGCTGCGGTAGTAGCGCTCGATGACCTCCTGCGGATCGCCGGGCTCTCGTTCAGTGACGAGGTAGTAGCGGAAGGAGGAGTACGTGTCCAGGCTGGGCCAGGCGGGTACTGAGAAGCCCCGCACCGTGAGGGCCAGAGGGAAGCTCGCGGCCTCCTGGCCGTTGATACGCAGCCGGAGGTCGGTGCGGTACTCGCCAGCCGGCTGGGTGGGCGGTACGCGCGCGGTGAACCAGAAGCTCTGGGTCACATTCGCCGGCAGGTCTGCGGGCAGACGGGCGGTCAGCGCATCGGGCTGTGGGCCGGTCTGGCCGACCGCGCTGCGGGCGCGAGTGATCGGGATGCACTCAACCAAGCGGCAGGTCAGGGTCCCGGGAGGGAGGGCCCCCGGCCCGGAGAAGGCCGACCACTCCCAATCGACCTGACGCAGCGCCTCGCTTGGGGTGAGGGCGATCTGAAAGCACTCGTACTCGCCGGCGGCGGCGCGGACCGTGAGGGACAGGTCGGCGGGAATGGGACGTGGCTGCTGATCCGGCATGATCTTGCGGTTCACGTCGTCAGTCCAGACCACGACGCCCGGAAGCTCAGCCAGGAGGCGGTCCGTTGGACCGATCACGGCGGGTTGCCGGGCGGTGATGACAAGGTCATCCAGCCAGACCTGGGCATCGGGGTCGTCGCCCTGGATCTTGATGAGCACGTCCAGCGTATCGACGCCCTCCCTTGGAGCGAACTCCCCGCCCTCGAAGAGCACCCACCCCTGCTCATCCGCCCCACCGACATAGACCCCGGCCACGAAGGAGCCGCGCTGGTCGGCGAGGTACGTCTGCTCGGGCTTGTAGAGGATCGTCTCGGTCACCTGGCCGCTGACGACCTCCCGCACGAAGAGGACGACGTTCGTGCGGGCGCCCTCCGCCCGATAGCGGAAGCGCAGGTGGTACAGGAGCCCCGCAGACACGGGGAAGGTCGTGTACCAGCCCCCGTTCTCGCCCTTCAGGCCCAGGCTGCGGGAACCGGTGCGAGCGTGAGTGTCATCCCACCGGCCCTCGGCCGCACGCCAGCTGTAGAAGCCCCAGCCCTCGGGCTTCCCCCCTTCTCCCAGCTCGAACCCGGGGTTGGGGGCGAGGTTGGCAGCCTCCTCGGGCTGGGCGACGAGGGGCGTGACGACCAACATGGCCAGCGCAACCAGCGCGGGGCGAGGCATCTTCGTTACCTCCGGCGCGTCCCTTCGCGGTAAACCGCTCCCTCGCCTCCGGCGTCCGCTAGGAGGGTGAGTCGTTCCGCTGCCGTGAAGGAGAGACAACATGATGCGCGCTCTGAGTATGGCCGCGGTGCTTGCGGCGCTGGTTGCAGGCGTGGCCTCGGCACAGTTCGCGGCCAAGGATGCCGAGGAGGCGTGGGCCAACGCGCCGCTGTTCATGGCCGGCATTCAGGCCCAGCCGGAGATCGAGAAGGTCGTGCTCGTCAACCTCGCCTGCGACAAGGTCCGCGCCGACCACGTGGCCCTCGCGACACAAGTCCCCGACGCACTTGCCGACTTCCTCCAACGGGAGGGCCTGGCGAAGGCGACCTCGCGCAAGGCGCGGACCTTCGAGCTGGAGGAGCTGGGTCTGCCGAAGTTCGACTCGCGCGATGAGGTGGCCAAGTTCGCCGAGGAAGCCGCCGCGGACGCGATGGTCTGCGGCGATGTCGCCCTCGTGGGGGATGCGACCCGGGTGCGACTGGTGCTGGCGGAGCTGGACCAGTTCGCCTTCTACCCGCCCATCAACGTGTACTTCACCGACCCGAACGCGACCGAGGCGGTCGTCGGGATGGTCTGCCGCGCGATGAAGTCCTTCCTGAAGGCCGAAGACCTCAAGCAGGAACTCGCCGACACGTGGCAGGCGCCGGCCGAGGGCGTGGTGCGGTTCGAGGCCAGGCCGAACCTGAAGCGGATTCCGGTGGACCAGCCGACGACGCTGTTCGTCCGGTTCGAGTTCGCGGCGGGCAAGTTCGAAGTCGTCGATCGCAGCCCCCTGAACGTGGCGTTGGTGCTCGATCGCAGCGGCTCGATGGACGGTGAGAAGATCGAGCAGGCGCGGCAGGCCGCAGTCCGCGTGGTGGAGGGGCTGGAGAAGACCGATCGGATCAGCCTCGTCACCTACAACCACGAGGTGGAGGCCCCGATCCCCAACCGCGCGGCGGCCGAGCGGGAACGGATCATCGAGCTCATCAAAGGCGTGGTCGCCGACGGGTACACGAACCTCGGCGGAGGGCTGCAAAGGGGCTACGAGCTGGCGCGCAAGGCCCCGAAGATGGACTTCGTCAATCGGACGATCCTGATCTCCGACGGCCTGGCCAATCGGGGTGAGACGGACCCCGAGGTGCTGGCTAAGTGGGCGCGGGACCAGTACGTGCGGGACCTGCCGACCAGCACCGTCGGCATCGGCACCGACTACGATGCGAACCTCATGGAGAAGATCGCGGTGGCGGGCAACGGCGGCTACTACTACGTCGAGTCGCCGGAGAGCATCAACGACATCATCGCGCGGGAGTTCTCGTCGCTCTTCGCGACCGTGGCCGAGGGCGCGCGGCTGGGCATCCGCCCCGCGGACGGCGTGACCCTCGAGAAGGTGGTCGGGTACGAGACGGAGGCGGCGGACGGGGCGCAGCGGGTCGATGTGCCGACACTGCGGAGCAGCGACCGCAAATTCCTGATCGCGAAGCTGAGCGTGCCGGCGCTTGCGGCCGGCGCGCACGACGTCCTCCAGGCCCGCATCGACTACCAGGACGCGCTGCACGACGGCCGGCCGGCGACGGTCGAGACCGCGCTCCGGATCGAGGCGGGGGGGACCCCTGGCGCCGATGCCGTGAACTGGGACGTACAGCTGGATGCCGAGGAGCTGGCAACCACGGACACGATGGACGAGGTGGTCAAACGCCTGGATGCCGACGACCGGGACGGCGCCATCGCGCTGCTCCAGGGACGGATCCTGGAACTCGCCGCCATGAGCTTGCTGACCCAGGACCTGCGGAGCCAAGTGCAGTGCAACATCCTGGACGGGCTTATCGCGCTCATTCGGCAGGGCACCGACCCCGACCAGTTGCGCTATGCCCGCCTGAACGCCCAGAGCATCTCCTACGGCGGTCTCGCGGCGAACACGAACTACCAGGGGCTCGGGCAGATGCGCGGCGCCCTCAATCCGGCCGCAGCGCCGACCCAGCTGGGTTTCGGCGGCAAGCGCCAGCAGTAGCGCTCAGCCGACGACGTTCAGGCCCCACTCCGCAAAGTGGGGGTCGTAGGCGAAGACATTCGGTGACGCCCTCGCGGAGCGCGGCAACCGCGAGGGCGCAGTCCACGAGACTCACCTGCCGACGGCCGATCCGCTGCAGCTCGTCCCACGCGGCCTCATGGAGTTCCTGGTCGATCCAGATGATGGTCGAGGTGGCCCTCAGCACGGTACGCAGGAGAGCCAGAGGACCGAGGCCCAGACGCGCCTGCACGATGGCCGCGGACTCGGAGACGACGTAGGAGACAGTCACGAACTCGCGGCCGCCATCCATGAACCTGGCGTGCGCGGCCACAGCGGCCGCATGGTTGCGGTCATCGGGCTCCGCGAGCGCGTAGTACGCCGACGTGTCAACCGCGATCCTCAAGGTAGATCTCCGCAAGGTACTTGTCGTGGTGCACGGAGACATCAGTCGCCGTGTCGTTGCCGCAGCCGATGAAGGCCTTCCAGGCCGCCTCTGCCTTGGCGCGCCTGTCCGTCTCCACGTCGGGGAACGACCTGTCCACCAACTCCCTCACCATCGCCGACAGGGACACGCCACGTCGGTACGCCTCGGCCTTCAGATGACGGTGCTGTTCCTCAGTGAACTGCACCTGTGTGCGAACCATGCCTCCACCTCCGATGACATCATTGCATCATGGTGTAAGCATACCCCGGTCCCGGTTGGGGGTCAACTTGGGCCGCCACCTTCCTCAACGCGGGCCGTTTGTGCTATACTCCTAGCGGCTTCTCCGACCGATTCGCAGCCATCGACGCAGCACCGGAGGGCTCTTGCCGTGGCCTCGAAGATCGAGTCGCCTCCCGACCGTCTGCGGCCGGAACTGGCAGGCGTGGCGTTGTCCATTGCCGGCCTGTTTGCCTTGGCCAGCCTCGTGCTGCACGCCCAGTACTCCGACGCGTACATCCCCGCGGCCGTCGCAGAGGCCTTGCGCTTCCTGGTGGGCTCCGGCGCCTACCTGATCGGCTTCGCGTTGCTGCTGGTCGGGGCGATGGCGCTTCTCGGGGTCGCGCAAGCCCTCAACGGGCGCATCTTGGGGGCGTTGGCGCTGTTCTTCGTGTGCTTCCTGCTGGCGCGGCACATGGGCGTGCCGCGGGGCGAGGAGTGGGATCCGGTGGCGGTGCACCGGGGCGGGGGGATCACCGGCGCGGCCCTGTGGTGGGGCGCACAGCGGCTGTTGGGGCCGGTGTGCACGTGGATCGTGATCGCCGGTGTCCTGCTGGTGGCGGGCGTGCTGTTCACCCGGGGCCAGGCCGCGGCGTCGGCGGGAGTGCTGGCGCAGGGCGCCCGCGCCGGAGGCCGCTGGTTGGCGGGTCGGGTGGAGGCCCATCGGGCCGCCAAGGTCGCCGAGCCCTCAGCCAGGCCTCGTCGCGCGCCCAAGGTGACGGAGGCGCCGCCACCCAACGGGTCGCACATCGTCAACATCGTCGCCGAGTCCTCCGAGGTTGCGCAGGTCGAGCCTGAGCGGATCGAGGTGGAGGACGTGGCTCCAGAGCCCGACCCGGCCCCGGAGCCCCCGGCGGAGGCGGCTGAGCCTGCGCCGGCTCCGCCCATCGTCGCGACGCCGGCCCCGCCACCTCCGCCGCCCGTGGACCCGATCCCGCTGCCGAAGTCGCGTCCGGCCGCCAAGGCGGCGGAAGCGCCCGCGATTCCGCCGAAGGCCGGCTATCAGAAGCCCGAGCAGCTCGCACTGCTCTCTGGGAAGGACCTCTACCAGCCTCCGCCCATCTCGCTCATCAGCGACGTGGACACGGGCGCCGAGGGCGGCGAGGACGCGGCGCAGATGCAGGCCCGGATCGCGCTGCTGGAGGACACGCTCGACTCCTTCGGCATCCAGGCGAAGGTGCGCCACTACGTCCGCGGGCCGACCGTCACGCGCTACGAGGTCGAACCGGTCCGCGGCATCCGCGTCAGTCGGGTGGCGAGCCTCGCCGATGACCTCGCTCTCGCCTTCGCGGCCAGCCACGTGCGGGTCGAGGCGCCCGTCGAGGGTAAGTCGCTGATCGGGATCGAGGTGCCGAACCGCGAGGTGGCGATCGTCGGTCTGCGCAGCATCCTGGACAATGAGACGTACCGGCAGGCTCGGTCACTGCTCGTGGTGGGCATCGGCAAGGACATCGCGGGGACGCCGATCCTGGCCGATCTGAGCCGGATGCCGCACCTGCTGATCGCGGGCGCCACGAATGCGGGCAAGACGATCTGCCTGCACTCGATCATCACCGGCCTGCTGATGCGGGCCAAGCCCGACCAGGTCAGGCTGATCCTCATCGACCCGAAGCGGGTCGAGCTGATGCTCTACGACGGCATCCCGCACCTCATGGCGCCCGTCGTGCAGACGGCCCCGCACGCCGCGGATGTGCTGCGGAAGGTCATCCGTGAGATGGAGCATCGGTACGACATGTTCGCGATGAAGGGCGTCGTGAACATCGGCGAGTACAACGAGCTGTCGGAGATGCCCAAGGAGGACCCGGACGACGAGTTCGAGCCGATGCCGTACGTCGTGGTAGTGATCGACGAGTTGGCCGACCTGATGATGCAGGCCAAGGCTGAGTTCGAATTCTCGATCTGCCGCATCGCCCAGATGGCCCGCGCGACCGGCATCCACCTCATCATCGCCACCCAGCGGCCGTCGGTGAACGTCATCACAGGCACGATCAAGGCGAACATCCCCTCGCGGATCGCGCTCTCGGTGGTCTCTCAGCACGACTCGCGGACCATCATCGACGGCCAGGGCGCCGAGCGCCTGATCGGCCGCGGCGACATGCTCTACCGGCCCGCCGACGCCAGCAAGGGCCGCCGCGTGCAGGGAGCGTTCATCAGCCGCCATGACCTCGAGGAGATCGTGAACTACCTGCGCGAGCAGGGGGAGCCCGAGTACGACATCATCCCCGAGGTGCAGGATGACATGGGCGGGTACGGGGATGAGTCAGAACCCAGCGATGAGCTCTACGCGAAGGCCTGTGAGCTGGTCGCCTCGGCGCAGGAAGCCTCGGTGTCCATGCTTCAGCGGCGCTTCAAGATCGGCTACGCGCGCGCCGGGCGCCTCATCGACATGATGGCTGAGCGGCAGGTGGTGGGGCCCTCCGAAGGCTCGAAGGCGCGGAAGGTCTTGGTGGCCCCGGGCTATCGCGTGAATGGGCCTCGCGTGTACGCGGGCGATGACGATGAGGGCGAGGTGACGCTCTACGCCGAGCCTGACGACGACCTCGCCGAGGCGTTCGATGACGAGGGGGCCGTGTTGGTCCGGGACGAGGGAGTCGAGGGATGACGGGTGAGGGGCGCATCCCGCCGAGCCCCTATGAACTGGGCGTGCAGGCCCTGGACGAGGGGCGATTCGGCGACGCGCTCCACGCCTTCGAGCAGGGCTACCATCTGAACCCACAGGACCCGGCGCTTCACGCGGCGATCGGGCGGCTGTACTTCGAGCAGGGCAACTACCGCCGGGCGCGGGAGTACCTCCAGTACGCGCTGCACCTCGCTCCGCGCGCGACGGGGCCGTGGATGCAGCTGGCGCTCGTGGAGCAGCGGGAGGGGCGCTCCGATCAGGCGATTGCGTTCCTCCGGCGGGTCCTGGAGATCGACCCGGAGCACCCGGAGGCCGGGCCGCTCCTCGAGGCGGAGCGCTCCCGGGCGCGGATCGCGCGGCGCCTCCCGCTGTGGCAGCCGGCCCGGCCGTGGCGCACGGCACTGGTGTTGCGCCCGCCCCGACAGGTGGCTCCAGACGGCCGCGAGCGACCGGCGGCCCTACGCGCGCCCCACCCGTGCGTGAACTGCTACTTCCGCGCCGGCCGCGAGCGGATGCGGATGCACGCCGTGCGTTACCAGTGGTGGAACCTGGGGCTGGTGGGGATGCTGTTTGGCGGATGGGTCGTCTATCTGCTGTGGACTTACGTGACGCGGGAGCAGCGGTTCAGCTTCGACCCGCTGCTCTGCCCCACGTGCCACTCCAACCGCCGAGTCCTGGGCGTCACCTCCTGGTTGCTGGCCGCCCTGGCGCCGATCTTCGGTCTGACGGCGCTGGTCGCGGCCGGCAGCGCTCAGCCCTCCGCCGGCTTCGGCGTTGGGTGGGCCGTCGTCGCGACTGCCGGGACGATCTGCGCGGCGTGTCTCACGGGCGCCGTGCTGGCGCGGGCAAAGGAGGGCGGACAGCGAGGGGTGCGCCTGCAGATCGCGGGCGAGGAGGAGGTGCTCTTCCAGTTCGCCAGCGCCGACTACGAGGAGGCCTTCTTGCAGCTGAACCGCGCCTTCCTCGTCGATAGGCCCCGACCCACGGACCAACGGGAGGCCGATAGCTTCCTTCCCGTCGTCGAGGAGGGCGCCTTGCCCGAGACCGAGCCTGCACCGGAGACCGCTGGACCAGGATAGCCCCCATGCCCGACAAGCGCCGTGTGGCCCTCGTCCCCCTTGGCTGCCCCAAGAACCTCGTCGACGCCGAGGTCATGCTCGGCCTGCTGGACGAGGCCGGGTACGAGGTCGGGGCCGATGAGCACGAGGCCGATGTCGTCATCGTGAATACGTGCGCCTTCATCGACGCCGCCCAGGAGGAGGCCGTCGAGGCCCTGCTGGACCTCGCGGAGCTGAAGGAGCACGGGAACTGTCGCGCCCTCATCGTGGCCGGATGCCTCAGCCAGCGGTTTGGGGAGCAGCTCTTCGATGAGCTCCCAGAGGTCGATGGCATCGTCGGACCGGGGGATGTTCCGCAGATCGCGGCGGTCGTCGCGCAGGCGCTGGCCGGGAGGAAGCCGGTGGAAGTCGAGGGTCTGGGCCGCGAGCCGACGCCTGCCCCACGCTGGGCCCCGGAGGCGGCCGTGTCGCGGTACGTGAAGATCGCCGAGGGCTGCGACCACTCCTGCGCGTTCTGCACGATCCCGCAGCTCCGCGGCCCGTTCCACAGCCGCCCCCCCGACCAGATCGGGCAGGAATGCCGCGCCATGGCGGAGGCCGGGGTCCGCGAGATCGTGCTGGTCGGCCAGGACACGAGCGCCTACGGCCTGGACCTGCAACCACCCGAGTCGCTGGCGCGGCTGCTGCAGAGCCTGCGGTCGCTGCCGCTGGAGGGCTGGCTGCGGGTGATGTACCTGCACCCGGACCGCGTCGATGAGCGGCTGATCGAGACCATCGGCGAGCACATGCTGGCCGTCAACTACTTCGACATCCCCTTCCAGCACGCTGCGCCGCGCGTCCTGCAGGCGATGCACCGGGCCGGAGGCGTCGAGGAGTACCTCGCCCTGGTGGAGCGCATCCGGCGGTCGGTCCCCGAGGCGGCCCTGCGCACCACCTTCCTCCTCGGCTATCCCGGTGAGACGGACGAGGACTTCGACCTCCTCCTGGACTTCATCGCCGAGGCCCGCTTCGATCGCGCCGCCTGCTTTGCTTTCTCGCCCCAGGACGGCACCGTTGCCGCCGAGTTGCCGAACTCCGTCCCCGCCGAGGTCATCGCGGAGCGGGTCGAACGCTTCATGGAGGCCCAGGAAGCTCTTTCCCTGGAGCGCAACCGCCACTTCGAGGGACAGCGTCTCCGCGTGCTCCTGGAGCATCAGGACGACCGGACGGGCGAGTGGATCGGCCGCTCCTACCGCGACGCCCCGGAGGTCGATGGCCAGGTCGTCCTGGCCTCCTCAACCCAGACCCTCGAGCCGGGTCGGTTTGTGTGGGCCGTCATCGAAGAGGCCCTCGCCCACGATCTCCGCGGCCGCCTCGCCTGACGGCGACCACCGCGCGCCACGGGACACGCGCGGCGGACGACGTTCCGGTCGTGCCTCTCATGGTCCGTCGTCGTAGTCGTTCTTGAAGGAGGCCATTGCGCACGGGGCAGCGAACCCCCGACTGCGCATGCCGCAACGCCTGTACGGCGGGTTGCCCGCCGGGGAGGATGACGCCGTGACGTCGAGAGCCTGTCGTGTCGCGCTCCTTCGGGGGCTTCTGTTGATGGCGGGGGGGGCAGTGGTCTGGCTGGCGGTCGGTTCGCACGAGCGAGTCGTGGCCGCCCCGGACCGCTACTTCTCGCCCTACGATGTCGCTGTCTCGCCCGACGGCCGGCAGGCATATGTGGCGGGCAAGACGATCGATGAGGTCGCAGTAGTGGACTTGGGGAGCGGGAAGGTGGCGGCTACGGTGGGCGGCATCAAGGGGCCGACGGGCCTGGCGCTGTCCGCCGACGGCGCCACGCTCTATGTAGCGGGCTATGCGGCCAACACGGTGTCGGTCATCGATGCGAAGAGCAGGAAGGTGACCGGCAAGATCAGCGTGGGCAAGCGGCCGAGCGGGCTGGCGTTGGCGCCGGACGGGAGCCGCCTGTATGTGTGCAACCGGATGTCGGACGACGTATCGATCGTCGATCTGGCGGCCAAGAAGGAGGTCGCCCGCGTGCGGGCCGTCCGCGAGCCCGTGCACGCCGCGGTGACACCCGACGGGAAGCTCCTCTTCGTGGCGAACCTGCTGCCGCTCGGGCGCAATGACGACCCGAAGCTCGCGGCGGATGTCACCATCATCGACACAGACAAGGCCGAGGTGGCGGGGCAGGTCCATCTCCCGACCGGCTGCACCGACGTCGGCGATGTGTGCGTGTCGCCGGACGGCAAGTACGCCTACGTGGTCAGCGTCCTGGCCCGGTTCCTGGTCCCGCCGACGCAGATCACCCGCGGCTGGATCAACACGAACGCGCTGACCATCATCGACGTGGCGAGCAAGCAGGAGTACGCCACCGTGCTGCTGGATGAGCTCGATCGGGGCGCGGCGAACCCGTACGCGGTCGCGATGTCCTCCGATGGGGCGAAGCTCTATGTCAGCCACACGGGGTGCCATGAGATCACCGTGCTTGACGTGGCCAAGCTGCACGAGGTGATCGAGGCGACGAAGCTCGAGGAGCGCCCCGACCTCAGCCGCGACCTCACGTTCCTGTACCGCAACAGCGTCACCACCAAGTACGATTGCGGGGGTAAGGGGCCGAAGGGCATCGCCCTCTCGCCGGACGGCTCCGAGCTCCTCGTCGCGAACTACTTCTCGGACACGCTCACCGAGCTGAAGGCCGATGACGGGAAGCTGAAGGCCTCCATCGCGCTGGCCGAGCCCCGCGAGCCGGACATCGCACGGCGCGGCGAGGCGCTCTTCTTCGACGCGGACCTCTGCTTCCAGCAGTGGCAGTCCTGCGGGAGCTGCCACCCGGACGGGCGAGTGGACGCGCTTCGGTGGGACCTGCTGAACGACGGCCTGGGGAACCCGAAGAACGCGAAGTCGCTGCTTCTGACCGCGAAGACGCCGCCCGCGATGGCCCACGGCGTGCGCGACAACTTCGAGGTCGCCGTGGAAGCCGGCATCAAGTACATCCTGTTCCGGATGCCCGAGGGGGATCAGGTGGAGGCGATCTCGTCCTACCTGCGGGCGATGGAGCCGGAGGCGAGCCCTTACCTGGAGGACAACGGGAAGCTCTCGGCGGCCGCTCAGCGAGGGAAGAAGCTCTTTGAGAGCGACCGCACCGGCTGCGCGAAGTGCCACCCGGCGCCGCTGTACACCGACCTGCAGATCTACGATGTCGGCACCCGTAGCGAGCTGGACAGCGACGCAGAGTTCGACACGCCGACGCTGGTGGAGATGTACCGGTCCGGTCCCTACCTGCACGACGGCAATGCCGTGACGCTGAAGGAAGTGCTCGTCGAGCGCAACCCCGAGGACAAGCACGGCAAGACCAAGGACCTCAAGCCGCAGGAGATCGACGACCTCGTCGCGTTCCTGCTGTCGCTCTAGACCCGACGATCCGGGGACGCGGCCCGGCCCGGACATCTCTGGGTCGTGTCCCCGGACTGCCTACTTTGCGGCGACGACCTCCCCGAACACGTCCACCATCCGCTGGGCCAGGCGGCCGAAGGTGTACTCCCGGGTGACGTGCTCCTGCCCCGTGGCGGCGAGGCTGCGCGTGAGCTCGTCGTCGCGCATGAGGGCCTCGATCGTGGTGGCCAGGGCCGCTACATCGCCTTCGGGAAAGACCCGGCCCCCGCCGGTCTCCTCGACCAGCACGGGGACATTCCCGGAGTCTGACCCGATCACGGGCACGCCACTCGCCATCGCCTCGATGATGACGCGCCCGAACTGCTCCTTCCAGCTCGCGGTGGTGCGGGAGGGCACGACGCAGACGCTCATGCAGCCAAGGTGCTCGGCCGCCGCCCGCCCGTGGGGCACGATCCCCGGAAAGACAGCCCGGCCCGGCGGGAGTTCCGCGGCGCGAGCCTTGAGCTCGGCCTCCTGCCCGCCGGCGCCGATCATCAGCAGGTATGGAGCGGCCCCTCGCCGGTAGAGTTCGAGGCACGCCTCCACCGCGTCCATCGGCCCCTTTGACGCGGAGAGCC